>Ga0265297_10010398_pt1 | contig 11711 bp, 6 predicted proteins | sample Munlanlwell13791_FD_192502 | JGI IMG/M metagenome (GOLD analysis project Ga0265297, IMG submission 192502) | Leachate microbial communities from a municipal landfill in Southern Ontario, Canada - Leachate well 137-91 | ecosystem: Engineered > Solid waste > Landfill > Unclassified | place...
ACCGATACCGTCATTGCCAGCTGCAGCATCTATCACCATCCGCTCCGTATAGGTTTCCGTATCCACACGCCGACGGCCAAAAGAGATTCTTCCTGCGCCGTCTCCGGTCGCGCCGGCGAACAGTGAAAGTTCGCCGGAACCTCCCGATAGATTGATGCCAAGACCGGCGTTCGCGGAACCATCTTTATATATGTATTGAACGACACCGGTTGATGCTCCAAGATCAAGACGTGCGGCCGGCGATGTCGTCCCAATGCCTACGTTGCCGTCCTTCGCGACAACCATCCGCACTCCACCATTGTGGATTCCGTAGTTCCCGGTTGTGCCGCCACCGTTTCCGCCGAAGAGGCCAGCGTAGACGGCGTTTGTTCCGTCGTAGTAGTAACTGGCGGCATCAAGGTTTGTTGCCGATGAACGGGTGCCGGAATAGACATTTCCTGTGGCGTTGTAAACGTCTAGCTTGGCCCCGGGAGTAGATGTACCGATGCCGACGTTGCCGCCCATCACGGTCATTGATCCAGTAACACCCAGAGAACCGGTAAACTGATGGGTATTGGTCATCAAACTGCCGTGGATGGTTGATCCCGATACATACTCGACACTGGACGAGATGGTTGTTACGACCAACGTCTGTACGTTGATTGCCGGCGTGGTGATCGTTCCGTTTACTCCCAACGATCCGGTTACCTGAACACCCGATCCATTGACCTTGAGACGGGTCTGCAACGTTGTCGATCCGGAGGGTGTGCTCTGAAAGATGATGTCGGTCGGTCGGGAACCTTCATTGTGATCCCCCGACGTTTGCATCATCATACGGGCCGACGTGCTCCACGTCGAACCACCGTATGTCTGAACTTGCCAGGAGCCGAACTGTCCGCCTAACGTCGGTCCAATCGACGAGTAGGTTCCCGAAGCAATCGCGACGGTGTAGTATCCACTTCCAGTAGTTGCGCCACCTACCGACAGAAGCGTTGATCGTGCTGGTTTGGCTTGACGTTGCACGAGTAGACCAGAGGATGTTACAGCCGAGCTTCCGACCCACGGATAGAACATATTTGCACCGTCATCGGTCGACAATAGATCGCCATTTCCACGTTGAGAAAATCCACGGGAGTTCTGGACAAACCTACCAGTTGACACGCCCGATGCCGTATCGTACATGATACATTCGAATGCGTGTTGTCCGTCGGGATACTGCAATACTTGAATGAGGCCAGATGTCGTGAAGTCCGGATTCAACCACCAAAGTTTTCTGGAACCCGTTCCCTGCAATGTCATTCCACCAACAATACCAAACGTATCGATGGGATATTGAGTTCCTACACCGAGTTGATTACCAATGTACCAGCTTGCGGTCTCCGAGTAGGATGCGCTTTGTATCGATCCGATAAGGTACGATGCCGTCAACGCCTGTGAACACGTTGCATTTATGGTACTCGTAACCTCCAGATGGTCCAATGACATCGACGCGATCTGTGCCTGAAAATCAACCGCAACGATCTTACTCGCCGTGATCTCACCAACGGTCAGTTTGGATGCGCTTACAAGGCTCGCGGTCAACTGACCGAAGGTCAACTCCTTACCACCATCCGACGCTCCCGATCCAATGTACAACCGTCGGGAGTCCGTTGTAAAAATAGGTTCTCCAACTCGGAGAAATAGGCTTGGCCGATTCGACTCGGTACCACGTTTTAGGATGATTGGCATACTGATGGAGTTCTCTGATAAATATCAGCGTGACGCTATAAATAACAAAAAACTGCTCCAGTTTCCCAGAGCAGTTTCTTGTGAATGTGAACTTGACTATCGATTAGAACACGCCACCGTCGATGTAGGAGGCGGTCTCAGCCAACGAGGCGTAGGAGGCCGTACCCAAGAAGGTGTCGGTTGTGCTCTCATCGACGCCTGCCCAAGCGATGTAGGAGGCGGTGATGGCCATCGCGGCGGCGCCAGCGGAGGTGGCGTAGGAGGCCGTACCAGCGAAGGCCGATGTCGCCGTGATGCCGGAGACGTTGCCGTAAGCGACCTCGGCCGCGTGGGAGGCGGACAGTGCCAACTCGGCGGTCGTTGCGTACGACGCGGTTCCGGCGAAGGTGCTCGTAGCGTCGATGCCGGACACGTTCGTGTACAGAACCTCAGCCGCGTGAGATGCGCTCACCGCGTTTTCGACGTAGGAGGCCGTCTGTGCGAGAGCCACATACGAAGCGGTTTCGGCGTTCACTGCGAACAACGAGTAGGACGACGTCTCACCGACGAGTCCACCATTGACGTAGAGCGAGCCGGTGATCTGAACCGAACCCGTCATCTGCTGAACGTCCGTCAAAACTGCGCCGAACTTGTTGGAGCCAGAGCTGTAGACGATGGAGGACGTTACGGTTTGGACGTGTAGGGTGTCGACCTGAATGGCGGAAGCGGTGAGAACCGAGAGGTTGACCGTTTGTCCGACGAGGTTGGCGACCGTCTGTGCCGAAGACGACACGATGTCAGTGCCGTTGAGCACCTGTGCCGAAGACGACACCCAGCTCGAACCAACCGTGTCGACGCCGGTGTAGGCGACATACGAAGCGGCATCAGCCAACGTGGACGCCGAAGCGTATGATGCACTGACGGCGTTCGACGCGGTCGCTCCGCCAAGGAGATATGAGGCAGTCAAGGCGGTTGTCGCCTTATCTGCGTAAGAAGCCGTGACATCAAAGCCACCTGCTTGTGATCCGCTACCGAAGTAGATTTTCTTGGTATCGGTTGTGATGATCAGTTCACCAATGTCAGGCGTGTATGCTGAACGGTTGGCTTCGAGACCGCGTTTGATTTGGATTTTGGACATAGTTGGTGTTCCTCGTTATACTGGTTTATAAATATGACTTTTTTCTGAAAAACGACATCGTCGCTTCAAAAATATCCCCCATCGACCGTTTCGATGTATGAGGCTGTGGAGGAGCCCGTTGGAAGGCCCTTTCCACCGATGTACTTCCAGAACGTGACCTTGGGTGGTTGCGCTCCCGACACTCCCGTCGGAAGACCGGCGTAGAACGTCAGTTGTCCGGCCTCGATATCGATGACCCAGTCGTTTTGACCGAACGCTATCGTGGAGTTGTCGGACGACTTTTTGACGATTGGTACATACGAACCCGATGCCGCATCGTAGTTGAACGGAATGGCGTCGCGGAGCTGGTCGTTATAGAAAGACGCGGTTTGCCCGGGAACCTGTGTCAACAAGAGGTCAACGCTTTGTGTGACGATACCCACAACCGTTGACGCCGTTGCTGGGATCAACGACTGATCCAGCCACACCTGTGTTGGAAACACGGCGGCCCGTCCCTGTCGTGGTTCGTTGAAAAACTGGATTTGGGGTCCAGACGAACCGACGCCAAGGTACTTCTTGAAGAGGAGGTCGGCTTGTTGGGTGGTGTTCGGCATGTCTATAAATAGGGATCAAGCGGCAGTCATCGTGATGTTCGTGAACCGTTTGTTGTCGCCAGATGGGATACCTACACGAACGTACACCGTTCCTGTCTTGGTGTTCGTACCGAACGTGACGAGCTTGACCGTGCTGGTCGAGCTTGCCACGACCAAGGCCGCGTCGCCGTTGTTGGTTGGCGAACCCACACCTGGATAGGCGACGTTGCCATCCACCCAACCAACCGTTGGCGATGCACCGTTGACACGGACGTAGAGAGCGAAGTTGGTCATCGGTGTGCCGCCACCGGAGAAGTTGGAGCTGTTTGTGAACGTGAGGGTGAGGTTCGATGCGGCAGATACCGATCCGAGGTTGAGCGTGACCCACCGCATGTTGCTGTAGGTTCCGGTCGGTACGGCCGAGTAGTTCGGACCAGCGACAGGGAGGCTGCCCGTGTAGTTGCCGGTCGGATAGCGGTACTGACCGTTGAGCATCTGAAGCTCTTCGTTGCCCGATCCAGAAAGGGTAGCCGAGGCGTCGAACGTCATGCCGTATCCGGACGATGGGTACTGACCCACACCGGAGGTGACTCGGTTTGCCGTGTCGAGTGTGCTGTCGAGCCGGTAGTGGGTATTGGAGAGCGACAACGCCGCTGTTCCACCCTTCGAGTTGTAGGCGGTGATCGTGTAGGCGGCGTTCTCGGACGTGCTACCAGCTGAAACGGCCGCGGACCAGCTTCCTGACAGAACCGATCCGGCCAACGGCGCGTTCGGTAGTGGGCAGTTGGTCGACGTGATGCCCGTTCCCGAACCAGCGAAAACGCGGGTGTTGTTGTAGAACCGCCACGTGAAGCCGAACGATGCGGTTGCGGTGAACGTGATGGCCGAACCGCTGACGCCACCGACGAAGGCTGGTACGCCGGAGACGTAGGTGAGACCGGATGCGACCACGTCACCGAAAAGCGGTCCCGGCGTCTGTGGGTTGTCCACGTAGAAGTAGGCAGCGGTTGCCGCTCCTGTCAACGTGTGCGACATCGATGCGGTGTGCGGCAGATCGTCGTCGATTGCGGACTGCACGTTGATACGAGCGAGCAATGCGTTCCAGAACCCCTGTTTTCCACTTTGGCCGACGTAGTAGTCGGCGTCAGCCACGATCTGGAGACCACCGTAGGTTCCCGTATCATCGCCCGAGGTCAGCACCCGAGTGCCGATGCTACCACCATCGATCAACGCGGTCAACGTACCACTGTCTCCGTTGGAGAACGCGTTCGAACCAGTTTCTCCACCAACCATCGTGAAGGAAGGGGTCTGGATGTCGGTGACGTTCGTGAAGTTGGTGTTGGTCCCAGCCTTGCGAGCCGCGTAGGACGACGCCATCTGGAACGTCTTGGTGTTGAGACCTGGAGGACGAGTTGGAACCAGCTTGTCGAGGATCACGTCCAGCTTGTCGAGGGCGTCCTCCAACTTGTCACCCTGATCGAGAGCTGCGATGTTGCCCTGTGAACCGGAACCGTAGTAGCCGTCGGTGGGAAGACCGATGTTGATCGCCGAACCGGACGCGGTTCCGTCGAAGTAGGACGCGGTCAACGCGTACGATGCGGTGATGGCCCGTTCGGCCACACTGGCCGTAAACGCGTAGGAAGCGGTCTCGGCGTAGCTGGACGAGATGGACGATGATGCCTCCAACGTGGAAAACGCGAAGGTGGCCTGTGATGCGGACAACGAGTAGATGGACGCTTCGGCCAGTTCAGCGTTCGAAGCCTGCGATGCATAGCTAGACGACACCGCGTGGTTTACATAACTAGCCGTGTATGCAAACATCGCGATTGATGCCGTTCGTGCAAGGTTGACGTAGCTTGCGGTGCCAGCGTTGATCGCGTAGCTCGAAGTGCCGAGAGCGACCTGCGCAAAGTGGGAGTACGACGCTGTCTCCGCGTAACTGGACGAGATCGCCTCAGGCACGTACGACGCGGTCTGCGCCCAACGGGAGGTGACGGCGTGTGACGCTGTTCCATACGTGAACTCGGCCCGTTCGGCGTGTGAAGCGGAGACCGCCCAAGAAGCGATGTGGGCGTACGACGCGGTGATGGCCCAATCGGCTCCAATCGCATACGATGACGTGCCAAGAACCACCTGCGCGAAGTGTGCGTACGAAGCGGTTGTCGCATCATCCGCCTGCTCGGCGTGGGAAGCGCTGATGGCGGTCTTCGCCTGATACACGTAGGAGGCAGTATAGGCGTTCCACGCGTTGACCGCGATGGTGGCCATGTTGGCCCAAGATGCCGTACCGGCATTGATCGCGTAGCTTGACGTTCCAAGAGCGATCTGTGCGTAGAGAGCGTACGACGAGCTTTCGGCGTATGACGACGATCCGGCCCGATTTGCGTAGGATGAAGTTCCGTACGTGTACTCCGCTCGTTCGGTGTGTGACGACGACACTGCCCAGGCAGCCATCAGCGCGTACGACGCCGTACCACCGGCCATGTTGAGGTAGCTGGCCGTATCCGACGATCCAGCGTTGATCGCGTAGCTAGACGTACCAAGTGCGATCTCGGCGTACATCGCGTGGGACGCGGTGATAGCGGTCTTTGCCTGAGCGACGAACGACGCGGTTGCCGATGTTCCGGCCTGATCGGCGTAGTCGGCGTGGTCTGCATCCAACGCGTTGATGGCAACGTAGGCGTACGATGCGGTACCAAGGGTGACCTGTGCGAAATAGGCGTAGGACGAGGTGTCGGCCAACTTGGACTGACCAGAGGTCATCGCGTGAGACGCGGTTCCGTTTGCAACACCGCCTCCACCGAAGTTGGAACCGAGGAACGATGCCGTCTTCGCTTGCCAAGCCCAAGATGCCGTTCCAGCGGAAGTTGCGAAGTTTGCGGTGTTGGCCGTGTTCGCCGTCGTAGCCGTGTTGGCGGACAGAGCCGTCAGAGATGTGATGGCGTTGTATGACGCCGACGACAACTCGGAGAAGCTGGTGTAAGACGATGTGAACGCGTAGCTGGCCGTCTCCGACCAAGATGCCGTTCCGGCCCAAGATGCGGTGGCCGATCCGGTCGGGATACCTTTCGGACCGATGTACTTCCAGAACGTGACTTTGGGTGGAAGAACCTCACTGACACCGGACGGCAGACCGGCGTAGAAGGTCAGCATACCTGTCTCGATGTCGATGACCCAGTCGTTCTCACCGAAGGCAATGATGCTGTTGTCGTTCTTACGGACGACCGGTACGTAGGAACCACTGAAGTCGTAGTTGAACGGAATGGCGTCCCTCAACTGCGAACTGTAGAACGCGAAGGGTTGTCCTGGAACCTGCGTCAGAACCAAATCGGTGACCTGCTCGACCACGTTTGGAACCGGCGCAGCGGACAACGGTATCAACGACTGATCTTGCCAGATTTGGACAGGGAACACGGCAGACCGACCGTCGAACGGTTCGTTGAAGTAGAGCGAGGACGTTCCTGAAGAGCCTTTACCAAGGTACTTCTTGAAGAGTAGGTCGGATTTTTGGTCGGTGGTTGGCATTTGTTATCAGGTGGCTGTGATGGTGATCCCACCGAACCGTTTGGTGTCTCCGGCTGGGATGCCGATACGGACGAACACGGTTCCGGTCTTTACGGCCGTACCGAAGGTTACGAGCTTGCTTGTCGCCGTCGAGTTTGCAACCGCGAGAGCTGGATCACCGTCGTTGGTTGGGTTTCCTGTTCCCGGATACGCCGCGTTTCCGTCGACCCAACCAGCCGTCGGGGTTGAACCATTGACACGAACGTAGAGAGCGAAGTTGGACAACAACACCGAACCGAACCCGACTGTGTTGCTGAAGTCGACGCGGATGTTGGCCTTGTTGGTGATGCTGCCCATGTTGAAGGTGACCCACCGTAGGTTGTTGTACGCGCCGGGCGCTACGGAGGTGTAGTCGGGTCCAGGAACAGGCAGAGAGCCTGTGTAGTTGCCGGTCGGATAACGGAACTGGCCGTTGAGGAACTGAAGCTCCTCGACTGCCGTTGCGATGGACTGTGACGCCTCATACGGTGTGCCATCAAACCCGAACTGACCGAAGCCCGACTTGACGCGATTGGCCGGGTCGAGTGCCGAGTCCATACGGATACGGGTGTTGGTGATGGCAGCTCCGACCGACGTACCAATGGAGTTGAACGCGGTTACGGTGAAGGAGGCGTTCTCGGACTGACTGCCAGCGTTGATCGAGAAGGCTCGTGACGATGACTGAACCGACCCCGACGACGGCGATGATGGCAACGTGTAGTTGCCAGTCGAGATTCCTGTTCCAGAGCCTTGGAAGATTCGAGTGCTGTTGTAGAAACGACCAACGGTGTTGGACGCCGTGGCCGACAACGTTACCGAACTGCCGCTCTGTCCGCCGACGAGAGCTGGAACACCCGAGATGTAGACCGAACCGGTGGCGACGACTGTGCCCGATACGCCTGTCGGCAAGACCGGATCGTCAACGTAGAACGTGAACGCCGGTGTGTTGCCCGTCTGCGTGTGCTGAAGCTGTGCCGTGTGTGGTCCGACCGTGGTGATCGGAGTGGTGGTCGCGATCTGTGCTAACAAGGCGTTCCAGAAACCGGCCTTGCCCGCCTGGCCAACGTAGAAGTCGGCGTCAGATGTGATCTGCAACGCACCGTAGGTTCCGACGTCACTGGCCGGAGTCAGTTGACGGTCGCCGACGTTTGCACCATCCACCGACGCGGTCAGTTGACCTTGGTCGCCGTCGGAGAACGCGTTGGCCGCGACCATGCCGCCGACGAGTGGGAAGGTCGGTGTCGTGTTGTTGGTGACCGCGTTTGAGATGGTCGTGTTGGTACCTTGCAGGTTGGCGGTGTACGCGCTGGACAAGAGCAACGTCTTGGTGTTCAGGTTCGGCGGCCGAGCCGGCGCCAGTTTGAACAAGATGTTCTCGACCTTGTCGAAAGCGTCCTCTACGCGATCACCGTTCTGAATGTTGGCAATGCTTCCCGTCGTTCCTGGACCGTAGTGACCGTCGACTGGAACGCCGACGAGGTAGCCGCTTCCAGTGTTGCCTGTGTTGTCGATCAGGCTGGCCGTCAACGCGTAGCTTGCGGTCGAACTCTGACCCAACACGTAGGATGCCGTCAAGGCGTAGGATGACGTGATCGCGTAACTCGATGTAGCACTTTGACCCAAAACGTAAGATGCGGTGGTCGCAAACGACGATGTTCGAGCGTAGGATGCGGACACGGCCTGCTCCGCACTGAAAACGTAACTTGCCGTCACCGTGTACGTTGAATAGACAGCGGTTGTTGCCGAAGATGCCGATGTTGCGTGAGACGCGGACAATGCGAGGGAAGTCGTTGCGGCAAACTCAGCGTAGCTGGCCGATTCCGAGTTTTTCACGTATGACGCCGTCAACGAGTAACTGGACGTCTTGGAATACGATGAGAACGATGATGATAATGAGTACGACGCCGAAAGTGCAGTCGCAGCTGACAACGCGTAACTGGCGCTCAAGATCGTGATACTGGGCGGAAGCGCCGTCGATCCAGTCAAATGACCATCGTTGTTCGTTTGAAGGATGAAGTTACTACCACTGAGATACACTTCACGCCATGCCGATCCATCATCGGTTCGTTGCGCTATATAAATCGTCTTTGGGTCCAGTGACATTGACTATAAATATTCAGAAGATGGTCATTTTCGACACATCAAAGTAATCTAACGGCGTTCTCTTCCAAAGTGACGGTTTTACGTAGAAAAAGTCCCTATCATAACTCTGATCTCCGGTAAATCCTGTATCATGTCTGTTTGGATTGGGCGTTCGCCGGGGCGCATCCACGAATGGTAAATGCGTGTACCAATGTGGCTGTTCACCTATATCGACGCTCGCCGTAGAATACGTGTGAATCGGCGTCCGCAGCCAACTGCCCGAAACCTTTGCGTAAAAAAAGTTTTCATCGTAACTACGTGAGTTGTCACTTCCGCGTGGATCAATGGAAGATGTCGGCGCCGGAAGAATCCAGTGAAAGTTTCGTTGTCCGGTCGATACGAAAACGTCAGCATACGAGAAGAACGTCCAATCGGTTTTCGGTAACAAGTATCCCAACTCATCCTTCAGACCATCGCTGCGCTTTCTCCAAACCTCGTACGGATGCTCAAATCGGATCGGCTTGTCCTCATCAGGAACGGGAATGACGACCGTCTTGTATGGTAGAAGTGTCCAGTTCGACGTCAGATTACCCGACGGATTCAGGTAAAATCGGTTGTGTCTACGAAAGAACAGTGCCCCCTTTGGTGCCGCTATGATGTTATTGGGGTCCGTCCTCGTGTAGATGAACTTGTCATTGAGGTCGGGAATATGTGGCATGTTTCTTAAAATCCATTTGTTCCATCAAACCGTATCCAGCCCATCTCCGTCTTCAAATAATACCATTGTCCACCGAGAGCCTCCGATCCAATGGTTCCAGACGAATCGGACGTGCTCGATGGGACGGATAACCATCTACTTGACTTATATTCGTCAATAATTCTCGGTGCCAACGTTGTTTTTACATCGTCAACCGACAACTTCCGATTGTTCCAAACCGATCCACTCGGCGTCACCACGATGAAATAGCTTCCCGATGGTAGTGGAGATTCGATCTCAAACTGCGACATTTTTACTGGTGTTTCCATAAGATTAGTAGATGTTACCGTATCCAACGATTGTTGATCCGGATGTCGGTGTTACACCAGAATAAGTATTGTTGACTATGGCGTAGATGGATGATCCTGAAACAACAGTTGTGACGGCTTGACTCTTGGCTTGTACGTCGTCAACGAACACGATAATCTTTCTATACGTATCAGACGTTCCGTCGGCGTTGAAGTAGGTATCGTTGAATACGAGAACTGCGCTTCCCGAACCGTTGTCAACCGTGACCACCGATCCGGTCTTGGTCATGTACTCGGCTTGATAGTCCCAGGTCTGCTCGAAGTTTCCTTCACCATTGCTGAAGTCGGTTCGGTCGGTGTACGAGTCCACGTCTGCCAACTCGCTTACCGTGATACCTTGGGTGTACTGCGATCCAGTTGTTGCGGGCTGAGCGATTCCCCGTGCCAGTTCCTCGGCAGTACCGACCGCCTCGACGTTGAACACCACTTTTCTCAACGAGAATGACTTTTGGGTCGTCGATTTTCTCAACTCAGTTGATTCAGGTAGCAAGTACGCGTAAACCAACATCGTGAAGGTGGCTTTCACCATACGATCCTGATCCGCCGATACTTCTGTCTGAAAGCTGTAGTCCGAGATTGACGTACGGAACTTGAACCGTTTTTTGTCGCCCCAGTAGTCCTCGGTGGTCCAGTTGATTTGTTCGACGACCTTGTTCAGTTGTTCGATCTTTTCTGTCCACACGATGAAGTCGTAGTTGACGATGATGTGATCGGGCATCGTGATCGAGTGTATCTCCCGCGTAGGTAGGAACTTGTTCATCAGACCGAATCGGTCGTATTGGTTCTTGGCGGTGTAGCTCTTGACGAACGGCATCGACAGATGACGGTTGAACGTGATCAACTGATCGTTGCGTTGCATCGTTGTCCGTCGATAGGTGATGGCTGGACACTGTACCTTGCCATGCTTGTCGCGCATGTATCCATCCGTCCGGATTGCCTTCCAGCGCTCCGGCGAAGCGTAGTTGACCGGAACCTTCACAAGATGACCGTTGTCCACGACTTGAGGGTTGACAACCTCGTTGAGATGGGTGAAGATTGCCGTGTCGATGTCGATCAACGACACTGAAAAGTTCTTTTGCACATCCGTGTCCCGTCGCGTTGCAGTCGCACGGTTCTCGGTCTTTACGGCACTAGCCATCTCCGGACCACGACTGATACGGTTCGGTGCTGGATTGGTGTTGGGTTGTGTGGGTCCGCGCCAGGCCATCAGTTAGGGTTCCTTTCCACGATGTTGAGGCTAGACAACCGAGTGTATTGGGCGTTGCAGATGATCGAGTGGCTCTTCTCGGAGATGCCACCTAGCAGTTGCTCCTGAACCACGTTGTTGATCTCGTAGTAGCGGTCGTTCCAGAAGATGATGTCGCCGATCTCGGGGTAGAAGTTGAGCTGGATGCACATCTTCTCACGTAGCTTGAACACGTGGGTCTGGTTACGTGACGGACCGAAGTCGTCGTATTCCGTCGTCATCTCCGGTCGGTCTATCAGCGCCGAAATCTGAATGCCAGGCAGATACCACTTGCCGGTTTCGGCCGAAGCCTCTCCGTAAATGTTGGTCTTCGTTTCGGTCGGAGACACCTTGAAAATCTGCACGAGGTTCTCGATGATGTCGCCCATCAACTCGCCGT
>Ga0265297_10010399_pt1 | contig 11711 bp, 8 predicted proteins | sample Munlanlwell13791_FD_192502 | JGI IMG/M metagenome (GOLD analysis project Ga0265297, IMG submission 192502) | Leachate microbial communities from a municipal landfill in Southern Ontario, Canada - Leachate well 137-91 | ecosystem: Engineered > Solid waste > Landfill > Unclassified | place...
CTACTGCGTGTTGCGCATGAAGAATTATGAGTATTTATATTCTGCGCGCGTCGCCAGCGTGTTACACTGTCGTAATACAGGCAATATAGATAGAGAAGAGCAGTGTCCTCAGATGCCTCGAAGTTGTCCCCGATTTATTGATTATGAGCTAGTCGAATTGATTCATGCAAAGGATATTAGAGACTTGTTTTACTTGTCGCGTATCATGTTCAGCTATGCATGTACGATTAAGATGCAGATAGCTCTTGCGCTACTAAAGGCCCCCATTGACTTATTGCACACTTCCCCTCTCGAATTAAGGGATGCGCGAAACTTTCTTGAGCAGCGGGTGAAAAACTTGGGCGAGCTGATTGATACGGGGCGTAGGTTGCATATGGTGGACACGCGTGGTTGTAGTAAGGACAAGAAAATGGCAGAAAAGTATTATTGCGAGTGTCGAAAAGAAGCGGAGAGAGTGCGCAAGATGTTTGACAAACAGGTTTCCGAAATAGGAACATGTGTGCAAAAAGGTTGAACACTGTGTGTAGTGTCAACGACTTACAAACGCAGTAGTTTATGAAAACATATTGTTTGACAGCGTGCTAAGGAAAACAAGTGTGGAGTATGGCGTTCGGTTATTCAAATGGTTTGTAGATGTCGATGAGACAATAAATGCTCAGGTTCGCCGTCCAGTGTGGGAAAACGCTTTCGATTATCCGCAACCATTTGGCAGCACGGTTCGATTTCTCAAAGAAATTCTCAAACTCTGACTTGCTGAAGATCCGCAACGATTCGGCCGAATGGCTTTTCGTCAATTCCCCGGCAATGGTCTTCCACCAAGCCAGTGTTCGAAGCTGACAGTAAAGCGGGTGAGGTGGATTCTTCTCCGACTCCATGACGTTGGCCGGGGGTGCCGGGCGAACTGGCCGGAACATTCTCGAAAGCTTGTTGAGAATGCGCAACAGGAAGTCTCTCGATGCTGAAGTTTGAGTCTCTGTCAGTATGCAAAGGTGAGTGTCAGGCTTCAGGACTCGGTAGAGTTCTTTAATGGCTGGGATTTGCTGCGATTCCGGGATGTGCTGGATCGTGTAGCCGGAGACGACGCCATCAAACGTCTCGTTGCGGAAGGGGAGATGACAGATATCTGCCATGCAACAGAAGTCGGATGGCCGCAGCTTGGCATGGGCTTCCACAAGACCGGTGCTGGACATATCAACACAGACTCGCGTCTTGAAGAACCATGAGAAGGACAGATACTCCGGATGTGGAATGGCGCCACTGGCGGCGTCGAGGACGAATTCCCCGCCCTTCAAGCGGTCCAGGATCGCGAGGTGGGACATCATCTCATATAGTCCGTGTCCGGCAGGCGCGCTTTGGGAAAAAATAGCGGTATCTATGTAGGAACCCGAATCGTTCTTCTTCCAGCCGAACTGGTCATACCAGTCCTTCACGCTTCGTTTTATGCCGTCATCGGCTGCAACTGTCCCGGCGATCGGGACGCCTGTTAGAGATCGGTTCTCGATTGCCAACGAATCCTGTTCCAAAAAATCGGCCACTCGTTCCGTCACGGGGTATGCCCGACCGCGAGCGTCGGAAATGAATGCGCCTATGGTATCCGGGCTCATCCGTTTGCGTTCAACATCGGAGAGGTGAGACAAGAGTTCGTCAATGCCAACCAGTCTGAGCGGACCTTGGGTCATCGGACAGCAGAGGATGGTCTTGAATGCGCCATACCGGTCGAGCAGTGAGGGTTGTGTGTTTGGATTCATACGAAGATTTGTCTGTCCCTTGGGATTCCGGATGTCCCATCACTCTTGAGACGGGGCGGTTGATCTTGCGTTAGTTCAATAAATAATATGGTTTTTCCCTTGGACTGACGAGAACAGTATCGAATCGCATCTGTAAACGGCAGTCGAAAAGTGTGACGAGTGTGATTCCAAAATGCAGCGCTCATGACCGGGTATCGAAATCGTCGGAAGGCGTCAAGGGCAAATGAGGGATATGGTGGGGTTACGAGAAGACGGGTGCGTTCCCATCTCGCTGTCGCATCACGCTTGACTTCGGGCGATACCGGGTGTTCGGTTCATGACAGCGAACGAGCGGTGGCATCTGATCGCACGACCACACGGAAGGAGCCTTGCCATGTCACTCATGGATATTCTGAGGAAGCTCAACATTGTCAGATACGGCGCGAAAAAAGCGACCTATCGCAACGCCAAGGACCGACCGATAGAGTTCATGGTGGATAATGTCTATAACGCCGAGAGAGAGATCATCAACCTCAACGCACCCGATCAACCAGCTCTCCCACAGCCAGCGGCGCTACCGCCGGTCATATCTTCCGTGCCGGGTCCCAGACCATGCCCGAAGTGCGGCACAGCACTGCCGCCGGGCGCGAAGTTCTGTAGTTCTTGTGGCGCGGCGGTGGCTGGAGTGCCGCCGGCCGCTTCTCCGACGGCGTCGCCGGCAGTTCCGCGGAAATCTTCTTCCAAGTGGGTGGGCTGTCTCATCGGCGGGGTGATCGGGTTTGTGCTGCTTGTGGTGTTGCTGGTAGTGCTGGCAATCATCGGCAGCCAGGACAGGAAATCGAAACAGGCCGTGGATTCCAAACCCGTGTCTGTTGCAGCTTCCACCGCTGCGGCGACCGTCCAGGAAATTCCGGCAGCGACTCCGGCTCCGGCCGCGCCAGTGAACGACAGCGTCAAGCCCGCCCCGCCCGCCGCCCCGCCCGCACAGGAGCCCTACAAGCCGACTTCTCCGGCCATGCCAGCGCCACCATCGGCTCCGTCGTCCGCCGGCGATGTCCCGGGCGCCGCCACGGCGGGCCAGCCCGCGACAGCGGGCGCGGTGCGATACGACCGTTACGCCAACCCGAAGTTCGGTTTTGTCACGGAACTGCCGGCGCACTGGGAGTCGGAGGTCAAGAGCAACAGTCATCTGTTCTCCGGACCGAAAGGGGCCGAAGACTACAGAGTGACAATCAACTTCCAGTTCATCACCATGACGTCCGCCAATTCCTTGCCGCAACAACGGCGGACGGTCATCGACCAATGGAGACGCATGCAGGATTGCCGCTTGGTGGAGGACGAAACCCACAACTTTCAAAACCAATATCTAACGGTTTATCTGCATGCAACCTACAAGCTTCCCGACAAGGATACACTCTGGGAACAGACTCAGATCATCGTCGAGCGGCAGCCGTATTATTACTGCATCGGCTACACCGCGCCCCAGGCGCTCTTTGAGAAGTATTACCCCCACATGAAACACCTCATCCAGACGCTGCGGTTCACACCTATCGCGCAGTAGTGAACGTCCAGCATGGAGTGGCAGATGCGAAGGCGGCAATCCGGATCATCAGCGTCTTCGCTTGCTTCGGCAATGCGCAGTAGGTCATGCTGCTTCCTGCAACGATTTGATCTTATTTAGATGTCCACGAATCATAACAACATTGAAGGTGGCGAGCCCTCACCCGCAGCTTTGGGCGGCCGTCGGCCACGGTTGCATCCTTATTTGCAGATCATCATGGCGGCATTCTGTGTGACCGCGGCGGAGTTGCTGTTTAAGCGGGGTGCGATGGCGACAGCCCACGATCCGGCGCCTTTGGGCATCATCGGCCTTTCCGTCCTCGGCTCAATGTGGACTTGGTGCGGCATCGCGGTCTACATCGCCAGTTTTCTTTTCTGGCTTAACGTGCTGCGGCGCGTGCCGCTGCATATTGCGTTCAGCATCATGAGCGTCACCCAGGTGCTCGTGCCTCTGGGCGCGTGGTGGTTTGGCAACGAACACATCAGCCCGTGCCGCTGGGTGGGTGTTTTTATCGTCTTGGCTGGTATCTTCGTGGTGGCCGGGCCGGCGATGAAAGCCGAGGAGCAACTGTGACACCGGACATCCTCCTGCTTTGTCTGGCCTCGCAGCTTTGCTTGGTGACGGGCCAGTTGCTTTTGAAGCACGCCATGACTCAGACGAATCTGACGCCCATTCCCTGGTGGCAGGTGGGCAAGCTGTTTTCGCTCGGCATTGTCATACTCAGCGGCTGGTTTTTTCTTTGGGGAGGGTTGCTCCAAAGGAAGGACTTGAGCTACATCTACCCTTTTGAAGGCATGGGGCCGGCGTTGATGTTGCTCGGTGCGTGGCTTTTCTTGAAGGAAAAGCTCACGTTGCAGTCCTGCATTGGCATCGGCCTGATCAGCGTGGGGATCGCGATCGTCGCAACCAGTTGACGGCGGCGGCGCCTGTTTGAAATGGCAGCCGGGCCAAGGCTGTCCTATACTTGGCGCAGCCGGCTGGGCCGACCCAGCTCAAACGCGAAGATCCATGCCCTACAAACCAAAACCGATAGACACCTCCAAGGTGGCTCTGGACAACACCATTGCCCAGCTTTCGGAACTGCTGGCCCGCAATGTGCATGAGCATTGGGCACAACAGCGTATGGCCGAAGGATGGAAGCTCGGCTCGCATCGCGACGACGGGAAGAAGGAACATCCCAGCCTGATCCCCTTTGAGGCTCTGTCGGAATCGGAGAAGCAATACGACCGCAACACTGCGATGGAGACCCTCAAGGCCATCCTGGCCTTGGGCTTCACCATCCAGCCACCGGGCCAGGTCGTTTTGCCGCCATCGCGTCCGCTGACGGCGGAGGACAACCCGGCCGCGACAATTCTCCGACATCTTCAAAGCACACCGTCGCTCACGCTCACGGAGTTGCTCGGTTTGTTCCGTTCTCGCGACGAGCAGGAGTGGGCACACACGCCAGAGGTTTATGCGCAACTCGGCCAACGCATTTTGCGGCTCGGCGAGCCGCTGCTTGCCTACGACGTCGTCACGGCAGGTTTGAAAAGTTCGCCACGTGACGCACGATTGCTTCAGCTTCAAGCGCTCGCACTGGCCCGCACCGGGGCCAGCGGGAAAGCCAATGCGATCTTGCTTGAATTGGAGAAGGAGGGTCACTGCGACGCGGAAACGCTCGGCATCCTGGCCCGCACCTACAAGGACCTGGGGCTGGCAGCCGGCAACGACGATGCGCGCAAGGTCCACTTTGGCAAGGCTGCGGAAGTTTATGGCCGGGCCTACGAGAGCACGGGAGATTACTGGACAGGCATCAACGCAGCCACGATGGCGCTGCTGGTCGGCGACAGGGACAAAGCCGCGATGCTCGCCTCGGAAGTCCGCAGCAAGTGCCTCCAGAAACTGGAGCAGGCGAAGGGCGCGGATGACGATGCGTATTGGACGCTGGCGACGCTGGGCGAAGCCGCGTTGGTTCGACGGGAACTCACTGAAGCAGCGGATTGGTATGGCCGGGCATTTGAGGCCAACCGTGGCCGCTACGGCGATCTGCAATCCACGCGCCGGAATGTCCGATTGATCCTGGAGTGTCTGGGGCTGGATCAAACGCTGGTTGAGAACTGGCTGCGGATTCCGACCGTTGTGGCTTTTGCCGGAACTGGCGATAACGGATTGCTGACACCGGAAAGCGAGCGGACGATTTCGCAAACCATCCGCAATCGTCTCGATCAACTCAAGGGCGGCTTTGGCTACGTCACGGCCGGCTGCGGTCTCAATGTTCTCTTTGCGGAGGCGATCCTGGAGCGGGGTGGCGAGCTTTGCGTCGTGCTGCCGTATCGCCGGGAAAACTTCCTGCGCGACGCGGCGGCGTCGGCATTCGGCCCGTCGTGGGCGGTGCGGTTGGAGCGAGCGCTTGATCGCGCGGCCCGCGTGGTCACTGCCTCGGAGCACAAGCTGGAAATCGGCGACATCTCGCTACACTACGCAAATCAGTTCGTGCTTGGCTTGGCGGGTATTCGCGCCGCCCAACTCGGCACGACGATGGTCCCGTTGACGCTCGGCGAGCCTGCCGTGCGCACGTCGGAGCGCGCGGAACAATTCGGCGCCCGGACCATGGCGATGCTGTTCGCGGACGCGGTCGGGTTCAGTAAACTGGGCGAGCCGGAAATCCCGAAATTTGTCCGGCACTTTTTGGGCGCAGTGGCCGGCTTGATCGCGCGGTCGTCTCATGGGCCGGTTTTAAAATCCACATGGGGCGACGGTCTCTACTTCGTGTTCAAGTCGGTGAGCGATGCGGCGAGTTTTGCGTTGGATTTGTCCGATCTGATCAACCAGACAAACTGGTCGGAGTGTGGCCTGCCTTCAGGATTGAGCCTGCGGATCGCGCTCCATGCCGGGCCGGTTTACGAGTGTCACGACCCGGTGTCAAACCAGACGAACTTCACGGGCAATCACGTGACTCGCGCGGCACGGATGGAACCCATCACGCCGCCCGGCGAGGTCTATGCGAGCCAGGCTTTCGCGGCGCTGGCAGCGGCAGAAGGCGCGCCCGGCTTCGCGTGTGATTATGCCGGCCAGACGCCGTTGCCGAAAGGCTACGGGATGCTGCCGACATACCATCTGCGCCGACACAAGGGCTGACCATGCCAGAAGCGGATCAACAAGCCGGGACGAGCCAGTTCAAGTATTGGGCCTTCATCAGCTACAGCCACGCGGACAAGAAGTGGGGCGACTGGTTGCACAAGTCGTTGGAAACCTACCGCGTGCCCAAGCGCCTCGTGGGGCGACCCTCCCGTGATGGGGCTGTGCCCGCGCGCGTGTTTCCCATTTTCCGCGACCGCGAGGAACTGCCCAGTTCGTCGGCGCTCAACGAGAGCATCGACAACGCCCTCCAGCAGTCCCGATGCCTGATTGTCATTTGCTCACCCCGATCCGCGGCATCGCGCTGGGTCAACGAGGAGGTGAAGATATTCAAGGCGCTGGGCCGCGAGGATCGCGTGATGTGCCTGATTGTTGATGGCGAGCCCAACGCCTCGGACAAGCCCGGCTCTGACGTGCCGGAATGTTTTCCAGAAGCCATCCGGTTTCATGTCGGGCCGGATCGTTCGATCACCCACGAGAGGGTCGAGCCCATCGCCGCCGATGTTCGGGAACACGGAGATGGGAAGAGCAACGCGCGATTGAAGTTGCTGGCGGGGCTGATTGGGGTCGGCTACGACGAGTTGAAGCAGCGGGACAAACGACGCCAGTTTTGGCGGCGCGTGAAACTTTCGGTTGTCGGCGCGGCCGTGCTGGCGTCCTTGGTCGGCGTGTGGCGATGGCAGGAGTCGCGGCGGGCGGTCGAGGTGCGGCAGCAGTTTGCGCTTCGGTGCGCCGAGATGGGACGGCAGGAGTTGCTGGCCGGGAGCCACGCTCGCGCGCTGGCTTATCTCGCACACGCCTATCAAGCCGGCATTTCCGAGCCGTCTTTGAAGTTCCTTATCGCGCAGGCCCGCAAAGGCATCGAGGAGACAGCCTCCACGCCCTGCGGCCACACCAAGGCGATCTACGGGGCCACTTTCAGTCCGGACGGCTTGCGCGTAGTCACAGCGAGCCGCGACTGCACAGCGATGGTCTGGGACACCAAGACTGGCGCGCTTCTTCACACACTGGCGGGACATTCGAAAGAAGTGAACGCAGCCGTGTTCAGCCCGGATGGCAGCCGCATCGCGACGGTCAGCGATGACAAGTCAGCGCGGTTGTGGGATGCCCACACGGGCAAGCTGTTGGCCACCCTTGTCGGCCACGGCAAGAAAGTGTTCTCCCCTTGCTTCAGCCCGGATGGCAGCCGCGTCGTCACTGCCAGCGAGGATAAGACTGCCAGGGTTTGGGATGTTGCGAACGGAAAACTCGTGTTCTCCCTGGAAGCGCACACGGGTTACGTCAACGCCGCGTTCTACAGCCCCGACGGCAAACGAATTCTCACCGCGAGCGATGATCGCACTGCGAAACTGTGGGATGCCCGGACCGGTGCGCTCCTGCGGTCGCTCGACGGCCACCAGCAAAGCGTCCGGTATGCGGCGTTTGCCCCCGACGGCAGTGCCATCCTGACTGCCAGCGCTGACAACACCGCCAGAATCTGGGAGACCGTCAGCGGCAGGCTTATCGCGACGCTGTCGGGACATGCCGACTGGATACGGCGGACGGCTTTCAGCGCCGATGGAAAACGCGTGGTCACCGCGAGCCGTGACCACACGGCAAAGGTGTGGGACGCCGCCAGCGGCAAAATGCTGGCCTCGCTGGAGGGCCACAAGGAAGGCAGCTTCGTGTTCGTAGCCGCATTCAGCCCCGACGGCAGGCGCGTCGTCACTGCCAGCGCCGACAGCACCGCCAAGGTATGGGATGTGGAAACGGGCAAGAGTATTTTCTCGCTCGCGGGCCATGCGGGCTACGTGTATTCGGCCGGCTTCAGTCCTGATGGCGCGTGCGTCGTGACCGCCAGCGAAGACGGCACAGCGAAATTATGGAGCACGACGAACGGAAGTGTCCTGGCTTCTTTGGGGTCGCAGACGACAGACGCCGGCGCGACAGCGACTCGGGCGGGAAGTCCCTTGGTGGCGACGCTCGACGGCCACAAGGCCTACGTCAACACTGCGGCGTTCAGCGCCGACGGATCGCGGGCCGTCACGGCCAGTGATGATGCAACTGCGAAAGTGTGGGACGCCGCCAGTGGCAAACGGCTCCTGTCGCTTGAGGGACATAGTGCGCGCGTGGTGTGCGCCTCTTTCTCCGCCGACAGCGCGCGCGTGGTGACCGCAAGCGACGACGGAACCGCGCGCGTTTGGAACGCCGCCAGCGGCGCTTTGCTCGCGACGTTCGCGGGACACAAGGAGAAGCTCTATTGGAGCGCGTTCAGCCCTGACGACCGACGCTTGGTCACCGCAAGCGCCGATGGGAAAGCCAGAATCTGGGACGCGGCGTCGGGAAAACCCATTGTTTCGCTGGACGGGCACGGCATGGATGTCACTTACGCCAGTTTCAGTCCTGACGGCTCGCGGGTCGTCACGGCGAGCGCGGACAGCACCGCGAAAATCTGGGATGCGGCGAGTGGCCGTCTCCTGTTCACGCTCGAAGGCCATAAGGAGACGGTGAACTTCGCCACGTTCGATCCGGCCGGCATGCGGGTCTCCACGGCAAGCGAGGACAAAACGGCCAGGGTGTGGGACGCCAGCTCGGGCCGGTTGCTCCATTCGCTCAACGGACACAAGGATTGGGTGCGCTACTCCGTCTTCAGTCCTGACGGTCATCGCATTGGCACTTGCAGCAGAGATGGCACCGCAAGAGTCTGGGACGCCGCCACGGGCAGGCTCATCATGTCCCTCGAAGGACACACGGGCTATGTCAAATACATCGCGTTCGATCCCAAGGGCAGTTTCATTGTCACGGCGGGGGAGGACAGGACTGCGAAAGTGTGGGACGCCGCCAGCGGCAAGCTGCTCGCATCTCTGGAGGGACACAGCAACGAACTTGCCTCAGCGGTGTTCAGTCCGGATGGATCGCGAATCATGACCACCAGTTTTGACAAGACCGCCCGGCTTTGGGATGTGCATATCGAATCCAACTCTCCCGAGGAAATCGCCCGCTTGGTCGAGCGCCTCGTGCCGTGGCGGCTGGAGAAAGGCCGGCTGGCGCCGAGGACGCTCAACACAACGGGCACGCCCGCCACATCAGGCGCTGCGGGCACGTCGCAGAAGTAGAACTTCATTGTTCGGGCGAAGGAAACATATGACGTGCGTTAATACATGCCGTGTTCGCCAAGTCGCGTCGGGTTGGGCGATGGCCTTGATGAGTGCTGTGCTGGTGTTTTGGCAGAGCGGTTGCAAGCCCAACACCGCTGCCGCTGATCTTCCCCGGCTGGCTGTTGTCCTCGACGATGGCGGCCTGACCGATGACGGCCTGATCAAAAGACTCTGCAAAATTCCAATTCGCTTCTCCGTTGCCGTTCTTCCCGGTGAAGCCCACAGCGTCGAGTGCGCCGAGCTCGCGCACCGCGCGGGGAAAGAGGTGATGGTCCACCTGCCAATGGAACCATTGAGCAAGCCCGCCGCACTATATCTCGGCCACCACCCAATCATGTTTGGCATGACTGAAGACGAAGTGAGGGCACAGGTGCGCCAACATCTCGGCGCAGTGCCGCATTGTGTGGGTGTCAACAACCACATGGGCAGCCGTATCACGGCCAACCGCCAGCGGATGATCTGGATTCTCGAAGAGGTGAAAGCCAAATGCCTCTTTTTCGTGGACAGCCGCACCACCAAGGACACGGTAGCCTATTCCGTCGCGAAGGAGTTGGGCGTGCCCGCCGCCCAGAGGGCCATCTATCTGGACAACGACAAGAGATTCCAGGAAATCCAAACCCAATGGCAGCGTGCGATTGCCTCTGCTGGACACGATGGCCAGGTGTTGGCCATCGGTCACGTCTCTCCTGAAACAGTCGCCGCGTTGGAACAACTGGTTCCCACCGCGAAGGGCGTCGTCCAATTCGTCACCGCGGGAGAGATTGCCGGACGCCTTCGCTGACAATGTCTGTCACGGTTCCCACCGAATAGCCCTGTCCTTGAAGCCCGTGGATGAGCTGTCGCAGCTTGTCATGCACGCAGTCTGTGCGCCGGGGCGTCCCCATGTGCATCAGCACAATTGCGCCGTTCTTCCCATGCGGCTGATCCTCCCCAAAAGCCAGAATGTATTGCACCACTTCTTCAGCGGTTCTGTAGAGAGGGCTGCTCTTGTTGGCGAGCCAATCCCTTGAGTCCAGGCTCTGCTTGCCCTCCGTGGTCCACGCCACATGTTCGTATCCCAGTTCACACGCCCAGGATAGAATCTCCGCGTTCCGCTCCCCGTAAGGCGCGCGCCAGTACCGCGCCAGCTTTTGGTGTGTCAGGGCTTCATACGTTTTTTCCACGCTGCGCAATTCATTCTGTACGAACTCACGCGTCGCACTTGGCAGTGTGAAATGCCTCCGGTTGGTTTCGTAGGTCGTCAAGCGCGGATGCGAGCAGGTATGGTTTCCAATCTCGTGCCCGTCCTTGAGCATTCGCAGCACTTCCTTCGGATGCTTCTGAATGAAAGACCCCGTTACAAATATCGTGCAGCGGACACGCTCGCTTTTCAACGTGTCCAGTATCTGCGTGATGGCGTTATCCAGGTCGCCGGCATCGAATGTCAGGGCAATCCTTTTGGCATTCACATCGCCCCGCGTGATCTCGAGCAAGACGAGCGGCGGGGGAGTCGCATTCTTGTTCGGTGCCGGCGACGTGGCGGGGTTTGCCGCAAGGACGCCGCCGCACACGACCGACAGACCCAGCACCGCAAGAAGTACAGTGTCTGGAAGCACATTCATTCCATGGCTATTCACGCTTGGAAGTTGGTGCGCCGTGCTCGTTCCGTCAACCATCCATTTTGAGAATGCCCTGGCAGCCGGTCGCCTCGCGAATCCGAACGAGGATTCCACTGGCGGGTGCAACAATGTCTGCCGCAGGAGCCGGCACGCTGGACCTTTTCCTTGCTTCCGGGAGGAGCCGTAATCATCTTCTGCTGCAACGACAGAAGGAACCTTTGCTTTATGAATCAATGCATTTCGAGATGTGCCGTCATGTTGATCGCCCTCGGCGTGTTCGCCGGCCACGCAATCGCCCAGAGCGAGCATGCCCGGAAGATTGCCGCCGCGTTCGCCGGCACGGAGCATGACGCTTACGCCAAGGACATCCTCGTCGGCAAACCCGACTATGTTGTTTTCACGCCGAAGCTGAAGCGGGAGATCGTGGGCGACAAATACAACGACCATTTTCAGGTGTTCGACAAGCCGGACGGGACACTGTTTGCGGTCTGGACCCAGGCACACAAGGAGGCGGACGTTGATCAGCATATCTGTTTTTCGAAGAGCAAGGACAAGGGACTGACTTGGACCC
>Ga0265297_10010400_pt1 | contig 11710 bp, 9 predicted proteins | sample Munlanlwell13791_FD_192502 | JGI IMG/M metagenome (GOLD analysis project Ga0265297, IMG submission 192502) | Leachate microbial communities from a municipal landfill in Southern Ontario, Canada - Leachate well 137-91 | ecosystem: Engineered > Solid waste > Landfill > Unclassified | place...
GAAACCCCGCATAAAGCGGGGGATTATTATTCATTTTCAATTTCGTTTATTTCTTCAAGCCAAGCACTACCATCAAAGTCAGATGGCATTCTCCAGTCGCCACGCGGCGAAAGGGAGATAGATCCAACTTTTGGACCGTTAGGAATGGCATCGCGCTTAAATTGATTTGCAAAGAACTTCGAATAAAAGGTTTTCATGACTTTTACAATATATTCAACGCTGTATTTTTCTTTGAATGCAATTTTAGCAAGATATAGTATTTTCTTTGGTGTAGAACCGTTGCGAAGCATATGAAACAGGAAGAAGTCGTGAAGCTCATATGGCCCCAATTCATCTTCTGTTTTTTGTTTACTTTCAACTTTCTTAAGTTCGGGGGAAATTGGTGTTGCAATGACATCTTTTAAAACGTCGCTTGCTTCGCCATTCTCCTGTTTTGCAATCCAATTAACCAAGTGTTTCACTAATGTTTTTGGCACCCCAGCATTCGGATCATACATAGACATATGATCCCCGTTATAGGTACACCATCCAAGCGCGGCTTCTGAAAGATCTCCAGTGCCTATGGTAAAACCAAGATCCATAAGTATTTGTGTTCTTTCTCTAGCTTGAGCATTTTCACACTGTAAACACTCCCAACATGGTTCATGTCCAAGTGCACGCAAATGTTCTTCAACGTGGTTTGTAATCGGAATTTCTTTAATCGAAATTCCCTTTGCTTTACACAATGCGAGTGCGTTAGTGAGTGTTCTGCTCGTCGTTCCTGGTCCAGGCATTGTAATTGCATGAATTCCCGAAAGATCCCAATGAAGCATTTCATACGCTCGTATAGTTACAAGAAGTGCCAGGGTTGAATCAAGTCCACCGGAAATTCCGATGTATACATTTGGATTTTTATCCTTAAACACTGTTTTTAAGCGTTGTGCCAACCCAACAGACTGTATTCCAACTATTTCCTCGCACCGTACATTCAATGTTTTTGGATCGGTTGGAATAAAAGGGTGCGGATCTACATAATCAATTTTTGTTTTGGAATCCGAGCCAATAAATGCCGAAACATAAAAATATTCTGCACTATCAAGCTCCGCGGCATAACCAAAACTTCCAGTAATCATTCTTTCTCTTTGAAGAGAATGAACATCCACGTCGGCATAAATGAGCTGTGACTCAAAACTTAATCTCTTTGATTCGGCCTTAAATGATCCATTAGTGTAAATCATTGCGTCACCACCAAAAACAACATCACTAGTGGATTCGGTCGGTCCTGCGGAAACATAAATTTGAGAAGCAATACACTTTCCCGACTGACTCGCAACAAGCAAGCGACGATATTCAGATTTTGCAACCGTTTCATTTGATGCAGAAATATTCATAAGAATGACCGCACCGTGTAACGCATGATGCGAAGCAGGCGAATGCGGCATCCAAATATCTTCACAAATGTCTGTTGCAAGACCGAAATATAATGTATGTCCTATGTTTACGTTAATGATTATGTCATTTCCAATAGGAATTTTTTTGCCCGCAAATGTAATAGTTCTTGGTTTTAGTGCTCGCGCAGGTTTGAACCAACGAAGTTCATAAAATTCCTTATAATTTGGAATGTAAGTCTTCGGAACAAATGCAAGAATTTCTCCTCGTGCACAGATAGCAGCAACATTAAAGAGTTGGTCTGATAGCGAAAGGGGAAGCCCAACAATATAAATTGTGTCATAGTTTCGTGTTTCTGAAAGAAAATGACTCAACGCATCAACTGTTGAGCGATGTAGAAATTGCTGACCGAAAAAATCTCCACACGAGTACCCAGTAATTCCTAATTCAGGAAACCCGAGGATACTTATGTTTTGTTCATCTGCTTTTTTTGCAAGTAGAAGCATTTCTTCAACGTTTTTCATCGGATTTCCAATGTGAACAGTTGGAATTGCCGCTCCAACACGCACAAATCCATTTTTTGTGAATTCCATGTATCCTCCTTACCTTAATAATTTCATTATTTGCATTGCAAATATATTTGATACATCTGCAACGATAAATTTTTCTGATTTTTGAACCTGAGCAATTTGACTCATCGGATGAGTATTTGTAGTAATAAAAAACTTTAACGGGGAATGTTCGATTCGTTCCACTACATCAAGATCATTTGCCGCAAAATGACTTATTACTGCACCAACCGATAATGCACCACGGGAAAGATATGCCTCTGCGCCCTCAATTAATGAATTGGCACTTCGAGCCATATCGTCATATACAACAACATGCTTTCCTGAAACATTACCAATAACCTCGTCTACGGTGACCCTTTCGCCTTCACGACCCTTATCAATAAGAACAAGGTTTGTTTCAAATGCTTTTGCAAAGGTTTTTACCCATTTTGTTCTCCCGAGATCAGCGCTTCCAAAGACAAATGGAGTTTGTATTTTCTGCTTACGTATTGCATCGAGAAGTATTTCTTCTGCATAGAGCTCGAAACGTACACAATCACCCTCCATATAATGGATGAGTCCTGAAACGTGTAGGTCCATAAAAAGAAATATGTTTCCCATTCGAGAGTTCGGAATTGATGAAAATTTTCGCATTACTGTTTTTGCTTTTACAACTTCACCGATTTTTACACCGCGCTCCATTGTTGAGTAACCAAGAAACGGCACAATAAAAATTCGTTGTCTCGTTCCGTATTGTGCAAGTGCACAACCAAAATCATACACCGAGTCAATATTCTGATCGGAATGTGTCGAACCAACGAAAATTACATCTTTTCCAAACAGACTAGTTCTACTTTCAATGTCGAGTCGACGATATGTTTCGCCGCCACTAAATTGAGATATGACAATTTTTCCTACTGGAACACCAAGTTGCTTTGCAATTTTTTCTGCAAAGTACATAGAGTCCGGCGTAGAAAATACAATCGTATTTTCACTATTCATTGCTTTTCCTTTTATTTGTTGTTATTTAATTTTTAAAAGTACGAGGGAAATATTCCCTCACAAGAATGACCATAAGTCGCTCTTGTGAAAAAATATTTTGTGAATGGGGGACTAAGCCCCCATTCATATTTTTACTTTATAAACCGCTCCGTCTCATATTCACGGAGAAACCATTGAACCAATGCAAACGTTTTCAAATCATGAAATGTCATTTTTTTGAGCTCATCAATTGAAACAAACATCCGTGTTATTTTTTCACCCTCTTTCGGGTGTCCAAAAGTGCGTTCTGTTTGCTCAATCTGACTTTCGTCTACCTCAGCATATGCAAGATAAATTTGGTCAGTTATGAGCCCAGCTCCAACCGCAAGCGGAATGCCGTTATTGAGAAAGAAAACTTGATTTTCCGTGATATGTCCGCCAACTTCCTCTTCAACTTCTTTTATGATAAGTTGGGCAGGGGAGAGATTAACATCAAAGCGTCCCGCAACCGTTTCAATAAGTTCACCAGTTGGATTTTCTTCAGAAATTAAGGCGGGTCTGCATTGTTTGATAAGAAGAACGCCTCTGTTCTTTACTAGAATGAACACCGCAACTGCGTCTGAGGAGCGAACAACCGTGAAGCCGGTTGGAATGTGTTTTTCAACAGTTATAAACCCATTTGCAAAAAGTTTTTCAAATTGATCTTGCATAGTTTTTCCATGATTGTGATTAAAAATAGCTAGGAATATTCTACAATATATATAGCTTTGTTGTCAATAAAATACCTTGAGTATTATTTGACATAAAGTAAATGTTGGTGTATTTTAATACCAGCAAAAATAAGTGAAACTTATTGCTTAATAATCAAATAACTAGTCACATTCAAAAAGGAGTATGTATGGGAAAGAACTTAAAAGTTCGTCTAGTGATTATCGACCCACAGAATGATTTCTGTGACGGTGATTCGCGTGCAACACTACCAGTAGCTGGTGCAAAAGACGATATGGTTCGTCTTTCAGGTCTTATTGATCGCGTTGGAAAAAAACTTAATGGAATAACGGTTACGTTGGATAGTCATAATCTTATTGATATCGCACATCCGGCGTGGTGGAGGGGACAGGATGGAAAACAACCCATTCCATTTACAATTATTTCAGCCGCAGATATTCAAGCCGGTATCTGGGTTCCAAGAAAACCGGAACTTTTAAAAAGGACACTTGCTTATGCAAAAAGCCTTGAAGCTGGCGGAAATTATAAAATTTGCGTTTGGCCCGCTCACTGTCTTATCGGCACTTGGGGGCATAATGTTCATGAGACATTAAATACCGCACTCCAAAACTGGTGTAATAATGAATTTGTAACCGTTGATTACGTTACAAAGGGATCAAATCCATTTACGGAGCACTATGGTGCTCTTATGGCAGAAGTTCCCGATGCAAACGATCCCGGAACATCTCTCAATACCGAATTTCTAAGTATTCTTGCTGAAACAGATATTATTGCTGTTGCAGGCGAAGCATCTTCGCACTGCGTACTAACAACGGTAAAACAAATCGCTGAGAATATCGGCGATGAACACCTGAAAAAGTTTCATATTCTTACCGACTGTATGTCGCCAGTGGGCGCACTTCCAGGCCTTGATTTTCCCGCCATCGCAAAAGAATTTTTTGCCGATATGGAAAAGAGAGGAATGGTTCTTACTAATTCAATTGATTTTTTAAGATAGGAGGAATTGAATATGAGATTTGACCAAGGAATGGAAGAAAACAAAATCGGCAAAACTGCGTTTAAATTTTCCGCAATTGGAATTGATAAACTTGCAGATATTGCTGATGAATTCACACTCGTAACTATTGCTGTTGATATCACCGGTTCAGTAGATGGTTTTGAAGGCGAACTTAAAAAAATGCTTACGACTGCAATTGAAAGCTGTCGCAAAAATCCACGTTCAAGTAATCTGCTTGTTCGCGTCATATTATTCTCTTCAAGTCTTCGCGGAGGTATTCAGGAAATTCATGGATTTAAACCATTATCCGACATTGATACCAACTCATATCCGGACTTTCATCCAAGTGGTTTAACTCCGTTATATGATGCCGCATTTTCTGCGGTTGGTGCCACAAATGAATATGGTAAAAATCTGATGACTCAGGACTATAATGCAAACGGAATTGTTTTCATTATCACCGATGGTATAAATAACGATTCAACTGCAACAGTAGAAATGGTAAAAACAGAAATTTCCCGCGGCGTAAAAAAAGAAACTATCGAATCAATAATCGGTATTGTAATTGGTATCAATGCGCAGATGTATGAAGCAAAATTAAAAGAGTTTGCTGACGAATCCGGAATGCGTTACAGGGATGCTAAAGATGCAACACCTCAAAATCTTGCAAAACTTGCAGACTTTGTTTCGCAATCGATTTCCAGTCAATCGCAATCTTTGGGGACTGGTGGTCCGAGCCAAAACATTGCCGCCAGAATATAGCAAAATTATTAACTGAGACGGCGTAATGTCGTCTCATTTTTTTGGAGGTAAAAATGAAATTGACTGTTGATCATTATTTTCACATTGGTCATATGCACTATACAAGTGGAAAACCGTGCCAAGATCATGCGTTGTCGCTTTCTGGGACCGGTTTTGCGGGAGTTGTTGTTTCTGATGGATGTTCAAGCGGTGGAAATACTGATATTGGATCACGAATTATTTCTTGCGCAACAGTTCAAGGAATTATTGACCATAGAAATGCATCGCCAAACTCGCTACAAACCGCAACACAAAGCATAGTTACACGACAAAAACAAATTCTTTCTAGTGCACGTCCGTTACTCGGACTTGCTGAGAACGATTTACTTGCGACGTGTGTATATGCATATGCCTCAGAAATTGGTGCACTTATCTCAATTCAAGGAGATGGTGCATATGCAATAAAACATAAATCTGGTTCGATGATTATCGGAAAATTCGAATGGTTGGATAATATGCCATTTTATCCGGCATATAGAGAAAGAAATCTCGAAATATTCATTGATGCGCAGAAAAAAAATGGTGAAAAACCATACACAAATGAAACATTTTATTTGGATAGCCAAGGACATTATCTTTCACCAATAATTAATAGCTATACAGCTGAAGAGGGAGTAAATGGAATTCAAATTCCAATATCGGTAGATGAGTTAAAAAATATCGAATTAATTGCAGTGTTCACTGACGGTGTTGTTCAGGTTGACGGCGTTACATGGATTGATGCAATAAAAGAATTTCTCGCATTCAAAAATTTTGGCGGAGGATTTTGTAGGCGCCGAATGAAGCGAGCAATAAAAGATTTCCAATCAATCATAAAAGACCCACAAAATAATACAGGAAAGGGTCCGCAGGATGATATAGCGTGTGCAGTTATTCACATTGAAGATGACGGAGGTTAATATGGGAGTACCAAAGACTACAAAAGTCATTCTTGACGGAAAGGGTTTGGTAACTCTACGACCAAACGATCACGTTGCAACAGGTGGAGAGGGTTCCATATTTAAAATTTCTGATATGGTTGTGAAATTGTATCTCAACCCAGAAGAAATGGTTAAAAGGGGAATCCACGAAAAAATAAAACTTCTTTCGAAATTAAATCATCCCTACATTGTCTCTCCGAAAGGAATTGCAAAATCAGAAAGTGGAAAAATACTCGGCTATTATATGCTGTATGCTGATGGACACCCACTTTCTCGTGTGTTCACAAATGAATTTTATCAGCGAGAAGGTTTTACAAAACAACATGCATCAACCCTTGTTGATCGTATGCGACAAGTATTCCAATTTGCTCACCAAGGTGGCGCAATACTCGTTGATCCAAATGAATTAAATTGGCTTATGCAATTTTCAAAGAAGGATCCGGAACCGCGTGTAGTTGATGTTGATTCATGGGCAATTGGGCGATGGCCAGCAACGGTTATTATGCCATCAATTCATGATCATCACTCAAATGTATTTGATGAAAAATCTGATTGGTTTTCATGGGGAATCGTAACATTTCAGGTTTACACTGGAATTCATCCATATAAAGGGACACTTGATGGTTTTGATCGTTCTGACCTCACAGGAAGAATGAAAAAAAATGCATCAGTATTCACTCCTGGAGTGCGCCTTAATAAAGCGGTTCGCGATTTTTCTTGTATTCCTGGCCCACTATTGGGATGGTATGAAGCAACGTTTCAAAAAGGTGAGCGGACAGAACCGCCATCGCCATTTGACACGGGAATTGCTGCACCACGCATCATTAAAGTACTTCATGTAACAACAAGTAAAACCGGTTCACTTGTATACGAAAAACTGATTGGATTTACAAACGATCCAGCAATTCGTATATATCAGTGCGGTCTTGCACTTCTAAAATCAGGAGCACTTGTTGATTTACGAACAAAACATGCAATTGCAAATAATGTAAATGCAAATAATGAAATCGTAAAAATAAATAATGGGTGGCTTCTTGGAAAAATAGAACACGGAGTGGCAAGGTTCGGATTTATTAGTGAAGATGGAATGCACAATGAGAACTTTCAATTTTCACTAAACGCGTACCGTATTATCACATATGAAAACAGAATGTTTGCCGTCACCAATCAAGGACTTACTGAAATAAAAGCTGTTTTGTTTGGTTCAAAAATCATTGTTTCTTCGGGACAGACTTGGGGAGTAATGGTAAACTCGACAAAGTGGTTCGAAAATTTTGGCGTGTTTGATGCTATGGGCGCAAAATTTATTATTGCTCCCTTTAGCGAAACATCTGTTGCTCAAGTTCGAGTAAAAGAATTGGATGGGTTACAGGTTATTTCTGGAAAAGCAGGAAATCGATTTATATCCCTTATTGCAGTTAACAAACAAGGAGATTATAAGAAGATCGAGTTCACATTTGAAAAAGATTATTCATCATACAAAGTGTGGACAGCCGATACTGACGGTCCTGAATTAAACCTAACAGTTCTTCCAAAAGGCGTCTGTGCCGCTATTACTAAAGATGGCGAACTCACCGTTTTCGTTCCAACAAATGGAACTGTTGTAAGAATTGAAGATAAACAGATTGAAACTGATATGCTTCTCAGTAACTGGGAAAATACCGTTCTCTATATACAGAATGGGGAAGTATGGTCAGTTCGCACTCGATAAACATTATTATTCCGCCCCCGATGGGGCGGAATTTTATTGTTTTAGTAATATTGACTTTTCTCAATTTGTGTTGTATTATCTTATCAAGATATTTACAAACTAAATAGGAGAAAGACTATGAAATGGGGCGACAAACCAATTATTGAAGATCTCTCAATGACAGATTTTTATAAGTTTCCAATGGGACAATTTGTGTTCCATCGTTATCCCGATGTTAAAGTATTATTTTCCCTTATCAATCGGACCAAGTCCGCAAAGTTAGGGAAAATTATAGACATCGGTGAACTCCGTGAAAATTTGGATCATGTACGAACCCTAAGTTTTGGAAACTCATTTTTGCATTACCTTCGTGGAACAAACGAATATGAGTCCCGTATGTTTGAAGAAGACTTTTTGGAGTTTTTAAGAACATTCAGACTTCCTGAATATAATCTTGAACCGGCTCCAGACGACCAAATTCGTTTCGATACTCTTGATGTATGGAAAAAATCAACGCATTGGGAAATCTACGCGATGAAGATTATCAAGACGTTATACATCCGTCATTTTATGAAAGATATGACGAAATTTGAACGCGAAATGATGTATGCGGAAGGTGTGCGCCGTCTCGGCGAAAAGATAAAATTCTTAAAGATAAATCCGGGAATTCTCTGGAGTGAGTTTGCAACACGAAGATCAGATACCGAATGGCAGGAATATGTCGTTCGAACACTTGCAAATGAATTTCCAAAAAATAGTGATGGTAAATCACAATTCTTGGGAACATCAAATGTATATCTCGCACAGAAATACGACTTAATGCCGATGGGTACAAACGCGCACGAATTACAAATGGTAATTTCTGGGCTTTTTAGCTATTCAAAAGAAATGTTCATTCAATCAATTAAATATTTTCTTACTGAATGGTGGGAAGAATACGGACAGGGCTTAGCAATGTTTCTACCTGACACGTTCGGTAGTGAGTTTATGATGAGTTTAATCACTAAAGAACAGGCACAGGACTGGAAAGGAATGCGACAGGATTCTGGAGACCCAATTATTTTTGGGGAAAATCTCATAAAGTTCTATGAAGAACGCGGAATTGATCCAAAATCTAAATTGCTTCTTTTTAGTGACGGGTTAGAAATGGATACGATAAAAATGTTACACGAAAGATTTGCGGGAAGAATTCGCGATTCATACGGTTGGGGTACCAACCTTGCTGATGATTTCGGCGCCTATCCACCGCTTTCTATCATCGTAAAAGCAATGGAAGCCAACGGGATTGGATTAGTAAAACTTTCCGATAATATTGCAAAAGCACTTGGAAAATCGGAAGATGTTGAACGAATTAAAAATTATGTTGGTTATACAAATAATTTCTCACAGACTGCAAAATATTGATGTATGCGGCCAATCGGCCGCATTTTTTTATTTAAAAATTACTTTATAATAGATATAAATGATTGAGAATAAGGAAAAACGAATTATTGTTTTCGGTGGTTCTTTTAATCCACCACATAATGGACATGTGTTGCTCATTCGCGATACATTAAAACACATCAAATGTGACAAAGCACTTATTATTCCTTCTGCAGACAGAAGAGACAAAGTAATTCAAATTTCAGGAGACCAAAGGCTTACAATGGTGCGTATGATGGTTGCAGAATGTTTATCCGATCTTAATGTTTCAGTTGAAGTATCTGATACAGAACTGCTACGCAACAAGCCAACCACAACATTTGATACAAAGTGTGAACTTGAAGAACAATACCCCGATTCAATAATCTACTTTGTTGGGGGAACCGATGCAATTGGGGAAGTTCGTGAAAAATGGGTACACGGGGAAGATTTATATAAAAATGGAAATTTTATTGCCTTTCCTCGTGCGGGTGTTCCAACCCCAAAAGAATTACCACTCCATACAATCATTCTTAAGCCAGAAGAGGTAGGAGCGTGGGAACTTTCGAGTACCAGCATCAGACAAATGATTCAGAAAGGGGAATCCATTGATACTCTTGTTCCAAAATCTATTGTCACACATATATACAAAAATCACTTATATGTATAGTTAAAAATTCCCTCTTAATGAGGGAATTTTATTAATTTGTCATAAGCTTTTCTACAAGAGAAATCATTTCTTCAAGTTCTTTAAATCCATTAGACCAGAATTCTTTTTGTGTTGGATCAAGTCCAAATGGTTTCACAAGTTCAATTACATCTTTTGTCATTCCCGATTTCAACATATCAAGATAAAGCGATTCGAATGAATCTCCTAACTTGTTCTTTTGTGCGTAGATGCTTGAAGTAAGCAATTCTCCAAACGCATATCCATATACATAAAATGGGCGATGGAAGTGACTAATATATGTCCAAAGATGTTCTGCATTTTCGTAGGTAAACACGTCTCCGTCTTTTCCATATATCTCATAAAGTGTGGTGAGCCACAGCGCATCAAGTTGTTCTGCAGAATATTTCTTCGGTTTTTCCCATGTGGTGTATGTTTCATTCATCCCGTGTAAACGGCGTTCAAAATTCGAAAATCCAATCTGTCTAACAACAGTATTCATCGTGTCATCAATTTTTCCGAAAAGAAGAGAAAGAAGTGCTTCTTTTTCTCCTTGTTCTTCTAACTGCCTCTTTAAAAATTGAAATGCGGTCATCTCACCAAAAATTGATGCGGTTTCGCAATACGCGATAGGTGCATCAAACATAAGCGGTCCTTGTTCCTTTCCTGCAAGCAATCCGTGTACACCATGACCCAACTCGTGCGCAAGAACCATAATATCCCGTTTTGAGCCTAGATAATTAAGGAAAGTAAATGAGATGGGCTCGTTTTTTGGGAGAACAAACGAGTAGTTGTATGCACCACCCCTTCGTCCTTTTTCTGTTCGTGCATCAATGTGTTTCTTCTCCACCATTTCTTGAACCAAGTGAGCAAGCGTTGGACTAAAACTGTTGTATGCATCAAGTACTGTTTTTAACGCATCAGAAAATGGAATTATCGTCGTATCAGCGAAGGGGAGCACCGCATTTCGATCGCTCCATCGTAATTTTTGAATTCCCAATGCTTTCGCTTTTAATCGGTAGTATCGGCGCGCAAGTTCACCACCAGTTGTTTGCACAGCATCGTGAAGGGCATTCACAACCTCAGGAGACACCTTATTTGCCTTATTGCGATGTTCCATCGGATTTTGGTATTTTCGTTCTTCTTTTTCAACCGCACTTGCTCCAACAACCATATAAAGATTCTGTGCTGAATATTTTGCAAACGGTCCCGCAAGCCCATCATTAACAATTTTTAAAATAAGTGATCGAGTCTCAGCGTTTTTTTCTTCGCCAAGTATATGGAGCATTTCAGTTAGTGTTTTTGTTTCGTTCTGAAACGAAAATGTAAGATCAGCTTCCAATTCATCAAAAAATTCTCCCCACGCGCCCGCAGAAAACGGGGAGCGCTTGGTAAGTGCTGATTCAACTTCCTCGGTCAAAATATGATTCTTAAAAATGCGCGTATATTCGATATATGGTTTGTGCTTTCTAAGATATTCATTTTCCTTATACATCATTTCAAGCACTTCATCGGAAAGAGATATGATTTCTAAATCAAAAAATGTGAGATATGTTCCTTCGATAGATGCGAATAATTGATCAGTTAGGGCAACTTTTTCTTTTA
>Ga0265297_10010401_pt1 | contig 11709 bp, 14 predicted proteins | sample Munlanlwell13791_FD_192502 | JGI IMG/M metagenome (GOLD analysis project Ga0265297, IMG submission 192502) | Leachate microbial communities from a municipal landfill in Southern Ontario, Canada - Leachate well 137-91 | ecosystem: Engineered > Solid waste > Landfill > Unclassified | place...
CTTACTCTTACCCCTATAAAATCCTGGCGGAACGCCAGGAACTGAAACTGGGGTCTCAAACAGGACACGAGACGAAACACCCAACCCCATACAGTTCAATTAGTTATATCATTCTATCGCCGCAAGAAAAGACGCCTGGAAGTGTCACTTGACCAGCCTTTCCCGCCAGAACGCCAACCGGCGCCCCTAATTAACACGATCCAGCAAGCCGTGCAGGTAAAGGTCTATATGACCGCTAACCCGCACGAGACTTGCCTGTCCGCCTCCAAACCCCTAAAGATCCATCGTAAGCGCATCGCCAAGCTACTGAAAATAATCGATGCCTTACCGCCCGATTTCATCGAAACTGCCAAAGGTTACACGACCCGTAAAGCGTTGCACAAACTATCGGTCAACCGTCTTATGAGATTGACCAGTAATGCCTCGTCCATGAACCTAAATAACCTACTGCCGAAGGAAGAACCTAATCGCGCAGTAATCACGCAAATCGCGCATTAACCGAGCACTTCCCAGTGCCCGCCTTTATCCGGGCCCACGCGCTTGAGGAACCCCGCTTTTTTAAGCTTTAGAATGACGTTATCAACCGTTCTCTGTGATAGCTGAGTTTGATCGGCTATTTCATGCGTCTTGATAAAAAGATTGGCGGTAATAACTTGGAGAATTTTCTCCGCACTTTCTCCGCATTTTCTCCGCACTTTCTCCGCACTTTGCTCTGCACCCTTCTGGCCACCCTTTTCTAACCCTTCACCTTCTTCCCATCTTGGACGATGGAAAGAAACTACAAACCCCGTTTTGACACGCTTGAATTCAACCTTGATTCCAACAGCTGTACATTCATCGTAAATTCTCTTAAGCCCGCTTGCCCACTTTTCAATATCAGCGGATAAATACATCGTTTCAGCAATCAGGGGATTCCGAAGAATAGAATACTCATCGCCTTTGATAAAATCTTCCGGTGATAGCTCATCAGGAAAAGTGCCGGGATTATAGATTTCGACACGATCCTTGAAAATTGCCACCTCGTTACCCTTGGGATTGGAATAATCCCGATGGCACAAAGAATTGCCCACAGCTTCTCGAAATGCCTCAACCGGGATTTCTGGAATTTCCTTGCGTGGCCCTGTCTTTATTTCAGCGCGCCATTTGATATTTTCTTTAATATACGCCTCGGCTTGCCGACGCAAGCTAAAAATATTGCCCTTGAATTTTTTAATATCAAGAAACGTGATCTTATCAATACCGGCAAAAATCGCGGCTTGTATCTCCATAGAATTATCATTGCAAAAAAGCACTTCCGTAGCTTTAAGTAATCTCTCGCCAACCAACAGGTGCAACTTCTTCAAAGTCGTTTTCACATTCGAATACTTGAAATTAATCCTTCCTTCTTCATTAGCTCTACGCATGTAATCTTTAAGCGTTTGAATATTGACATCCTTCAATTGCCGTTCAGAAGTCTCGTTTTCCCAAATAAGCTTCTTCTTGTTTAGAATAAGCGCCTCTATCTTATGAGGACTTAGCGCCTTGTTCGATTCACCAACGCGCATATACGCCCTGCCATAAGCAAAATATGGACTGCTAACGCCATGCGCCTCGATAACAATGCAATTCTTTCCTTCAATCTGGCGAGCTTCGACCTTTGGATAAATCTTCGGTTCTATATTATCCACGACCGCCTGCGTTACTTCCTTGATCGTCATCCGACCAATGTCCTGACCAACAACTTTCCCGTCATCGGAGATGCCAAAATATACTTCTCCCTGGCTATGCTTATTAAGCATGGCGACGATAGATATCACGGCTTCCTTAAGCTCCGCGGTCGATTTTTTGAATTCTATTGTTTCTGATTCCTTATGCACTACAAGACTCCTATTTTTACAATTGCCTTGCTACAAAACAAAATATAACATACGGTTGGAGAAAAAGAAAGGTAAAACTACGAACCTGCCCTATACATACAAACGGCCATCCGTATGAAGGATGGACGTTTGTATGATATATGTTTGTTACTTTCTACTTCTTTTCGAATTTCTGTTGCTGTCTCATTTTCCCCTGTTCCTGTTTTAATAGCTTTTGCTTATCGTGTTTATTTTTATCTTTTTTGCCTTTATCTCCCATGACATTGCCTCCTTTGTGTTCAAGTTAATTTTAAAGTTTTATTCAAAATAAAAATACGGCAGCGGCTACTACCGTGGAATAATTTCCTTCCGTATCAACTATTGCGGATTGTGTAATATTTGACGTACTTACTATTTTGTCCTTTAGCTGATATATCTCTTTATTTTCATCCCATGATTTATCTTCATCGTATTCCACGCCAAGCGTGGACGCCAACATTTCAACAGCCAAGTCTTCCGAAAAATCACCGGCAACGCGTTCATTTTCGCCGAAGGCGTGATGTTCGCTCAAATAACCGTATGCATTTGAATCTGCAGGCACCGCACAACCCACGCTGGCCGCTATCAAACGGTGTGGTTCATTAGAACAACATCTTGCCATAACGGTAAATGTAATCATGCCTGAGACAAGCTCTTTCAAGCCTTCTATTCTGGGTATTATTTTACATTCTGGCGGTAAAATACTTGAAACGTGTACGAGATTGCATCTCTCGATTCCGGCATCCCTGAGCGCTAACTCAAAGCTTCTGAGTTCCGCCTTATGAGTACCCACACCCTTCGTGAAGAACATCCTTTTGGGAACTAATAAATTCTTTCTGGGAACAAGTATCATTGCTTACTCTTTCGCTAATTATTTTTTGTTGGTCATCATAAAAATATATCCCAGTAGCCTATAAACAAGTTTTGCGGCTAAAAAATTCGACATTATATGATTTTCTATCGGACAAAGTTCTACTACATCAAACCCGACTATCTTTTTATCCTTGGCCGTCTCTTTTAATAGATCTATCAGTTCATACCATCCGATCCCGCCGGGTTCCGGCGTTCCAACGGCAGGCATAAGAGACGGATCGAAGACGTCCAAGTCGATTGTTATATACACATTTTCTGAAAGGCTATTGATAACATAATCTTTCCAAAGCGGTTTTTCTAAAATATCGTAAACATTTACAGTTTTAATATTTCCGTTAGACTTGGTATTTAAAAAATCCTTTTCTTCCTTTGATAAGCTTCGTAAGCCTGCTTGTACTAAAGGACAGATTTCTGATATGCGTCTTGCGGCGCATGCGTGATTATATTTAGACCCTAAGTATTCATCCCTTAAATCATAATGTGCGTCCAGCTGCAGAACAGACACATTGGGATAACTCTTTTTCATCGCACCGACGGCGCCTACAGATACGGAATGCTCTCCTCCAAGAATCACCGGAAATTTGCTAAGCTTCAAAAGGTCATCCGTAGCATCATGAACCTTTTTTACCATATCTTCCGGTCCTGCATCGGCTATGCCGGGGATTTCTACGGTATGGATGCCTATTTTATAGGCCTCTTGGTTTAACTCATCATCGAAAAGCTCCATATTCCCTGATGCTTCTATTATGGCGGCAGGTCCTGCCTTTGTGCCTTTAACATATGTGGTTGTCTTTTCATAAGGGACTTGGACTATAACGACTTTGGATTTTTTGAAATTTGAATAATCCTCGTCTATATCGCCAAATCTCTTATCCGATGGAACATAAAAGACAGGTTCCAAAGCTTGTTTTTCATTCATATTTTTAGTCGTCTATATTACCTCGTGCTTTTTAATATTATCGCTTCGGCCTCCAGCCAATTATTCAAATCCCGGCCCGCCTTCCTGCCGTTCTTCTCATAAATTTCATAGGCTTTCTTTCTGATCGTCTCCATGACTCTTTCCGACTTCTGCGATTCCTTTGAAATATCCTTTCTTGCCATTTAAATCACCTCCTTAATTCGGCACTTAACGCATCGTTTACTAAATTTATTAACTGCGAAACCTTTTCGCTCATCTCGATCTTATCAGCCCCCAGCTCCATCGTATCTGTCAATTTGTTTGCGTTTATCTCTTCTATATGCTTCACCTTATCGCCTAAAAGAAGCTTTGCTTCTCTTATCAACTGGTTACATCTCTCAGCCGTGACTTTTTTAGCGAACATACCTTCTATTTTTTCAAGCCTGAATTTAAAAAATTCCAGCTCATTCAAAAGATTCATCTTAAACACCAATTTATTCCCCATTTCTCATTTTTATTCTCTGTGCTGTATTGCTCTTGCCGTTTTCTACCGCTTCCGGCTGGTATACTATCTTTTTGATTTTCAGTTTTCTGATACCAGCGGGTACTCTCCATTCGATAATATCGCCTGTTCTGTAGCCGAGTAAAGCTGTCCCGATAGGAGACAAGACTGATATTCTATTTAGCTCAATATTAGAAAAAGATGGAAAAACCAGAGTATACACAACCTCTTCCTGGGTATCCAAATCTTTAACGCAAATTTGCGAGTCCATAGTAACGACATCTTTGGGAATATCTCTGGGTTGAACTATAATTGCTTTCTCAAGCTCAGCCTCAAGATCTCTCAGATGAATTTCGCTCTCAGCGGCATTTTTTCTCGTTGATACTATTAATTCATGGAGACGCTCTTTATCTATAGCGGTTATGTATAGTGTCCGCTCTGACATGATCGCTTTTTCCTCTTTAAGCAGCAAGCTTAACTGCATTCGCTATCTTTCTATGAACCGACATATTCATGAAATTAGGTACTATTTCGTTTTTATTACAGATATCAGCCAATTTTTCGGCAGTGGCAAATTTCATCGAATACGTAATTTTCGAGGCCTGCGCATCAAGCGCGCCTCGCATAATTCCCGGGAAGGCAAGCGCGTTATTTATAGTCCTACCGTCTAGGGCAATGCTTGCTCCGGCCTCTAAGGCCTCTTTAGGCCATATTTCCGGTATGGGATTGGCTAAAGCGAAAACTATCGGATTTTTATTCATGGTTCGTATCGTATCCTTGGTGACTATTCCGCCGGTTGAGAGCCCTATAAATATATCCTTTGCCCTTATAACATCTGCTAAGGTTCCTTTTTCTCTTTTCTTATTAGTCAGATGGGCAAGGCTTCGCTTGTACGAGCTCATATTCTTTCTTCTTCCTTTATATATGGCTCCGGAGGTATCGCAAATGACTATATTCTTGAAGCCATATTTAAGCATCATTTTACAGGTTGCCATACCCGCGGCGCCGGCGCCGTTTATAACAACTTTGACTTTTTGCTTTTTTCTGCCCGTGATTTTAAGCGCACTTATAAGAGCCGCCAAAATAACGACCGCTGTGCCATGTTGGTCATCGTGAAAAACAGGAATGTTTAAATTCCTCTGTAATTTTTCTTCTATTTCAAAACACAGCGGAGCCTTGATATCTTCTATCATTATCGCGCTGAATGTTTTCGCTATGCCTGTTAATATAGCAACTATCTCGTCGGCGTTACTGCTTTCTATCAAAAGAGGAACACAGCTGATACCCGCCATCTTATTAAGAATGGCCGATTTGCCCTCCATGACGGGCATCGATGCCAATACTCCGATATCGCCCAATCCCAGCACCGCTGAACCGTTTGTGGCGATACAAACGGTATTCCCTATGGATGTATATTCTCTCGCGAGCGATGGTTTATTAAGGATATGATTACAGACCTGGGCAACGCCGGGAGTATATATCATCCTTAGATCATTTAAATTATCTATTTCAACTAGCGACTTTACCGCTATCTTGCCGCCTTTATGTATTCTCAATACTTCATCTTCTATCGATAATATCTTGAATCCCTTGAGCTTTTTTACCGCCAATATCGTCTTAAAGAATTGATGCTTGTCATCGAAAAATATTATAAAATCTCTTATCACATAATTTGAAGTTAGATGAATCTTGGTAATATCGCCTAGCACGGCTCCGTTTGCGCCTAACTCGGATGTCAGCTTGCCCAGCGCCCCGGCCACATCGGGAATCCTGAACCTGATCTTTTTGACTATTTTATTGCTGTGTTTTTCTATAAGTTTCATGGTTAATGTTTCTCTATCTATGCCTCATAATTGAATTGGTACTTTGCGGTTGAAAGTTTTCGGAAAAGCGTCTCTTCCTGCGAAAAGGCCGGCGAAGCATTGACTATCTTGGAGAATCCTTCCCATATACCGAACCAGCCAAGAGGTACTAGTAATATTTCAAGTATTTTAATGTAAAGCGTCGAGCAAATATTAAAATAAGCCATAAGCGTGATAGAGCTTAAAAAGCAGATGCCTACGAAAATAAAGACAACTCCTTTTTTTCGCATGCTATATATCTCCCGCCCTTCCTGCAGCGCCCTGTATTTGAAATACTTCTTAAGCCTATTAACGACCATCTGTTCCGATTTTTCATCCTTTAATTCTTTTGGCGCAAAAAAAGATATTAGGAGGTTTCCCCTTGCCGTTTCCCTGTATCTTTTTTTAAGTTCGGTTATGAAGTCTTCCGACAACGCCCTTTCGTCAAGCGGTCTGGGATCGAAATCGGAAAAAATATCATCCCATACGTCAAGAATAATAGAGATCTCTTTGAGTTTTTCGCTCATGCTCTACCAACTTATTTATTTATTTAATATGTAATTAAACATAAGCGGCACCACGATTGTCGCGTCTGATTCGATTACAAACCTTGGGGTATCAATTCCGAGTTTGCCCCATGTAATCTTCTCATTCGGGACGGCGCCGCTATATGACCCAAATGATGTTATACTGTCGGATATTTGGCAAAAATACCCCCACAGCCTGCACTTCTTCTTCAAATCAAAGTTAATCAAAGGAACAGTGCATATTGAAAAATCCCCTGCGATCCCGCCACCTATCTGAAAAAATCCTATCGGCCTGTCCTTAGAGATTTTTAAATACCAATCGATAAGCGAGGTCATTTGCTCTATGCCTGTTTTAACGGTGGTGATATTACGTATCGATTTTTTAATGATCTGCGCGGCAAAAACATTTCCCAGTGTCGAATCTTCCCAGCCGGGCGTAAAGATCGGCAAGCCTTTCTTATGTGCGGCCAGAACCCATGAATTCTTGGGATCGATCTGATACCGGTGCCTTAACTGCCCTTCCTGTATTAATTGATAAATATACTCGTAGGGAAAATACCTTTTTCCTTCTCTTTCCGCGCGCTGCCATAAAATAATGATCTTGCGCTCGATAAACCTCATGGCTTTCTCTTCGGGTATGCATGTGTCCGTAACACGGTTGTAGCCGCTCTTTATGATAGATAACTCGTCCTTATCGGATAAATTCCTGTAATGCGGGACTCTTTTATAATATTTATGCGCGACAAGATTAAAGATGTCTTCTTCGAGGTTGGCTCCGGTGCAACAAATAGCGTGAACCTTATTCTTCCTTATCATTTCGGCCAGCGTAATACCGAGTTCTGCCGTGCTCATAGCGCCCGCCATCGCGACAAGCATTTTTCCACCCTTGTTGATAAATTTCGCATATGCTTCGGACGCATCTTTTAATGAAGCGGCATTAAAATGGCGGTAATTATCCTGTATGAACTTTTTTATATTGCCCATGGAGTACCTCCTGTTATTTTTAATCCTTAAAAAGAAAATTTTTGAAGCACCAGGGGTTCTCTTTATCAAGATGCGCCGCTGGATTTTCTTTGAAAAATATCTGGTAATTTTTGAATGGAGTCCAATCGGACGGTTCCGATATGAATTTTCCGAGATACGGCTCGGCTATTTTAAGCACATAATCATACGGGAGGTCCTCCGGAACGCAGACGCCCTTATTCGGGTTTTCTATCATCCACATAACGGCTGAAACTACCCCTATCGCTACCTGTATAGTAGTGGCATTTTGATGGGGTACGAGTTTTCTCGCCTGGTCTATGCTTAAAATGCTTCCTATCCACCATGAGTTATATTTATGCCCCATCAGGAGCGCGCCGAGTATGTCTTCGCCCTCGACAATATCGTCGCTCATGATCCTCTGCTTCGGCTGTAGCTCATAATTACGGCAGCGGAGCTCATATAATGAAGATAACGTCTCGCAAGACGGCATATAGGCGTAGTGAACGGTGGGCCTATAGACAGGTTTGTTGTTTTCTGTAACAGTAAGCCTGTCTGATATGGTAAACGCTTCTCCGTGCCTGATGGCCATGCCTATAATCTCATGATGCGGTATCCATGACCTTACCCACGTATTCATTCCCATCTGCGAAAGGAATATCTGGTTTTTCGGGCCGTGATCCGGCACATTGGCCAAATTGGGCAGTTCTTTTTCATGAGTACCCCAACCCATTTCGGCAGGCGATATTCCCTCTTCTCTTAACCCCTCAATGCTCCATGTTCCCACAAACTCATTTAACGCTTTCGGCACATTGGTAACCTGCGTATCCCGTTCGCTTATATGTATCACTTTTATACCGAGATCCATCGCCAAGTGGGCAAAATCTTTTTTATTTAGATGCCTCTCCAAAATACTTACATCGTTCTTAGGCGTAGCTTTATCCTTTATCGACGCCTCCGCAATATCTAAAATCCCTTTTTTCGCAAAATGTGATATGAGGCCAGGATTGGCGCCGTGATCTACCACGGCAGTCGTTGAATTATTCCATTTAGCGATTACGCTGCGTAACTGCATATGTCTGTAATATAACGATTTTTGAAGGGGCGTCTTATTATGTATTCCGGCGTATGGATCCCATTCCTCTACGGAAGCATTGACATACAAAACTTTATTTTCATAGCACCAGGTAAGCATGTCTTCACAGCCGATATTCCAAGCGAGATCTATGATAAGCCCCCCGGAGGAAACGTATTTGCCTAATTCCTGCGCCATATTTATCGGGGTAATTCTTTCCTGACAGAATGTTACCCCTTTTTCCAGCCATTGCTTCAAATTTTCGCGCTGATCGACAAAATCCATGACCGTGATATTATGATATGGGATTTTGACGTGCTTCAATAATATAGGTAAGGTGCATTTCGCTACCGCGCCGTAACCTATAATCAAAACCTTATTCTTAAATTCCAAAATTGCGCCCTCCTTTTATGCTGCTTTTTATTATTCTACATCAAGATACCTTATATCCCGCTCCGCCGTATATCGAACGTCTTCTATGGTATAAAAAATACTCGGGTCGAATTTTTTAATTATCCGCATGACATTGTTCAGCGCTTTATTTTTTATAATTGCGTAAATAACCCTTACCTTACCTTTTGTTCCCTCCGCATTAATAATGGTGGTACGGTATCCCGCGGCATACAATATGCTTGCCAGCCTCTTATGGTCTTTACGCGTTATTACTCTGACCTTGAGATAATGACTCGAAATTCTCCTGGCGATTGACATCCCTGTAAAAGTCCCCATACTGTATCCGGCTGCAAACGCGATATAATTAGCCGGATTATTCAAATGCTGCATTATCTGCGTTATCGCCAAGAGCCATATTATCTTTTCAAAGAAGCCTATCAGAGCGGCTGTTTTTCTTACACCCCGCGATACAAACACAATCCTGACTGTTTCCATGCTCACGTCTATGACGCGGGCAGAAAATATCAATATCGGAATTATTATCTGGGAGGCTTGTATATTCACAATATAAGCTGTGCTCATAGTTCATTTTTAGTTATTTTCCGCAAGTGCTTTTTTCACTTTTTCAAGCAGCAGTTGCGTCCCGTGTGATTTATCGTGATAATCTATGGCCCCTTTAACGATACGTTTTTGTTCATCGAGCGGATAAACACTCGCTACTATGACTTTTACTTTGTCGTGGAATGATTGCATAACTTCATATAAAATACTCCCGAATACCACCGGCATTTTTATGTCGAGCAGCACGAGATCTATCCCACCCTTATTCAATACGTCATATGCCTCGGATGCGTCGGAGCTTTCGATAACTTCGAAGCCTTCATCCGTAAGCAACTGAGTGTATATTTTGCGAACGCGATCCTCGTCTTCAATGATAAGTATTCTTTTCATTATCAAAGTCCTTGGGTTAATAATCTTAAACACAAAAAAAGTATATCAAATTGCTCATTAACCAATCGTTAACGATTTATTAATTTTTTTAACAAGTGGAAATGGAGGTCGGGGTTGGAAATTCCGGGAAGAAATATTATTTGGGTACTTTTGGAAGAACGTTAATGAGGCAAGATTGGCAGAGTCACTATAAATGTGGAGCCCTTGCCAAGCGTACTGTTAACCGTAATATTGGCTTTGTGGAGTTCCGCTATTGACTGGGCAATCGGCAAACCAAGACCGGAGCCTGAGGTATAACGATTTTTTTCTTTATTTGCCCGGAAGAATTTATCAAATAGCTTCGGTATGTCTTTTTCCGCTATACCCATGCCGGTATCCGAAATGGATACAATGGCTTTTCTTTTCTTATATTTGATATTTATTTTTATCTGGCCATTTTGAGGAGTGAACTTAATGGCATTATCGATGATATTAAAAAATAATCGCCTTAAGCTTATTTCATCACCCTTGATCCGTTCCGATACTTCCGGGACATTAATATCTACGCTTATATTTTTTTCCACGGTGAGAATTTTGCTCTGCTCATGGATATCATTAAGAAATTGGCTCAAATCGATTGCTTCAAAATTCAAGAATTCCGGCCTGTAAGTCATTTTTGTGAGAAGGAGCAGGTCTTCTATGGTTTTAAGCATTTTCTTTGATTCGTCCAAAGCAATGCCGATTACTTTTTTATACTCTTCGTTATCGCGTTCCTTTTTTAAAGCAATCTCCGCCTCTCCCCGTATGATGGCGATAGGTGTTTTTAATTCATGCGCTATATAAGAGTTGGATTCCACGATATATTTAAAAGAGCTTTCCAGACGTGATATCATATCATTGAAAGAAAAAATTAAATACTTTGTTTCCGCACCTGTTTGTTTAATATCGACTCTTGCACTCAAATCTTCATGAGTAATCTGTTCCGCAATTTCCGCAATCTTTTTGACTGGTTTCATTATATGTCTTACGATGGCCCGCCATACCAGATATAAGAGCGTAGCTGCTATTAAGATAGGAATAAAAAGTTTTACAAATACATATCCCTTAACCATATCATCAATTGCTTTCCTGATATTGTCGCTTGTAAGTATATAAATAAAGCAACTATAAATAAAAAGAAAAGCGCTTAATATGACGATATAAACCAGGTCTATTTTTAACTTAAACTTCTTCATATTCACTCTTTAAGAATATACCCCGTTCCGTGAATGGTATGGATAAGCGGCTTGCCAAAATCTTTATCGATTTTGTTCCTCAGGTGGTTTACAAATACATCTATTATGTTTGAAAGGCTGTCAAATTCCTCGTTCCACACATGTTCGGAAATCATTGTCCTCGTAATGACTTCGTTCGCGTTCATAATAAAATACTCTAAAAGCGCATATTCCTTGCTTGTCAGATCGATATCCTTGCCGGCACGTTTGACTTTATGGGTTAGCTGATTCAATTCCAAATCGGCAACCCTAAGCATTGACATCTTATCGGCCCGTTTTCTTCGAAGAAGCGCTCTTACTCGGGCTAAGAATTCATCAAACGAGAAGGGTTTTGTCAAGTAGTCATCCGCCCCGAAATCCAGCCCCTTCACTTTATCGCGCACGCTGTCCTTAGCTGTTATAATCAATATGGGCGTGTCCATTTTTTTATTCCGTATATGTTTACATATGGCAAGACCGTTTGTGTCGGGCAGCATAAGATCTAAAATTATCAGATCATAAGGATTGACATCGACCAAAAAAAGCGCGTCTTCGCCGTTAT
>Ga0265297_10010402_pt1 | contig 11709 bp, 9 predicted proteins | sample Munlanlwell13791_FD_192502 | JGI IMG/M metagenome (GOLD analysis project Ga0265297, IMG submission 192502) | Leachate microbial communities from a municipal landfill in Southern Ontario, Canada - Leachate well 137-91 | ecosystem: Engineered > Solid waste > Landfill > Unclassified | place...
GGGTTACGGCTATCTGGCAACTGCCGATCCTCACTTACAGACGCCCGTAACTGGCGCTTCGTTCACGCAGTACGTACAAAGTTTCACACAGCCGCCCGCGTGCGACCCCCCTGGGGTCGGATCGTCAGAATTTTACCCCCCTCGCGCCTTGACCGGCGCGGCGGGGATTCGCCGGGCCTGGTGGCCCGGCGGTAAAAAGTTTCATCACAGCCGGAAATGCCGGCGGGAGACCACTATGACTGGGAACGAAAAAGACTGCCGGGCCGTCAATCGGCACCTGCGATCGGGTCGGCGCGTCGCCGCGACGGTCCAGCTCACCCATCGGGAAAGGCCCGAGCGATCCATCTTCGTCCGTCGTGCCGAAATCCGGGAAGGTCATTTGACGTTGATCGATTTCAACGGAATGGCTTGGTTCTGGGTTACGGCTATCTGGCAACTGCCGATCCTCACTTACAGACGCCCGTAACTGGCGCTTCGTTCACGCAGTACGTACAAAGTTTCACACAGCCGCCCGCGTGCGACCCCCTGGGGTCGGATCGTCAGAATTTTCCCCCCCGTCGCGCCCTGACCGGCGCGGCGGGGATTCGCCGGGCCTGGTGGCCCGGCATGTACGAGCGGCGCGTCACGCCGCGAATCAGCCCCCGCACAGCGGGGAAAGGAATGTCATGGATACGATTGCTCTGCCTTCCGCCGTGCTCTACTGCGCCGAAGGCGGTTCGGACAAGGAATACCGCGCTTTCGTCGAGGCACGCGGCACGGGGTTCGTCGTCACCGCCGCCTGGGGGCGGCGCGGCACGACGCTGCAAACGGGGTTGAAAACCCCCGCTGCGGTCGATCTCCCCACCGCCGAAAAGACGCTGGCCAAGCTGGTCCGGGAAAAACAGGCCAAGGGATACCTCTTGGCTGGCGGGCCGGCGCGACCCTTCACGCCCGCGACCCTGGGGTCGGATCGTCAGAATTTTACCCCCCGCGAATCCGTCGAAAAGACCGACATCCGGCCGCAATTGCTCAACGGCATCGACGAATCGGACACGGAACTCTATCTGACCGGACCCGATTGGTGGATGCAGCAGAAATTCGACGGCCAGCGGCGATTGATCCGCAAGACAGCCGGCACGATCGCAGGTATCAACCGCACCGGCGGCATCGTCCCGCTGCCAAAGGCGGTGGCGGAGGCGGCGCAAACAGTTCCTGCAACCGAACAGGTTCCGGGGGACTGGGTGCTCGACGGCGAACTGGTCGGCGAAGTGTTCTTCGCCTTCGATCTGGCGCGCGGGGCAGGGGTTGCAGCGTGCTATTCGCAGCGTCTACTGGCGCTGCAAAGCATGGCCGGACAGTGGGGCGGGGCGATTCGCCTGGTGGATTGTCATCGGACCGAGGCCGAAAAACGCGCCGAATTGGCGAAGATGATCGAGGCCGGCGCTGAAGGCGTCGTCTTCCGGCGCGCCGACGCCCCTTACACGCCCGGACGCCCCAACCGCGGCGGGGACGTGCGCAAACTCAAGTTCATCGCGTCGGCGTCGTGCTTGGTCGCCGGCCCCAACGGCGACAAACGATCGGTCTACATCGATTTGATCGACCCCCGCGGGAGCCGCGTTAACGTCGGCAAGGTCGCGATCCCTGGAAAACTACCGATCCCTCCCCCCGGCGCGATCATCGAGGTGCAGTATCTCTACGCCTACGCAGGCGGCTGCTTGTTCCAGCCGGTGTATCAGGGCCAGCGCGACGACCTGGACGATCGTGACTGCAAAATAGGGCAGTTGAAATTCAAGGCCGTTGCGCCGGATTGACCCGCCCGCGACCCCCTGGGGTCGGATCGTCAGAATTTTACCCCGTCGCGTCCTGACCGGCGCGGCGGGGCATATGGCTGTCTTTTATCTTTTGTCGGAGCGCCAGAAGAAGGCGCTGTTTGATCGGGGCGAGACGATCGAGTTGGCGTTGCCGCATCCGCCGGTCGAGGACCGGGACTGGCTGGGCTGGGCCAGGTCGGCGCTGCCGCGCGATGTGCGTCGGCTGGTCCGCTCCGCCGAGCCGGCGACGGTCTTGATCCGCCCTCACCTCTCTGGCGGCCGCGACAACTTGACCATGCTGATCGGGCAGATCGTCGATAACGCGGACGGGAAGTTCTGCTACGAGGTCAACATCATCGCCGTAACGTTGGCCCCTGACGCCCCGCGCGGCAGGCAACTGCCTCTCCAGTGGCCGGTCAACGCGGTGGTCGGGGGCGAACCCCTGTTGGGCGAAATGGCCGCACGGCCGGCCCCGCACGCGACCGGGGGGGGGTAAATCCTGAGAAATTTTGACAAAAACGCGGCGGTAGAATTGTTCTTGAAAAAACAAACCGGCGCCCGTAGGATGTTATGATGAAAAAAGTAAAAATACCCCGCGGGCGGAATGGCGGGCGGAAACCCATCGGCGAGTTCGCGCGAATCAGAGTGAGCGCGACGGTCCTTCCGGTGACGTACAACTATTTGATTAGCGATGGGAAATCAGCGTACAAATCGGCGTCAAAAGTGCTGGATGACGCGGTGCAGCAGAAATTGACCGGCGACGCGCTGGATCGCGCCAAAACGATCCTGGACGGCTGAAACCTTTACTGGACGGGCGGATTTATGGCGACCAGAGTCTATTCCTACGGTGCGCGGCGACCGACGAGCAACGCCGACGAGGTGCATGAGCACGTTTATCGCGCCAACCGATACCGCAATGACCTGACGGCGCTGGAACGCCGCCGCCGCGAGCGCGTGGCGGACTTGCTGCGGCGGCATTTCCCACGCATCGGCGAACTGGAAACAGCGGTGGCTGATGCCGAAAAGGCGGTCGAGGATTTACAGGCGTCGATTCGCAAGGCGAACAGCGAACGACGCTCGCGACAGGTCAAGGCCGAAGACAAAGCTCATGTCGTCGCCGCCAAGGAGCGGCGCAACGGTCTGTACGCGGCGCTGAAGGCGGAGCGCGCCGCCGCGTTCGGGCCGGAGGAATTGAAGGAGTTGCGCAAGAATCTCGCGCTAATTCGCGAACGGCTGAAAAGGCAAACGAAAAAGCGCGACGTGACCGGGCAGCCCGAATACCAGGATGCCGCCGAACCGGTCCGTCGGGCCGAGTCCGCATGGTTCGCCCTCGTGCCCCAGGCGATGGAGTTCTCCGCCGGGCTGCGGAGGATCGAGGATGAGACCAACGCCGCGGCGAAGGAAATTCGCGCCAATTGCGGCGTGCATTTCGGGACGTACTTGGCGGTCGAGGCGGCGGCGAAAAAGTTTCGCTCCGGCCCTCCCCCGCGGTTCAAGCCGTTCCGCGGCGACGGGTCGGTCGGCGTGCAACCCCCCCCGAACACGAAGCTGCGCGACATTCTCGACGCGACCAAGGGTCAGGTGGCGATCGACGGCTACCGCCCCGACGCCCCCGACGCCGCGAAACAGCGGGTCAACGTGCGCCTTCGCATCGGGTCGGACGATTCAAAAAAGCCGATCTGGACCGACGTGCCGGTGCAACTGCACCGCCCGCTCCCGGAAGACGCGAAGGTGACTTGGGCGTATCTGGTTCGTCGCCGCGTCGGAACGCTGTACCAGCACCGGATGCAGTTCACGTTGGATCGGGAGGCGGAGAGGTGGACCAAGCCGAATCTCGCCGATCGGGGCGTGGTGGCGATCGACGTGGGTTGGCGGCTGGTCAAGGGGGGGATGCGGACCGCATATTGGATCGGCGACGACGGCAGGGAGGGCGAGATCATTCTGCCGGACAAGCTGCTCCGCCGGATGGAAATCCCCAACGAAATCCAGTCCCAGCGCAAGTTGGCCCTGGCCGCGATCCTGCCGGTTTTCGTGGCGTGGTATAAGTCGCTGGCGAATCCGCCGGAATGGCTCGTGAAACGCACGCACAAGACCGGTGAGGATGGCCTGAGGCGGTTCAACGCGCACCAATGGGAGAGTCAGGGCCGCCTGGCGGGCGTGGTGCTGGAATGGGAGAACAACCGCCTCGACGGCGACGCGGATATTTTCCGGCGACTGGACCGCTGGCGTCATCTGGACGCGAAGGAGTGGAACAAGGAAGCCCACGGGCGGCAGAAGGCGATCGGCTGGCGGGACGAAATCTACAAGGTGTTTGCGGCAAAACTCCGCACCGAATACCGCACCCTGCGAGTCGAAAACATCAACTGGAGCAAGATGCAGGAGACGCCGGAGGCCGAAAAAGACACCAAGGACCGGCTGCTCGGAAATTACCGAACCGCCGCCTGCGGGCGACTGATTGAAATCCTGACGAAAAACATGGTCGAAACGGTGCGTGTCGATCCGAAAGACACCACCCGCATCCACGCCGGCTGCGGCGAGTTATCCGGCGAAACGAACCCGGAGCATCTGTTTCACACCTGCGCCGGGTGCGGGGTGACGTTCGATCAGGACCAGAACAGCGCGATGAATTTACTGGCTCAACATCGTCCGCTGGCTCTGGTATAGTCAATATAGCTCTTTGAAAACCTAGGCAGTCGCGCGAGGTGGAGTGGTCACGGAACCACGCACGGCCACGCGAAGCGATTGCTGCCGAATGACTTACGTCGCACTGCCGCCCGTTTTCACGGTCGCTGGCGACGTGTTTTGGGGGGCCTCGCGCCAAATCGCGCGTAAGCCCTGGTTTGATGGGGATTTGCCAAGGGGGCGAGATACAACGCTAGCGCGCCGGCGGGAATGGCGCGACCCGATGTACGTGATCAGTTGATCCTTCAAGAATCGGGATACAACGCTAGCGCGCCGGCGGGAATGGCGCGACTGCATACCATTCCGCGCGTAAGAGAGGGCCGGAGTGGATACAACGCTAGCGCGCCGGCGGGAATGGCGCGACAACCTCATTCGAATGGCAATGTGTATGCGAGGGTCGGATACAACGCTAGCGCGCTGGCGGGAATGGCGCGACTGCATACCATTCCGCGCGTAAGAGAGGGCCGGAGTGGATACAACGCTAGCGCGCCGGCGGGAATGGCGCGACCGGGCGCGTCCATCGACATCGAGGAAGACCACCAGGATACAACGCTAGCGCGCCGGCGGGAATGGCGCGACCGTTGGATGAGTACCTGTTTCGACGGAAGCTCGTCGATACAACGCTAGCGCGCCGGCGGGAATGGCGCGACAACAGTTTCCAGGGCTGTGGAAGTGGTTGAGGGATGATACAACGCTAGCGCGCCGGCCGGCCCCGCACGCGACCCGGGGGAGGTAAATCCTGAGAAATTTTGACCGAAATGCGCCCGGCCCACAGTCTTTCCCCGCCTGGGTTCCAATCGCGGCCCCGTCTTATAACCCCCGGCCGCTTGACGAATCGAATGCGGTCGTTCAGTCTGTTTTTTTTGGGAGGTTCTGATGCGTCTTTCACATGCTTCACTGGCGTTGCTGCTTTCCGCCGTCGTCCTGGCCGGGCCGGCCGACGACCGGATTCCCAAGTCCCCCGCCGCCCGGGCGGCGCTCGCCCGGCTCGCCGCCGCCCGGCAGGACGCCGAGGAGCAGTTCGACGAGGCCATTAAAAAAGCGACCGCCAAAGCGGTCGCCGATCTGGAAGCCGCCAAAGCGGTGGCGATGAAGGCGGGAAATCTGGAAGAAGCGAACAGGATTCAGGGAGCCGCAAATGAAACAAAGTCAGACAATGGGAAGATTGGTGAAGAATTGAAGAGTCGATTGGCGGGCACGACATGGCAGTGGGCCGGCACGAACACCATCAGATTCGATAGCGATGGAATGGTTAGCAACAAGGATTGGGCGGCCAGGGGCCTAGTGACCCGATGGGAACCAGTGGACCAGCGAACCGTGGTACTCGTGATCCAGCAAGGGCGCACCCATAATCTTTACGCGATACTCTCCTTCGACGCTAACATCGGCAGCTACCGGGGTCTTGATTTTGAAGGCGGCAAAAAGCTCTGGGTCAGCAAACTTGTGAGTCGATGAAGAGTAAGTTCCCGCCAATCCGATCAACTCGCCTGTAGCCATCATTCTGTAAGGTTGCGGTGATATCACCAGAGCGATCAGGCATGCCCGGCGTTTTGAACTCCATTATGACCAGGTGTGGACGATGACGCGCCTTGTCCAGCGTTCCCCAAGCCTCCAACTCCGATCCTTCGACGTCGATCGAGATTAGGTCGATTCGGCTGATCCCATGCGCGTCAAGTATCTGGCTCAGCGGTAGGACCGGCACGACGACACGTTCCCCAGCCAATCCGTCTCGCTCCAGCCCCGAGTGATCTGCGATCTGGTTGAGGACGAATGGCCGTGAATGACGCCCCACCGCCGCATGCACGACCGGCGACCGGCGACCAGCCCGCAATGCCATGCATCGACCTTCATTCGCCTCGACCAGGACGCCCCGCCAGCCATTTTTTTCGAGCCACCATGAATTGCTCAGGTGTTTAGGGTCGCCAGCGCCCACATCGACGAATGTACCATATGCGGGCAGGCCCAACTCCTGCCAATGTTTTTGCAAATAGCGGTCCTCTCCGTGTTGGGCGACGAAATCCATTGAGATCGCACGACATTGGCCGAGTTTTGGCAGTGTCACGGTCCCATCCCATCCGTAGGTGGCGTTTGGACGGTCAAAGAGGCAGTCTTGGATCTTCGTACAGACCTCCTGGAGAGTATTCACCTTCATCGCCTCCGCGATCGCGTACGCGCTCGACTGATTGCCGATGAATAGCTCCGAGCCGGCGATCGCACGGGCCACGTCGAGCATGTCGACGGTCGCGTGGTACGGCACATGACCGAAAGCAGAGACGAACGCGGCGTGTTCATTGCGTGTGCCCACGAAGGCGATTCGCCCCGCGTACTGCTCAAGGACTCTGCGCCACGGGAACAGCGGGTTTTGATACCGGGCCGTTCGGTTGATGATGACTTCGGCAACGCGATGGGGTTGGTCGACTTCAATCCACGGCGTCGTGAAATCGACGTCGGCCGCTCCAACCCCCTGAGCGTAGACGCTTGCGAGCGTCGTGCGGCCACGCTTCCTGATTCGGCCACGCCACGATTCGAGGTTGACGCCCACGATCGCGTCGGTACGTCGGATCCCAGCGCGCACATACGGTTGCTGGTCGACCAAGCGCGAGACGAGCCCGAGCATGTCATCCGTGCGGTACGCCTGACGGGTCGCGGGCCGGTAGGCAATTCGGCCGCCTCCCATGTGCCGGATGGTCGCCATGGCATACACCAAGTCGCCGATCTTCGCTCCCACGGTGAAGACGCGATCTTCGAAACTCGACCGCGCCGGCAGATATGCCTCCAGAAACTCCTTTACCAGCGGAGCGGTCGTCGCGGCGCCGTTGTTGAGGCACATCACGTGCGGCATCGACGTGATCGCCTTGGCCATGCGGGCGCGGGCGTGGCCGTCGCCGACATTCACGTAGAAATGGTCCAGCGGATGCGTTGTTTCGATGCCGTACCCCGCCTCAATGGAGAACGAGGGCCAGAACCCGCAGTTCCATGCGACGTCGTCGCCGCAGCGCAGGCGGTGGCGCCCGGCCGCTGCGATCGCGTCGGGGAACCGGTTGGCGGCGTCCTCCATCATCGAGCGGCGGTATGGCTTGATGTGGTGCCAGCCTTTTTTCCACTTCTTCACGCCGAACGCGCTGTCGAGCATGTCGGCGGCGTGGTTTTTCATTCGCGCGAACGTCCCGCCGCCCGGGTCGCGCACGCGGTCGCCGGCCAGGCGGATCAGCGATCGCCCGTCCGGCGTGAAGAAGTGCCCCGGCTGCACCGGCGCGCCCAGCAGCATGTCATCATTGGCGTATAAGAAGTGTTCGCTGAGGCCGGGGATATTGTGGATGTGGCACTCGATCGCCTGGCTGTTGAACGTCGGCAGGTGCGCCGGGTCGATGATCCGCGCGTGATCGACGATCGTGACCTTGGGGTTGGACGTGTCCAGCCAGGCGGGGGTCTGGCCGGCGGTGACGATGTAGACGTGATTGACCCACGGGGCGAAGCGTTCGACCGAGCGCAGGGAGTATTTCAGTTCGTCGGCGCTGGCGAAGCGCGTGCCGCGGGCGGGATCGCCGCCGACGTGTTGGCGGTATGAAGCCTGCCAGACCGGATCGCTTCCATCCACCCATAAATACACGAGGTCGATCGGGAAATCGACCGCCTCGGCGGGCGGGGACTTGCGCTGCGCGTCTCGGCCGATGTTGCTGGCGAAGGGGATGGGGGGGGCTTTGGGAGCGGCGGGGGTTATCCTGGGGGGCGACATTTTCACCGGCGGGCGAGCGGCCCGGTGCGGCTGGCGGGCCAGACGGCAGGCCCCGCGAAGTGAAATCGTCGAAATGTCCGCGCCGTCGTGGGCGGCGCAGGTCTCGGTTGCCCCCCGCCGGTGGTGGGGGCAGACCTTGGCGTTGATGATCCCCACCCCGCCGGTGCCGCTGTTCCGGCACGCGGCCATGTTCGCCCGCCACTGCGGGGAGTTCCACGGATACAGCACCGGCAGGGCCGGCAAGGCGGGGGGGGTGGGCCGCGAAGCCGTCGGCGGGCCAGGGGCGATGGGGGAGGAAGGGGAGGAAGGGGGGGATAAGGGGGGCGCCTTGGGGGCCCCGGCGGCCAGCAGCCGCGTGATTTCGGCGGCGGCGGCGAATTGCTCAGGTGTAAGGGTATCGTTCATTGAGATTCTTCCGGCGGTCCGCACATCCACACGAAATGCCGAGATTTGTCATTACCACGATGAAAGCGTCGGACGCCCCCATGCCCTTGAACGCGGGGATGCGATTCAGGTTGTTGGCGATCGTGTCGCCGACGCCGGTGTCGGCGGGCGTGCGAAACCACGCAAGCAGCCGGATGATTTTCGGCCATTCCGTCATGGACACACCAGCAGGTACGGCCCTTCGCCCGAGTCGCGAGTGAAGATCGTGTTCACCCGGACGCCTAAGAGCGCCATGTCGAACGTTGTGGCGCTGCGGTGGGAGTTGAACGTCAACGGCTGGAGGTTGAACTCGTACCACGTGGGACCGGGGTCGATCTCCGGCAGGAAGGTCGCGCTGCTGAGGGGGGTGTTGACGGTGACGTTCGTTCCTTCGGCGGTCGCCTCGCTCCAAGTGACCGGCGGCGGCAAATTGAGATTGATCGCATACGGCGTAATGCGGTGGACGGGCAGACCTGCCCCGTCCGCATAGCTGTCCACTTTCGCGCGGAGCCGGACAGACGTCGCCGGGCCCACGAAATCCGAAACGTCGAATCGCAGCAGCGCCGTCGTCTGGCCGGCGCCGGCGATCATCCTGTTCTCGGTGCCATGCACCGCGACACCGGCCCCGTCGCGGATCACCCACGTATCTTCCGTGGCGCACCGCCAGCAGACGTCGCTGTAAATCGGCTTGCCCGCCTCGACGATTATTTTGCCGGTCGCGTCGGACCAGAATGTTTCAGGCACAGGTTCGCTCCACGACTTCCACCCAGCCCATAACGCCATCGACCGCGCGCAACACGTAAGTCCCGGTGGATGGCGGCTCGGGCACGCAAACGAACCCGTCCGGACACCCAGCGCCGCTTCCGCCACCGCTTCCGCCGCTTCCACCAGAACCCGATGACGCCCCGCAGCACGCGGCGATTTCGTCATCGGTCGGGAAGCTCGGATATTCATTCGAGGACGGGCTGCTGCAAATCAAGCCCTCGGTTCCCCCTTCGCCGCAGGTGAATCCGAGCTTGATATACCGCATGGTGACGACGCCGCCAGCCACCCCGGTGCAGGACCACTTGCCTTGATCCACTTCCGACGACTTGCCGCACCGCTTGTCGATGAGCGTCACGCTCTGAACCACGCCGTAACCGGAGCAGTTCGCCTTGATCTCGTAGGTATAGATGCAGACCAGCAGTTCGTCGGGCCCGCTGCCCGAACCGCTGCCCGACCCGCCGTTGGAACTGCTGGACGACGGGCAATCCGGATCGACGCCCGGCGGCGACGGCTGCGCGGACGAACCGGTGCAGCCGCTGCAACCGGCCTCGGACTCGAACGGCGAGCCGAACGGAACGTCGATGGTCCAGGCGTTTTCCCCGGTCTTCGTCCATAGCAACCGCAGATTGCCCATGCGGTCGCAGCCCGTGTCGCTCTGCGTGACCGTCCATTGCTTCGTCTCGCAATTGTATGCGGCGTTCCAGGTGGTAAAGCAGGTGTATAATTCGTCCCCGCTATTGGAACCGGATGACGATCCACTACAGCATGTGCCATCGGGCGGCGAGAAGTTGGGGGCGGTCGGGGCGGTAAACGTCGGGGATCCCGATCCCGATCCGGAACACAACGAGCAACCGTCCTCGCTCGCGAACGTTTCGACGCTCGGCACATCAAGGTAATAGACGCACGGGTCGCCGACCGTCGGAAGCCATCCGGTGGGGATCGTGCTGATCTTGGCGCAGCCCACCGTGCCGACCGCCGACGGCGCACTCCACGATTTCGAGTCGCAGGAATAAGTGCTTTCGTAGCGCTGGGTGCAGGCGTAATTGTTCCCACAGCACTCGTCGATCTTTGCGTCGGTCGGGGGGACGGGTCGGTTCTGGAAGATCGCATCTTCCGACATCCCGCTGAACCGCTGGTAACACTGCTGGAAATCGTCGCAGGCGAACTCCGGGTAATCCATCCAGCAACTGAGCCGCTTCCGGGTGCCCTCGCCCTCGCCGTCGCAGAACCAGACGCCCCGGTCGTGCAGGCTCGCATCCCCGCACACGATGTCCGTGGGCGCCGACACCCAGTATTTCGCCTTGGTGTCGCAATCGACGTCGATCGACCATTTCGCCCAACAGCGGGTTTCTCCCGAACTGCTGCTGCTGTCAGCGCACGCCTGCTGGTTGTCGGTGGGATCGATGAACTCGCAGGCCCAGCGGATCGCGTGGGGGGCGTCCAGGACTTCCAGCGGCGTCAACAGCACCAGTTTGCCGGGCTGTTCGTGCGCCAGGCTGATCGCGTTGCCGACATTGAAGGCGGCGACGATATGCGGGATTTCAACCGGCGTACCCGATGCGGCCGTGCAGGGGTCGAGAATCGGCGGGGCGTCCGAGAGCGACCAATCCGTGGACGGTGAGCAGGATGCGGATATTTTCTTGACCTGCACCCATTGGCGATTGTCGTTAAAATCATCCTCGCCGTTCGGGCCGTTGCATACCGTCTCGCCGATGAGCGCGCCGGGCTGGAACGGAATCTGCACCCACCGATACGTCGCTGGATCGTCGTTGCTTCCCGACCCTCCCGACCCTCCCGCCCCACCGGCGTCCAGATAAGGCCGCGTCCGGGCGGCGAAGATGGTCTCGCCCACCGGCACGCGCACGTGCATGAGGACGGCCGTCTGCTGGACCCCGTCCCCTTGGCCGTCGGTTTCCACGCAGTCCGCCGATAGAAACATTCCCGGCGCCTGGGGTTCCAAATACGACACCACCCGGAACGGCACCAGCGGATCCCCCGCCACCGGATCCCGCACCGACATGGACCGCTGGGCGCGCAGCAGCCCATCCACCCTGCGGGTCAGGTCGGAGACTTGCGATTCGAGATGGCGGGGGCGATTGGTCAAGGGAAGTGAGCGGCCATTGGTGGCCATTGGTGGCGATTCGTGGATGATCCGCATTCAGAAAATCGGATTCAGTGGCCGGTATTGCCCGGCGAAGGTCATTTGCCCGTTGATGAAATCCATGTCGATGCGGGTGAGGATGTTGCCGATGGGGGCTTCGCCGTCGACGGCGGTGAGGGAGACGTAGGTACCCAGCACGGTGGCGGGCCATT
>Ga0265297_10010403_pt1 | contig 11709 bp, 6 predicted proteins | sample Munlanlwell13791_FD_192502 | JGI IMG/M metagenome (GOLD analysis project Ga0265297, IMG submission 192502) | Leachate microbial communities from a municipal landfill in Southern Ontario, Canada - Leachate well 137-91 | ecosystem: Engineered > Solid waste > Landfill > Unclassified | place...
AGGCAGCTCGGAAAAGGCTAAGTTGGTCAAGGAAATAATGAAAAAGAAAGTGGTATATAAATGGATTGAAAGGGAAAATGAAGAATTTCTTTCATTCGAAATTGATATTGATCCTGTTACGGGTTCCACTCTTCTGATCATCAGTGATTTTGATGACGAAGGACAGGAAGAAGCTGCCGGTTTGCTTTGGGAAAACACCATCAGTAAATTAAAAAGGGCTATCGGGGGCTAATCTGGCTCATTATTCAGACTTTAATACGTCTGGGAAAACTTACTTCTCTTATCACTTCCTTTAATTAAAGAATTGCATTTGACTGCTTATTACAAATAAAGATGGATTAAAAACAAAAAAAGATAATCTGCCCTGCTCACGGATTTTGCAAAATAATGAATAAAAACACTAAATTTGTTGGATATTTTTCCCTCATGCAAGGTAGGAGCTATATAATATCATTACTGTTGGTTGTTTTCGGATTTCAGTTTGCTTATCCGCAGTGTAAAATAATTACCCCCTCCACCCATATTTGCCGGAATAATTCATTAACTTTAACCACTTCGGCCAAGGCTTTCAAATACCGATGGGAATCAGGGACAGGGAAAACCGAGGATAAACAAACCGTTACTTTTTTTTACGAGAATTACGGCTACTTCACCATTAAACTTAGAATTTTTGATTCCTCCTTAAAAGAAATATGCAGAGACAGTTTCCGGCTCCGGGTTTTTGATTTACCGGTGGCTAATGCTGATGTAAAAGATACTTTTATCCTCTGTGATAATAATGCGTCCCTTTGTTTTACCAATTTATCGCTTCCCGGTGCACAAAAAGCACCAATAAGTGAATACCAATGGCTTTTTGGTGATGGCGCTTCCGCCTCGGTGAAAGACCCTTGCCATAAATATCAATACACCGGTTCCTACTATCTCTTTCTTAAAGTCAAGGACACCAACCAGTGTGAGAACCATTTTCGTAAACTGATCTATTTGAATATTTCTCCCAAACTTAAGCCATATTTTCAGGTAATCGGACAGGATTCATGCCCCAAGTCCACATATTACTTTATAAATTATACGGATACGGTCGGGAAGAGCATCAACAAGTGGATATGGGATTTTGGCGATGGAACCATTGATTCCACTTCCACCAAATGGTCGAATTTTCAGCATACATACACCATAAACGGTATTTTTTCGCCTGTACTGACAGTGATAAACAAGTATGGATGCAAGGAAAGTTTTACGTGTTACTCCTGTGCCCGAAATGTAATTTTTACGTTTAAAATAAATAGTGCACCTCAAACGGTATGTTATGGTACAACCGTATATTTATCGTTGGATCCCAATGCTGCTGTTGACAATGTTTTCTGGGATTTTGATGATCCAGCTTCGGGAACAAGCAACAAAGCTTACGGGTGGAAGACCTCGCATGGATACAGCAATCCCGGCACATACAGTCCTGCAATCTTTATCAGCCAGGGGAAGTGTAAATTGGATACTGTATTGTGCGATCATGTGGTAGTAATGGGCCCGCGAGCCATCATCAATGCCAGGGGTAAAAGCAATTCCTACAGAAGAAACAAAAGGATGTTTGAAGGGGAATTTGAAAAAGCATTCGGCTGTTGTTCAATCTATCAAAAAGATTCCCTTATTTACACTACCCTTTCCAAAACAGCACCCTTTATCAATGGGTATGATTCTGTTTACTGCAATGCCGGCATTATTAAACAAAAAGTAGTAAAAACCAATTGCGGATACGACACCCAGACGGTGATTGGTTTCCCGACTCAACTAATTCCGCGATATGACAGCATTAAGATCAATTATCATGTGGCTTATCCCGGTGATAAGTTTCCGGGGGGCGAAATATACTATCCTCCTTTCGGCACTGTTTACCCTTACAATATGCACGACACCGATTTGTTCAAACCGGATTGCTCAGCCCCGAATTACGTGCTCTTTACCAACAATACACTGAAATACAGGGGATATAAAACCATTGACAACAACCCTCCTTTCAGTCCGGGTACTCCCGGCTCCGACAGGTGTAAGAATCCATCTTTTCCGGGTGTAAGCGACAGCTTGCAGTTTTTTTGGATTTTCGATGATCCTGCTGCCGTTCCCTGCACTTCGACAACGGCAAAACCCAATATGAAATGCAACTTTTCCACGGAAGAATTGCCCTGGCATCTTTATTCCGAAAACGGCTGCTATTGGGTAAAAATGTTTGCCCATGATCGTGTTACGAAGTGCACCTCCTTTGACAGCGTCAAAATACTGATGATGCCACCCCGAGCTGGTTATGATACCTCAAAATACACGTATCTGAACTGGTACCTGCAACGCTTTTTTAATGGAAAGGATATGGGACTTGTATTAAGCGGAGGCCCTTGTCTGAACAGCGCCAAATATCCCGATCTCCGCCTGACTGACCCGGAATGCGGTCCCAACGAATGGGGTATCGTCTTCGATTCAGCACAAGATTGTAGCCATTGTTGCACAGATACCTTGATCTATGATCAGGATGGTGATCTGATTCCCGACACCATTTTGCACCACACGGATACCTGCAACTGGATCAGTTCTGAGAAATACATCAGCCTGTACCACAACGGCTATATGTACGACAATCCGGGATGCAAAACGGTGGGACTTTACATCAGGGTCGGGGATTGTGTGGACACTTTCTGGTATCACAATTACATCAACATCCAGGAATATGACCCTCGTTTTCATTTTTATTTTCCTGCCAATGATTCCAGCACCTTTAATCCCAATATTGTTGCCTGTCCGCCATTTGCACCCTCCATGATCATTGACAAAGCTTTCCAGGAAGGGGTTACCGACTATTATTATATCCTGAAAAAGGTAAGCGGGCCCCCGGGTTATCCGGCATATTCATCAACCATTCACTGCACCAAAAGCTATGATACTCTTTACAAGATGTGTCATAAAGACAGTTTTGTCATTGATCCTGTAACGAAAGAAAAAATATATACGAATTGCATTTTATATCCTGATGCGACCTGTGCCTGGAATTCCAAGGCCGAACAATCACTTTCCTCTTTGCTTAAAGATCTGGTGATTACCGATACCATTTATTTATTGAGTTTGACCGATACCCTTACTTTTACAGATTCAATTTTGTATCCGGGGCTTTACGAACTCAGGGGTCATATTGTCGGAACATACGGATGTACGGAGTTTGACTTGAAAACGATAGGAGTAGGGCATCAAACCTCTTTCTTTATCGGAGATACCATTCTTTGCCGTTCCGATTCGCTTCGTATTTTTGATATGATCGGGTATTACGGCAATAGTACCTTCGACTCCTTACTCTATTTTGAATGGGATTTTAACGGAGACAGTATTTGGGAACTTCCCTGCAAACATGATCCTGTTTGGTTGTACACCAATTCCGGGAAACACAAAATCAGGCTTCATGTATATGATTCCTTATGCGGCACCGAAAGTTTTTATGAAAGTACAGCCAGCATTTATATCAATGGTATGGAAGCTGATTTCGACACTTTGAATTCTCCCGGTGTATGTGCTCCCCAGGTCGTTTCTTTCCTGAACAAAACCAAAGAAAGCGGCCATTATTATTACATCTTCAACTCAGCGGGACAGATCATTGACTCTGCCCTTATTGATCCGGTCAATTTTTATTACTGGGATTTCGGAGATAGTCTCGGACGGCACAGTGAGAGTTTTCTTGAAAATCCAAAGCATGTGTATTATACCAATGGTGTATTCAGTGTGCAACTGATCGCTCAAACGGTCAGCGGATGCAGGGATACCCTGCTGAAAGAAGATTACATTAGTATTGACGGGCCAGTTGCGGGATTTAACCTGCTGGACACTTTAGGTTGCGTGCCTTTCACGGCCAAAATTATCAACCTGGCGAAAGAAGCTTATGTGCAGATCTGGGATCAGGGTGACGGGCAGCAAGTGAGTACCTACAAGAACTTCAACGATACGGCAACTCTGTATTATCCTAAAGCAGGAGTGTACTATGTCGAACTGATCGTTACCGACAGCGTTTATGATCCCTTTTTCAATACCTACACCAGTTGCAGTGCCAAATATCCTGATTTTTATTCCGTCAATGTCAGGAACAAAGTAACGGTACTTCCCCTGAATCCTTCCGCTTTTGTGGGCGATACCCTGATCTGTTCGGGTTCCGTTGCGGATTTTACGGACCGCTCGGATGCAGCATATACTCAGATTTTATGGAATTTTGGAGACGGAGATTCCATGAATTCATTAAAGGGGCAGAATGTTTCTCATATCTTCACACTTCCGGCCAACACCTATTCCGCATGGTACACGGTAATCCACAGGGCCGAGGGTGCCCCATGTCCCGATTTGCCCAAAAACATCAAAGTTCATGTTAAAGATGTGAAAGCGGAGATTACCTTTGATACCAATACCGTCAAAGCCCCTGTATTTTGTTTTGAAAACCTGTCGGAAGGAGGGACCAAATATTACTGGACATTTGAAGATGGCGATCCGGCCAGGTACAGAAGCAATACAAAAGATAGTGTGTGTTCCAATTTCAGGGATCATCTCGGAACAAAGACCGTTTGCCTGAAAGCGGAAAATGAAATTAAATGTGCAGATACCACCTGTGTGGATATTGTGAATGATTATTACTTTATGATCTATGTGCCTAATGTATTTACCCCCGAGAATTCACCCGGAAAAAATGATTTCTTCACCGTTACATCAAAAAACATTGAGCACTACGACATGAAAATATTCAATCGTTGGGGGCAATTGGTCTTTCAGAGCATTGATCCGAATGAACATTGGGATGGAAATGACATCCTTTCGGGGAAAGCTTGTCCGGGCGGCACCTATTATTTTGTTCTTGATTATAATTTTTATCACCTATCCCCGGTTCGCCTTTCAGGTACAGCCACCCTGATCAGATAGAACGGGTGAATGTTGAACATGCGAATAATCGAATGTTGAAGTAAGAAGTATTCCGCATTCCGCATTCCGAACTCCGCATTTTAGATGTTTCCCGCAGATAACGCAGATAAATGCAGAGCGAACGTGCCAACAATCGAATGTTGAATTTAGATTTAGAATTTCTGCATTAAGAAGCACGTAACTGGCATCTGGCAACAAGCAACCGGCAACAAGCGAAGTATGAATTCAGTATTTAGAGTTTTGAAGTAAGAAGTGTGCATTTCGTTTCAATCAGGAATTTTCAATCCGCAATTTTGGCATTCTGAAATCCGCAATCAACCCATTCCGCATTCTTAACTCCGCATTCCGCACTTTGTATTAATTTTTCCAACTTTTTGATGTACAGATATCGGACTTATATTATTTTTATTGCCCAAAAAAAAGATGATAACAGCAGGATTCGACACAGATTTATATCTGAAAGAGCAAACAAAAAAAATTAAGGAAAGAGTCAGTCAGTTTGAGAAACTTTATCTTGAATTTGGCGGGAAATTGTGCTATGATCTGCATGCAGCACGTGTTCTTCCGGGATTCAGGCCGTCAGCAAAAATTGAACTGCTGAAAAATTTGGGGGATATTGATATCATTTATTGCGTCAGTGCCAAAGATATTATTCGGGGAAGAGTTAGGAGGGATTTCGGACTTACTTATGATAATCAAACCCTGAAAGATATTGGCGATATAAATGACCACGGTCTTAACGTAAATGCGGTGGTCATTACCCGCTATGAAGGAGAATCGGCTGTCAAACAATTCAGAAACAGGCTTGAAAGTTACGGGATCAAGGTATATATGCATTTCGAAATCGAAGGTTATCCGGATAATTTGACAAAAGTGTTGCAGGGATATGAAAAGCAACCTTTGGTGGAAACAGATAAAAAATTGGTGATCATTACCGGTGTGGGTGGAGGCTCGGGGAAAATGGCGGTGGCTTTAAGCCAGATTTATCACGAACGAAAAAACGGTCTGAAAACTGGTTTTGCAAAGTTTGAAACCTTTCCCATCTGGAATCTGGAACTGAACCATCCCGTCAATGTAGCTTATGAAGCCGCTACTGCCGATATGAAGGATGTCAATATGGTGGATCCTTTTCACAATGAAGCCTATGGTGTAAGCGCAATAAATTACAACCGGGATATCGAGAACTTTACCATCCTCCATAACCTGATGAAAAGAATAACGGGCGAACTCGAAGCTTTCGGTTATAAATCCCCGACCGATATGGGCGTGAACATGGCAAAAACAGGTATTATTGACGATAAAGCATGCCGGGAAGCAGGTAAACATGAGATCATCAGGCGTTATTTCCGTTATTTTCGTGAAAAAGTAGAAGGCATTGAGTCGCAGGATACCTTGGATCAGATGTATGCCATAATGAATAAAGTCAACGTGAAGCCTAGCCACAGAGAAGTCGTGGTCGCTGCCGAAGATGCTGCCAAAGATGCCGAATTACACGGCAAGGGGCATAATAAAGTGTATTGCGGAGCCGCTATTAAATTGCACAACAATAAAATATTAACAGGTAAAAATACAGAGCTGTTACATGCAGAATCTGCTGTATTGCTGAATTCAATTAAGGAATTATCAAAAATACCGGACGAAATAGATTTGCTAAGCCCCGAAGTGCTGCGTTCCATCATTGACATGAAAAGATCCTTGCAAAACAACAAATCCGGTTCTCTGAATGTCAATGAAACCTTGATCGCACTGGCTATTAGTTCGGCTACAAATCCCTCTGCAAAAAAAGCTTTGTCCATGTTGTCTGAACTTGAAAACTGCGAAATGCACATGACTCATTTGCCAACTCCGGGAGATGAAACCGGCCTGATACGCCTGAAAATGAATGTAACCACCAACGCACGGATTTCTTCTTTGCCCTCCTTTCAATGAACTGTCCGAACTATGTAATAAGAGTAAAATCATTAATTCAATTTACTTTTAGGAATAATTTTTATCTTGCTATTTTTGTAAAGCACAAAATCAAACCATTTAAGTAAAAAACACATATAAAATTAAAGTAATGAAAAATACAGATGCACTGATCAAAAATGAGAATATCATGAAAGCCTATGACAAAGTATGCGACCTTGAACAGGCTGATTATGATAAGTTGGTGGATGAATTTATTCTTGAACAACCCATCATTGCTTCTGTATGCTCTTATATTCAGCAACAGGAAAATGAGGATTATTTTTATGATTTCTTCGATTACATAATCATCCTTTGGCAAGCTTATACACTTCAGCTTCAAAAAGTACCCCAAGTTTCAAAAGGCACCTTTGAGGAAGTCAGCAATGGATTTGGGTTAAGTTTTGATGAACTTGCCGAACATATGGAGGTTAAAAGTGAGGAGGAAATGCTCAAAAAACTGGATGATCTGAACAATCTTATTAAAAATAATTCGGGTAAGGACATTGAGACGGTTATCAGTAAATTGTCAGAGGAACAGAAATTCCTTGCACAAAAGGCACTGGAGGCTCATGCCGAATTTAATCAACCGGAGATTTTCGATTTCCTTTTTGAGGAACTTGAGATGAATGAAAGTGACCAAACAAAAGAAGGTTATGATAAAAATGAAATGTTCAATCAGATTATGATGATCGTTCATTCATTGGACAAAGAGATTAATAAAAGCAGTTTAATGAAATAAATTCATGGACATCACATACAACACATTCAAAACAAGTTGTCTCTTTCTTTTATTCGTTTTTCTGGCGTCTGCTCCTGTCCGGAGTCAGAATCCCAACTGGTTCGAAGACCAATCTTCCCTGATTTTGGATTCTGCACAAGCATCTTATGTTTATGTGGCAGATCTCAATATGGATAATTATCCTGACCTGGTAATGATAAAAGCGACCGGAGGCATCAAAGGGCACATCAAGGTATATATGAACCTGCCCGACAGCACGGGGGATCCTGAAAAAAGAATCTTCATAGACCGGACGGACTGGACAAACCTCGACTACAGAAGGAACGGGGAGAATGGAAGGGTAATTGACCTCGTTGCCTTTGCCGACATTGACAACGATGGAGATCTTGATGCCGTGACGGCTATTTATTATCACCGTTGGGAATATTATCATCCCGATAGTCTTGATCCGGGCGACCGCTGTGAAGTGATGCTTAATAATGGGAATGGCCGTTTTTCGCTCCTCGAAAACAGTGGTTTGAATAAAATCGGCCCTCATTCAGGTAAGGATGAAGGACTTGTTAATATTACGGGAATAACATTTCTGGACTATAATAAGGATGGTAAGCTTGATCTGTTCCTTGCTTCGTGGTTTGATGACTATAAGAATAATGCCATGACTGCCAGCTATCTTCTGAAAGGAAACGGAGATGGGACATTTACGGATGAAAGTATGTGGTCAAAAATCAAAAGCAATATCATGCCTCTTTACGGTGCAAATGCAACGGATTGGAATAATGATGGATGGATGGATATTGCCACCTCACCCTATTGCAGGAGCGGAGGAAGCCTTTGGAAAAATGATCAAAATGGCAGATTTGACGATGTTGCCGCACTGGTAGGCTACAACACGCAATTTATGTTCGGAGCAGGGCAGGATCTGTGTACATGGGCAAGCCAGCCGCATGATTATGATAATGACGGAGATATTGATTTCTTCTATGTTTTGGTTCATGGCGGTTTCAATACGGATGAAGGAAGATCAACCCTTGTACTTAATAAAGGAGCAAGTGAAAACTATAAGCTCGAATGGGCATTAAATAGAGTAATTCGTGATCCTCCCCGTCCTTCCCATATTGGTGATTATGATGCACAATGGCTCGATTTCGATAATGATATGCTTAGTGACCTGGTGGTGGGCAGCGGAGGATATACCTTCAACAGGAGGATGTTCTTTTTAAAACAGGACACTAGCGGTTACCTGAATGACATTTCCTACGAACTGGATAAGGTTGCCGCAGATAAAATGATCAGGGAAATTTATTCCATTACTCCTTTAGATTATGACCTTGACGGGGATGATGATCTCTTTTTTGCTTACGGGGATGACGTTTATGCCCCGAAAAACAGTGTGATGCTGCTAAAAAACAATATCGGACAGGACAACAACTATATCGGCATTCGGTTATTTCCTCCACAGAATTGCAATCAAAGCGGAGTAGGCTGCCGGATAAAAGTGTATTCGGGCGGTGTTACGCAAATGAAAGAAATAAAAGCCGGTTACGGACATTTCGGAGGTCAGCAACCTTTTATAACCAACTTTGGTCTTGCAAAAAACAACAAGGTGGATTCTGTTGTTGTTATGTGGCAGACAAATCCGGCTACTTCAACAAAAGTGCTGAATCCGGGGATTAATAAAACCATCATTATTGATAAAAATGGCCTTTGGGGAACACTCTCCCATGAACATCCCACTCCTGACCGTCCTCAGATCAGGGTATATCCCAATCCTGCCACGCACAGGTTGAACATCAGCATTGTGTCCGGAGGTCATGAATCCTATTCTCTTGAATTGATTGATGTCAGCGGAAGAGTGTTGCATGCTGAATCAGACTTGCAGGGGAATGAAACATCGCTGGATATTTCAAATATGGAAAGCGGTTATTATATAATCAGGTATTTTTCGAAGGGGCAAAAACCGGAAACCATCCCCTTCTTAATTGTTAAATAAAAAAATTATGAAAGATCTATCAACTACTTATCTGGGATTAAAACTAAAGAATCCGATTATTGCAGGAAGTTCTGGCTTAACGGATACTGTACCCAAAATCATTGAACTTGAGAAAGCCGGTGCATCGGCAATTGTTTTAAAGTCAATGTTTGAAGAGGAGATTATTTTTGAAATGCAGGAACAGGCCCATCACATGACCGGAAGGTTCTTTGTGTATCCGGAAACTTTCGATTATATGGAGGAAGATCCTCATGAGGACCTCATCCGGAAATATCTTACGTTAATTAAAGAAGCAAAAGAAGCCGTTGATATTCCCATTATTGCCAGTATTAATTGCGTTTCCTCACAAAAATGGACCTATCTGGCCGGTGAAATTGAAAAAGCCGGGGCAGATGCTTTGGAACTGAATGCGTTTATTTTACCGTCTGATTTAAACCGCAGCGGGGAAGATAATGAGAGAATTTATTTTGAAATTATTGAAGAAATAAGAAAGCAAACAGCTTTACCCGTGGCAATGAAGATCAGTTATTATTTTTCAAATCTTGCGCAGATGATTCAAAATCTGTCGGATGCTGATATACAGGGCTTGACTTTGTTCAATCGTTTTTACAGCCCGGATTTCGATATAAACAATTTAAGCGTAATTTCTTCATTTGTGCTGTCTTCTCCTGATGATCTTCCCTTATCCATGCGTTGGATCGGGATAATGGCCGATAGAGTCAATTGTGATCTTTGTGCATCAACAGGTGTTCATAATTCGGAAGCCCTTATCAAGCAAATACTGGCAGGTGCAAATGCAGTTCAGGTAGTGTCGGCATTGTATAAAAATGGCGTGGAATACATTTCCACATTGTTGAAGGATTTGGAAGAATGGATGAATGTGCAGGAATTTGAAAATATCGAAGCTTTCAGAGGGAAATTAAGCCAATCCCGTGCGCACGATCCTGCAGCATACGAAAGGGTGCAATTTATGAGGCATTTCAGAAATTTCAGGAAATAGCTTCTGTAAGAATCATAAAATTCGTTAGCGGGCTGAAGCTAATAGGTATCAAAAGGAGCGAATTGCTCTAACCCTGATGGTATTGCCACTTTTTGAGGCTGTACTCTGTTCCCCGGTCTGGAAATTCTGATACCAGGCATTGCTGGCATTATATTCTGAAGAAGTCCAGTAATACGTATTTCCAAATCCACCTTTGCCGCTTTTATGGAGTACATCATAAATCATATCCAGTTCATCTTTGGAAGGCAGGTACCAATCTTCATAACCATTGAGAACAAGATTTTTACATGTTTTAGCAGCAATTCCTGATTCCGTGCATACAGTTGAAATGGCATCCGTATTTGTTTTACCCGTCCCAAAATTTACAGAAGTTCCGTTAACGGCTGTTCCTACGCATCCCCATTTAATTCCGGTACTTTGATCTGTTGTAGCGACAACAAGTCCTCCTCCTGTTCCGTCAAGGTAAAAAATCATACCTCCACCCATGGTATCTCCAAGTCCGCTAATGGTGGTAAAGGACATTTCTTTCCCGTAATTTGTCCCGTATGCATTTATTGCATAAGCCTTTACGTAATATTTTGTTTTACTGGGTAGTCCGGTGAGCTTTAACGTAAAAGTACCAATACCAGCTCCATTATCACTGCTATTATGGTCAGTTGTCGGGTTGGAAGAGGTATTCCATACAAATCCGCGTTTGTATGCCGATGATCCTTCCTCGCTGATTACTTCGCCTGTCAGAAGTGCACCATCAGGTGCGATTTCAGTAATGGATATTGTTTCAACCTTTGGAAGTTTTGGTTCTTCCTTCTTGCAATTAAACATCAGAAATGCGCCTGATGCTGCGATGATAATGATGAAATGTTTCATTTTACTATATTTTATTTTAAACTTAATCCTGATTCAAAATCTTGGATAGAATAAAAAATGATCTCTGTAGCTTAATTTGCGCACAAAGATAATATTAAAAGTTCTTTAAATAGTTAATCCTTAAAAAATATTTATACCACTGAATATCAACACAATATGTTGATAAGTTGTTGAAAATTAATGCAAGATTATTAATAAATTTGACGAAAATCTTGCAATAAAAATGATAGG
>Ga0265297_10010404_pt1 | contig 11708 bp, 15 predicted proteins | sample Munlanlwell13791_FD_192502 | JGI IMG/M metagenome (GOLD analysis project Ga0265297, IMG submission 192502) | Leachate microbial communities from a municipal landfill in Southern Ontario, Canada - Leachate well 137-91 | ecosystem: Engineered > Solid waste > Landfill > Unclassified | place...
GTAGGCGACCGTATAGGTGGTGCCACTGATCGTCTTCGTCAGGCGGTTTAAATTGTATTCTCCCGTCACGTCACCGCCTCCCCTTCATCGCATCCGCGATCGCGTCCGAGATCATGCGGGTCAGCTTCCGCTCGTCCATGCCCTGCGCGTCCGAGCCCGTCACCCGCACGTCGATCGCAACGTGGTTCGTGACGGTCGGCCCGCTGCCGCCCATCGGGAACGCCAGGGGAACGGAGCCCATGCCCTTGTTGAAGTGGGTGATCAGGTCGCGGCCCCAGCGTTCCGTCTCCAGGTCGTTTGCCAGGATGTCGCGCGACATCGCCGCCTCGATCATGTGCTGGACCTGGGCGAGCTGCGCCATGAGTTCGGGCATCCGCATCCGCATCCCCAGGATAAAATGCCCGATCAGGTCGCTGCCCCAGGTCGGCGCCTTCGCCGTGAGGTCGGAAAAGGTGGCGGTCGTGGTGGTGTTGATATCCGTCGCGGCGGTCCCGGCAACGAGCGCCGTATTGGAGAAATTCGCCTGCATCTTCTCCTGGCTCTTGACGAGCTCCTCCGTGACGGCGGTCATGGCGGGACCGTATGCCTCTTCCAGCTCCAGGACGGCGGCGTGGTTGTCCTCGATCGCCGAGGTGGTCCCGGGGTTCGTGAGGGCGTCGATCAGCCCGAAGATCGCAGAATCGGCCCCACCGATCAGGTCGGATACGGTTCTGTTCGTGGTCGTGGGCCCGGTCTGCACGCCCACGGTCAGGCCCTCCGCGAACCCGCCGCCGGTATTCCACTTCTCCCAGCCCTCTTCGACGGTCTTCCGGGCCCGGGTGAGTTGTTCCTCGATCGGTGCCAGGAGACCGCTCATCTGTTCGCCGAGGTACGGCACGTTGTCGATCACGGCATGGACCCAGTTCAGGGCGAATTGGGCGCCCCATACCGTCGCGGTTGCCGCCACGAGGGTTAACCACTGGACAACGTTGTCCTTGAAGTTGCCGAGGATCGTTAAGGTGTTGTGCAGCCAGCGTCCGAAGGCGGCGCCGGCGTCCTCGACGGCCTGGATCACGCCGAGTTTCCAGAGACCCCAGACAATGATCCCGCCCAGGACCAGGCCGGCCAGGATCGAGAGTGCGAGCGTCAGGGTGGAGATCCCGAGGGCCATTGCGATCGGGGCGAGCGCGTAGGTGACGAGCAGCCCGCCGAGCCACTTGATCCCGGTGATCACGGGTGCCAGAACCCATTTGAGCGTGATGAACGCGGCGGATGCGGCGAGGATACCCAATGCGAGCCCGATAGCCTTCGAGATCAGCTCTTTCGTCGGTTCGGGCAGCTTGTCGAACCAGTTATACAGGTCTTCGGCCTTCTGCGCCAGCCACTCGAACTGCGGCGCCCAGGACTCCCCGATCTCCATTGCGAGCATGGAAAACCAGAGGTAAATCTCGCCGAGTGCCGCCCGGAGGGAGGGCGACGCCGCGATGATTGCAGCCATTACGCTCGTGGCGGCGAGCCCGATACCCTGCAAGGCGGTCTTGTGGCGTTCCATCCAGTTCTTTGTTTTTTCGGAATCTTTCTCTGCCGTCCGGGCGGTATCGGAAATGGCCCGTCTCACTCTCTCTTCGGCGTTGATCACCGCCTGGTATCCTTTCGCGGCAAACTCGACGATCAGGCTGGAAACTAACACCTTATCGCCTCCGCCCGGCTTTGCGTTCGGCCTTGCGCCGTTCCTCGTCCATCTTCTCGCCCTTGCCCTTCAGGATGGCGAGGTGCGCCCGGTACTCCCGCACGGGCAGCACGCTCCGCAGGTCGAAGGGGCACCCGTACTCGCTCCAGAGCACGGCGTCCTGTGTCACCCGTTGCTGCCATAGTTCGTCAAACTCAATTAAGAGCCCCTTCCCCCACGCCGCGAAAGGCCTCGGCATCCTCCTCCGTGATGCCCTGGAAGGCCCCGATCTCGTCGGCGAGCGCGTCGCGGATATACGCGGGCAGCGCCTCGATGTTCTGCGTGCTCGGCTGCCAGCCCGGCGGACCTTCGACCACGCCGAGCTTGATGTGCTCCACCTTCAGCACGTTCAGGTCGTCCGGGTCGGCGACGTTGCCGCGGTTCCGTTTCAGGCGGCTCAGGTACTTGGACTCGATGCGGTCTTTCTCCTGCTGCGTCAGCATCCGAATTTTAAAGGTCAGCATACCCGCCTTGAGGGGGAAAGAGACCGTCTTGGTTTCTTTCCGCTGTTGCTCGAACGCGGCGAGAGCTTCTTCCCACTTCAGTTCTGTCGTCATGCTGTCGGGTCCCGGATATCGATCTGGGTCGTCAGCGGTCCCAGCACGAGGTCGGTCTGGAGGTCGCCCTTCGCCGGTGTCGGCATCCCGGCGTCCAGGATCTCGCAGTCGTTCAGGTAGATGATCATGGCGTCCGTCGCATCCGCTACAACGGTCCCGGTGCGGATCAGGGGGATGACGACATCGATCGCCGCCTCGCTGTCGATGGCATAATCGAGGAGCGTGTTATCGACGATCGTGACGTTCAATTTCATGTCGTAGCGTCCCGCCGCCTCTTCTTCGACGATGCAGTAGGCGTTCCGGGTGGCGTCGCCCGCGTGCCCACGGGCCGCCAGGCCGTTCTTCCAGGCGAGGTCGAAGGAATTGATATTGGCGAGCGGGGTGGCGCCGACCGTCACTTCGCCGAGCATCCAGAACCGGAACGGCTGCGTTGTCGGGACCGTTACTTCGGGCCAGGCGGCGGCGGCGGTGTCCACGTCGTAGATCGCGGCGGTAAAGTCCATCGTCGCTTTGACGGTTTCGCCGCGCTTGCCCGAGAGGGCGAGGTCCGCCTTGCAGCCGATGAAGTCCTCGATGAGGGCGGCGTCCTGCTGCCCGTGCTCGACGGTGACGGTGGAGAGGATATCCGCATCCACCCACTTGAGCCCGGTGTAGCCGCTGCCGCTGATGTCGTCCTGCGCCCCGATGGCACAGTCAAAGGGCACGGCGGAGTTCTGGATCTCGAAGGGAATACTGAATTTCAGGTCGTAGTCGTCTTTGCTGTACAGGTGCGGGCCCCGGGTGCCCCCGACGGTCGCCTTGGCGGTGCGGGGATTCGCAGCAGGCCAGGCGATGTCGTCGGTGATCAGTCCAAAGGGTGAGGTGAGGGCCGCCGCCACGGTGTAGGGCTCGGCCTCCAGGCCCCAGGAAACCAGGGCTTGTTTTGCTCTGAGGTAGCGTTCTGTCATGGTTCACTCCTGCCCGTAACCGTGGGCGCGGTGGTCATACGATGAAACACCCCGAGTTGATGCAGCAACCGCCGGAGGGACCGACGGGCACCCCGGCAGAGACGGTATAATCGATCTCCAGGTAGGGATCTTTGTCCGTGCCCGCGATCTCGCTCATGTTGATCGCAACGTGGCTGTTCGCCCAGGGGCCGTCCCAGGCGCCGCCGGGGTATTGTCGCTCGTTGCCGCCAGGATCGTATGGGCGTTGTAGGTGGCGAGCGCCACATAGGTGCTGTCGTGGTCGTGCCCCGCATCGGCATAAACCGAGTCCTCGGCGGCTGCCTGAGCCCCGGATACAAGCTTGAATTTTGCCATGCTATCACACTCCTAACACGCCTTTGAGGCGTTGCGTCAGGCTCCATACTTTATCGACCGACAGTTCCTTCGCTGCGATTCCGATCCAGGTGGCTTTCCCGTCCAGGAACATGCCCTGGTTGCCGTCGGCCTGTTCGTGCGATCCGATGGTGATCTGGGTCGCGGTGTCCTCCATCGCGGCATATGAGCCGTCCTGTACGTTGGCGTCGTCGAGCTGCACGCCGTCGATATAGATTTTGATGCCCGAGGAGGCCCCGCTGCCGTCGTAGGTGATAGCCAGGATCTTCCAGGCGCCCGTCGTAAAGGCGGTCTGGTCCTGCCGCCCGATGTAGGCGTTCTCGCTCTCGTCGTAGCACTCAAACGTCGGGTAGCCGTTGGCATCGAAGTACAAGCGCCACTCGCGGAGCTGGGTGTCGGTGGTCGCGTCCCATTTTGCCATGACGGTTCGGGAGGTCACATCGTCCATGTTGAGGGCGCAGAAGACGGAGAAGGCAGAATCGTTGGAGCCGTCGCCGAAGGTGAAGTCGGCGTCGTCGGCCTTGTAGAGGTAGAGGGTGGTGCCGTTAAAGTTGTAGTAAACGGCTTTTGGTTCCCACCCATGCCACGTTGCCACGCTCGCGGAAGCCGCGAACGCATTGGAGTACCGGGAGTAATCGAGGACAGATGTGCCGGATATCTGAACGCACGGCAGGATTAACCGGCAATCTCCCAGGATCTCCAGGATGCCCGAAATGCACTCGCGCAGTTCTCCGACCTCGATGTGCCCGTCATTGCTCCTTACCCGGTTGCCGGGCGTATCTGCCAGGGTAAGGGGAACGGGCAGGTTTTCAAATATATTTCCCTCACAGACGAGCTTCGAGCACCCGGTGACCCGGATACTGGAACCGGAGTACTCCGTGTCTGCCCGGATCAGGTTTCCGCGTATTACTAATGAGTCCAACCCGGCCTTCCTGAAATCGAGGATGGAAACGTTATTAGCTAGCACTTCAACGATGTTATCCAAGATAGATATGTCCGAGCTGGGGTTTGTCCCGTCGTCGCGCACCGCGGCGACTCCCGTCGTTGCAGAGGTCCAGAAGCGGTTGCCGTGGATGTGGATGTTGGATACCTCGTTCAGCTTGATCCCCCAGACGGACGTGGACCCTGCGCGGGGGTGGAACTCGTTGCCCTGGATGCGGATATTGTCTCCATTCACGTAGAGGAGCATCCCCGCGGTATCGGCAGAGAAGCGGTTGCCGATAAACCGGATATCCGAGGCACTGGCGTCGACGGTGGAGCCCTTGTCGAAGACGTTGTTCAGCACGCCCAGGTCCGAACCGTAGACGATGATGCCGTAGTCGCACCCGGTGCAGAGGTTGTCCGCATAGGTATTCTGCGTCCCGTGTGCCGAGATCCCGACGTGGCAGTCGGCGATCCGGTTCCCCGCGACGACCGTCTGCCGGGTGTAGGCGGTGGTCTTGATGCCGGCGCCTTCGCCGGTGCCATCGTAGGCGTCCAGGCAGATATTCCCGCTCACGACGGCGTTCTGGATGTAGCCGGGGCCCGCGGCAGAGCAGTAGATGCAGTTGTCGTCCCGCATCCCGACGCAGCGGTTGCCGAGGACGTGGATGTTCTCGATGTCGGTGTCCGTGGTGTAGACCATGACCGCCACGCCGCCCTCGCCCTCCTTCCCGATGTCGTCGAAGACGTTACCCTGCACGGTCACATTCGAGGCGTGGACGTAGACACTGTGCCAGCCGGTGTTCTGGACGATGTTGCCGCCGATCCAGACGTGATCGGGCGTTCCGGCAACCTCGACGAACGCCTCCTGGTTGTTGGCACCGACGGCGCGGAGACCCGTCACCCGGGCCGTTCCGCCCGTAAGAGTGAGGACGATCATGGCCGCTTTCGTGCCGAAGTCGGCGTTCAGGGTGGCGTTCATGCCGACGATCTCCACGTCGATCCCCGTCTCCGTGACTTCGAGCGACGTATCCAGCGTGAAGGAGCCCGTCAGCACGACCCGCGCCCCGGCATCGATCGCGGCTTGCAGGACCGTGGTGTCGTCGGTGCCCGCCGTGCCGCTCTCGATCTCGGCACCGTAGGCATCTTCGGCGATGATGTCCGATCCCGAGATGTAGACGATCGCGTCGTAGCCGCCGATCCCGGCGTCCACGTCGGCCCGCGTCACCGCGTGCGGGTTGCCGGTTACTGCCGTGATATGCGTCTGGATCGCGGCGTCCGCCGGTTCATAGACATCCGCGTGGTCGTGCCCCGCATCGGCATAATCGGCGTCTTTGTGCCCGGAATCAGAGAGTTCGCCCCCCTCGGTCAATGCAGCAAAGTTCCCGGCGGTGGGCGCCCCGACGACCGAGATGTAGTCGGAGTCGTGGTTGTGATCCGAGGCAGCGAAATCGGATGCCGCGCTGCCGCTGTCGCCGATCTCTCCGCCTTCGGTGAGCGCGGCGAGGTTCCCCGCCGTCGGGGCGGCAACCACGCTGATATAATCCGAATCGTGGTCGTGGTCGGATGCAGCGGCCCCAACTTCCGTGTAGGTAACAGAATGGGGGTTGCCGGTTACTGCCGTGATATGCGTCTGGATCGCGGCGTCCGCCGGTTCATAGACATCCGCGTGGTCGTGATCTGAAGCAGCGGCGCCGACATCGGACGCGGCGAGGGCTACATTGTTGATCTTGTAGGACTGCCCGCTCGGGATGTCGATGGAGCCGTTATCGTCCACCGTAACCGATGAGTTCTGGAGGATCTTGCCGGTCGTGGAATCGAAGCGGGCGAGGGCGTTGTCCGTGGCACTCGCCGGACCATACATCCCTTTGTAGGCGAGGCTCGTCCAGGCGGTCGTGCCGTCCCCGATCTTGATGTAGCCCGTGTCGGTCTCGTAGCCGATCTCGCCTTCCCCGAGCACCGGGTTCTCGCTCGTCCAGGTGGCGGCGGTATCCCGCCGGAGTAGTATCTGGTACTCTAACGTCGTCATGGGCCCCCTCCGTCGAGGGCTGAATAGTCGGTGTCCGCCGCGCCCCCGTCGATCCGGATCTTGGCAGTGCCCGTGGTCTCGGTGTAAATATTGCCCCGCACGGTGATCTGCCAGCCCTTCGTCGCGGCGCCGGCGTCCCAGTTCATGCTAATTGAAGAGGCGATCTCGGTGTCCACGAAGCCCGCCGCCTCCTGGGTGTCGAGGTTGCCCTCCAACCATTTGCGGAGCTGGTCGCGGAGCTGGTAGAGGTGGGTGTTCGTCTCGGCGAAAATCTGGAGGTTCAGGGTGTACTGGTGCTTCCAGAGGTCCGCGAGGTAGGTCTGGCGGATAGCGGTATCGCCCGCCTCCTCGACGACGATCACGGGCAGGTAGCGGTCGCGGTCGGGGTAGGCGGTGACGACCATCGGCGACCCGGCGGGGCGCGTGGCGCTCCTGGGATCGGTGATGGTGCCGCCCGTGACCGCCGCCCGCAACTGGTCGCGGAAGAGGTCGCGGACGATGGTTTCGGATAAAGCGTCAGAAGAGACGGTGGTATTCGTCGTAGTGGTTCACCTCGTTCGGTTTTTGCGCAGATCCGCCCGCTCGTTCGCAGGTAGATCGAGTTATTCGGTTGGCTGTTCGGCGATGCGGCGCCGGATCGCGGGCTCCACGGTGGGAGCGATTGCCTGGACGGCGAGCTGGCAGGGGGCGAAGGCCCGCAACCCGTGGGCGGCGATGTGCCGGCGGATCGCCAGTACCATGTCGTCGAAGGACTCGCCCTCGTTCGGGATGAGACCTTGAACGCGGCACCATTCGGCGATCGCGGCGTGCGGGGGCATCTTCGCGCCGGGTCTCCGCCCGAACTCCGCGATCAGGTGGGCGATCGTCTCGCCGACGACCGCGTAGGCCATGTGCCCGGGTTCCCGCGGGTAGGTAACGGTGCGGTTGATCGTCTCGCCCGTCGCCCGGTAGGGCCGCCCGTGGCTGCCGAGGGCGCCGGTGCCCCGCATGAGGTTCCGCTTCCACTCGCCTTCGAGTAGTTGCGCCGCCCGCTGGAGCTCCTGGGAGACGATCGCGGCATGATCGGGTATCGGGTTCACCGTGACCGTGATCGTGTGGCTCATGTGCCCACGCTCTGCAAGTACGCGGTGTTCAGCTTCGACAGGGGCGAGAAGGGGTTGGTTGCGAGGCGGGTATCGACGACGATGTATTCGGTATAGTCGTCCTCGTAGCCCGTGATCGCCGTGGTGCCGGCGGCATACGCGAGCGTATATTCCTCCCCGTCGATGGTCGCGGTGTCTTCGTCGATGGAGAGGGAATCGATCCCCGGCAGGCGGAGGATGTGGTCGCACCGGCCCGCCCGGTCCGCCCGCACGGTCACGCTGTCCGGGAAGGTCGCCCGGAAGGTGGCGTCGAGCCCCCGCCCGGCGAGGCGGCGTGCATCCTTCTCCGTGAGCCCGGCGACGATCATGCGGACGGCTTCGGCGGCGAAAGTGCTATTGTCGGCGTCCAGGGTGTCGTAGGCATCGTAGGCAGCGACGGAGACCGTTACCAGGATGGCGAGCTCCCCGTTCACGGTGACGAGATCGCCCATCACGGTCAGGAGCCCCCCTTCCCGAAGATCAGGCCCATCATGGTTCCCGCAGCGGCACCGATCCCGGAGGCGATACCGGACAACTTCCACTGCCACCGCTCCAGCTTCCGCAGGCGGTCCTCGTGGTCTTCGATGCACCGCGTGCAGGCCGAATAGCCCCGCTCGACATCCTCCTTCAGGTCTTTTACCATCAGGTGCGTCTCGGCGATCCGCTCCACGTCCTCGCGGGTGAATTCGACCATTATGTATCCTCCGTGTAGAAGCCGGGAATATCGCCCTGGTCGAGCTTGAAGTCGGGCATGGAGGCGTCGCAGCGGGTCACGTCCTCGGCTTCCCCGGCCTCTTCGCCCTGGAACTCCTCGATTATTTTCCTGTATTCTAACAGGAAGGCGGTCGTACCGGGTGTTTCCCGTTCGGCCTCGAAACCGTCTGTTTTGACTTTGCGGAGTCCTGTTGCCGGGTCCGCCGCCGCCCGCATGTGGCAGATCATCAGGGCGTGGCAATGGTCGTAGACAGCGGTTGCGAGCCCGGGGTTATCGTTATCAAGCCGCGCCTGGGCTACCGTCGAATAGGCGGTGATGGCCGCCGTGGCCTGGGCCGCGGTGAGGGAGCGGTCGGCGTTCGCGACGTCCGTGGCATCGACGGTCATCCTTCACCTCCCGGCACGAAATCGGCGGGAAGTTTCTCGACGATCTGGACGCCCGTCACCGGAGAATCACCTGCCGGTGCTGGCCCAACAGCTGTTCGAGTTGCGTCACCGAGAACCAGGCGTTCCCGGTTGCCGCCTGCGCTGTTATCCGCACCTTCAGCCACCGGGCCGTGGCGGACCGATAGGCCAGCGAGAGCGGGAGCCAGGCATCGGCGGTATCAGCCATCGTCGCGGTGGCGAGCGCCGATGCCCCCGTCTCCGTGAGCGGGTCGTTGGCCGGGTCGATGACCTCCATCTTGACCGTGCCGCCGCTGAAATCTTTCCGGGCGACGCAGACCGCTACGATGGGTTCTCCCGCCGGTGCCCACACGTCGTAGTCCCGGAAGACCGGATAACTGGCCGATTCGCAGACGTATTTTAACGACTGCGTGCCCGTGTGAATTACCGTGGCGTCCGAGAGGATATACCCCCCGCGACACCAGGCCCGATAGAACCCGGAAACCCCCCCATGGTTGAAACTCTCCACCACGTCGCAGTTCCGCCGGGAGTAGTCCGTATAGTTGCTCATGAACGTCGCGGAGGCCACGTTCACGTCGAAACAGACCGCTGTCCGTGTGTAGTAGAGCGCGGGGGTGTCGGAGGTCGTGAACGTCCCGGATAAGGTGTTCCCGGACCCGTAGTGGCAGATGCCGCCGTTGGTGTTGTTGGCGGCCGTGAACGTCCCGGATAAGGTGTTCCCGGAACCTCTGTAGCAGATGCCGCCGTTGGTGTTGTTGGCGCCCGTAAACGTCCCGGATAGGGTGTGGCCGGGCCCGTAGTGGCAGATGCCGCCGTTGGTGTTGTTGGCGGCCGTAAACGTCCCGGATAAGGTGTGGCCGGACCCCTGGTGGCAGATGCCGCCACTGGTGTTGTTGGCGCCCGTAAACGTCCCGGATAAGGTGTGGCCGGACCCCTGGTGGCAGATGCCGCCGTTGGTGTTGTTCTGCCCGGTCACACCGCCGAGGAACTGCCACGAATTTGCATTGATCGGGCGCGTGTTCATGATCCGGGTGCCCTGCATGATCCCGCTGCCCACGTCGCAGATGGTATTATCCGATGCCGAGACCCGTTTCAGGGTGATCGGGCGGGAGAGCCAGGCAACGGCATCCCCGGCTTTTCTCGCGGTGCCGAGGTTCGCGGCCAGCGTGACGGTCTTGGTGCCGCTGACGTAGGATGCGACGGTGTAGACGAGATTGTTGCCGCCATCGGCTTGATTGCCTGCCGTCGTGCTGCTATCCATCTTACAGATGAGTATGTCATCTCCGCCACCGGCTGCCAGCCCGAGGTCGGCGGTGAGCACGATATCGGGTTGAGCGGCGGCGGCATCGGCGGCAAGCGTGGTCGCATTCGTAGCGACAATCGCCCCATAAAACCGGAGCGTGCCGGAGCCGGTGATCTTGGAGGTGTTCGCCGGGAGCTGGACGGTGGCAGATGATGAAGCCGGGATCGGGTCGGCAGCGGAGTTCCCGACGTAGAACGCCCCGGCAGCGCCGAGGGTGATCGAGGCGTTCGTCTTCAGGAACGTGGTGGTGGTTGCCGTCGTGGCGAACTTCAGGGTGCCGTTCACGGTCATCTCGCCGAGTCCGTTGGCGAACCCAGACTGGTCCACGTCGAAGACAACGGTATCCCCGGCGGTGATGGTGACGGTATCGCCATTGGCAGGCACGGACGCGCCGCCGTCCCAGGTGCCCACGGCGCTCCAGTTGCCGGTGCCGCCAGAGAGGTTCGAAGATCGGGCGGCCATCTTACTTCACCGCCGCGCCGAGTTTCGTATCGACTTTCACGCTATAGGTCTGCCCGGCCTCCAGGGGGGTGTCGGAATAGACCGTGTACTGGTAGGCTTTCGTGGCGGTCTTTGGGTTGATATCGACTTGTACGGACGTGGCGGCAGAAGAAGGATCTGTCGGAGGCGGGACGAACAGTGGAGCGGCGGCAGCGATCACTGCGTCGTCGCTCTTCTCCGCGCCCGCCGGGTATGCAACCAGGACCGATATTTTTCCGTCGGTCACCCGGTACTCCGTCCTGCCGTCCATCGTCGGATAGCGATCGGCGATCTGCATAGTTACACCATCAGGACTGTGATCGCCCGCGCCGCTGTCTGCACCACCGGCAAGGCTGCGATCCCGAACCGCATCTTCAAAAATGGGAAGGGAGCCAGCTTCTCCAGCACGGTATCGAGCGAGAGGTTGATCGAAGTATAGGTCGCCGGGAGCGTGACCGAGACTTCCAGGCCGTTTCCATCGCAGATGTTCTGGTAGGTGCCGGCGAGGGCATTCGACCCCTGGAAGGTGATCACGGATGCCCCAGCTTCGAGGGCGGCGGGCAGGACCAGGGCGAGCGCGACGTGCCCCTCCATTGCCCAGGCCGAGGAGAGGCTGGCGTCCTGGGCGATCGTGATGGCTGCCGATCCTCTCGCGGCAGAGGCTTTGAGTGCCAAACTGGTCGGCCACATCTGGACGAACGTGCCGTTCGTGCCGTTGTCTGCCAGCAGCATGATCCCCTTCGTGGCGGTGCCCGCTTCGGCTTTGCAGGCGTCCTGGATGTCGTCGATCTTCTCGACGGCGGTGACGATCGAGGTGAGGCTTCCGATTTCAGTAGGACCGCCGGTGATGAGGGCGAATTTCTGCCTCCCCTGCTCCATGAACGGCACGATTACCGCAGTAGTCGTGTTGTCTACAGCTTCCAGGGCCGCCTCAGCCGCGGCCGCTGTCTTGTAGATTGCCAGAGCGTATTTCGCCATTCACTCGCCTCAGTCGATGCGGCACGCCAGCACGTAGCAGGTCGCCGCGCAGTTCGTATCCTTCAGGGTCGTGATCCGGATCGTGCCGCCCGCCGCGATCTCCACGCGGGCCGGGTCGAGCGTGCTCGCCCGCTTGACGGCGTACTGGGTGGCGGTCTTGGCGATGGCGTCCG
>Ga0265297_10010405_pt1 | contig 11708 bp, 9 predicted proteins | sample Munlanlwell13791_FD_192502 | JGI IMG/M metagenome (GOLD analysis project Ga0265297, IMG submission 192502) | Leachate microbial communities from a municipal landfill in Southern Ontario, Canada - Leachate well 137-91 | ecosystem: Engineered > Solid waste > Landfill > Unclassified | place...
GGTCGAAGCGTATATCCTGCGCACCGCTTCTATAAATTTTGCGTACCGTTGTTCAGGCGTGCCCTGATTGGCGAGAAAAATGCTTTCATATTTTCCCGCGAAGGCGTTGCCGTAACCGTCTTCCAGTAAACTGCTTGAGCGCACAATGATAGGCGACTGGCCGAAATAATCAATCATCTGCTGGAACTGCTCCTTTATTTCTTCCGGAAAGACTCCGCTGAGCAGGTCCCTTTTAAGCGCCTTAGCGGCTTCCAAATATCCCGCCTTTGTCCTTTGTTCCATATGGGCCTTCCACCAGCCGTTTTCAACGATATATGTGTAAAAAACGTCGCTCCCGACATAAAAAGAATCATGCGGCTCCAGGACCTTATCCGCTTCCAGCTTTACTTCCTTTAGAAGCATATTGCGCGCCAATAACATGCCTACGGTTTTCCCGCCGATAAAACCGGTCCCGACCATGCGTGATTTTATATTCAAGAAATCTTCCAGCGTAAAATATTTCTTGGAAAGCGCGAGCATCTTTCCGTCGCGCGCTATAATGATCCTGGATATCTGATCAAGCATCCGGCTGACTTCCACCCGCCTGGCGCCTTTGCGGCCCGCGAGATCTTCCGCGTCCATAAAAAGCCTGTCCCAGTAGTCCAATTTCCTGGTGCCGCTTTTGGCGCCTTTTTTGAATATCTCGGAAAAAAGCCTTGCCGTATCACCGCTGTTGGCAATAGGAATAAACTGGCTGTTTTTTTTGATATGAGGCAGGAACATGGTCGGGGTATAGCGGTTCCAGACCTTCAGGGGATGGATGTAGCAGTCTCCGTCATAACGATAGACGTCGATTAAAAGCTGGGTAGTATCACGGATACGCGCCACAGTCTTGAAGGAGTGGCTGTTACGAAGAAGGGAAAAATAGGCTATGGTATTTAGCTCAAAAAGATACGGGCAGGTGATCTTAAAGAAGTTCCCGATCATAAGGTCATTAGACCAGGCGGAAAGCAGGTCGGAAAGACAATCAAAGACGTAAAACGCCCCTTCCCCCTCCTTTTTGATGATCCGGTTTACCTGGGCGGAAAAAGCTTCGAAGCCCGCGCGGGCGCTAAGTTTATATACAAAAATATCCTTCTTTTTCTCCAGCAGAGCGGGGTGATTGGCAAAGCGTATATATACAAGTTTTCTTTTTTCCGCCTGGGCTTTCTTCACAAAAGGACCGACAAAATCAAGGTAATCCTTGACTGAATCTATCTGCCATACGACATTGTCGCCTAATTGCAGTCCGGTTAGTACGTTATCCAATCCTTTGATACCGGTACTTACCATTATTTCTCCTTAACAAACCAACACTCTATTAAACTCGTATGGGTAAAATCAAGAAAGGAATACCCTGCCGGTAAAGTATTTTTTGCAGGGTAAATATGGTATGGTTATGAAGCAGCCTTAAGACAAAGGAATCATCGGGAAAGATGAGCTGGCCGCCAAAAAAGACGACATTGGGAAAGCGTTCCAGGACCTGCGGCGCGATCTGCTGGATCTCATCGACCACATCCACGCCGATGACCGAAAGACCTTCCGCGTAATAGCCCTGTTTATTCATAAAACTGACGTAGCGGTCCAGGTCTTCTTTTATATTGCTTTCTAAACGGGTGACTTCAGTTGAACCCTTGAAATTACCGGCATCCAATACGCCGACCTGGATAAAAACAAAATTCTTAAAAACACTCCCGAATAACCTGATCACGCCGAAAAGCGTATGCAAACCTATTCCGTTAAAGCCGTTTACCAGTAAAACCGCGGTTTTGGCGCCCTGGTCAAGCTCTAACTTGGCTATCGGCCCTCTGACCGCCGGTTCAGAAGACTCCGAGGCAATAACCAGGCTGTTCAAGCGATGCAGAAGTTTGGCGGTATTATAATAATGCCGCCTGACCACGAGGGCTAAAGCTACTAATATACCGGTTATCAGGAGAGTTATCCAGCCGCCGTCAAAAAACTTGAATATCAACATTGTTATAAGTATGGTAGCGCAAAGCACCAAGCCTACCCCGTTAACCGCGAGTTTTTTATGCCAACCTCTGATCTTTAGCCGGTGCGACCACCAATGACGGACCATTCCTAACTGCGAAAGGACAAAAGTGATAAAAACGTTGATACTGTAAAGGACGACCAGCAAACGCACAGAGCCCTGAGAGATCACCATGAGCAGCAATGCCAGTCCGCTCATGATCAACACACCGTTTTGGGTGACCAGCCTGTCGCTCAAGGTAGAAAATCTGGTAGGGAACCAACGGTCTGTCGCCATATTCGCCAGGACTCTCGGCCCGTCTATGAACCCTGCCTGGGCAGCGACAAAAAGAAGGGTTGCCTCGGAAAACAAGGCTACCAGGACAAATATATACCCGAAACTCCCCCATGATACCGTGGCCTTCTCCAGAAGGACCGCGTTCAAGGTTTTACCGTGTAAATACTGAACGTTATAAAACAAATAAGCAAGCATCAGGCCAAGGACTACGACCGAAAGTGAAATGGCCATATAACGCATGGTGTGCTTGGCAGTCTCAACTTTAGGCTCTCTAAGTATAGGCACGCCGTTGCTTACAGCCTCGATCCCGGTAAAGGTACCGGCTCCCATACTGTAAGCCCGTAGTATCAGGAATGCCATTCCCCAAAAACCTACCTGGGAGATGGTATTATTCATATCTATTTGGGTGGATACGGCCAATTGCGGTATGCTTGGTACATGGATAAAGAAGGCATGCAGAATAATATAAAGGTGGGTAAAAAGAAAAACCAGGAAGATCGGCACCAGCGGCAATACCGACTCTTTTACTCCCCTCATGTTCATAAACATGAGGAGTATCAACACTAAAACAGCGAAACTGACCCTATAAGGATACCATTGCGCCGGTAAAAAACTGAATATCGCGTCCGCTCCGCTGGCAATAGAGACCGTAATAGTCAAAACATAATCTATAAGCAGGGCGCATCCGGATACCATCCCGACGCTGGGCGAAAGCAGTTTACTGGCGACCAGGTAACCGCCTCCGCCCGCCGGGAAAAGCTCAACTATCTGGGAATAACTGGCGCTGATTATAAAGATCGTCAGCACCGTGCCGAGAGCCACAAAAATACTTAAGTAAGTATGGCTGCCTAAGGCCAAAAAGGCTTCCTGGGGGCCGTAACAGGAAGACGACAATCCGTCAGCTCCCAGGCCCACCCAGGCAAAAAAGGCTATCAGGGTAAGATTGTGAAAGATCTTCTTATCCTGATGGTCCTTGGCCTTACCCAGTATCAGATCCTTTATACGCCTGCCTATGGATATTTTAGGTGTCATCAAACTATTTTCTTTCGATTAAAAACCCGCGTCATTGGTTTTTTTAAAGCTTAACGCGCCGTGCTTGGAATACAGGATAGCGCCGAATATCACCACAACGCATACCGTCATGAATAATATTACGCGCAAATCGATATTCTGATAATGGATCAAAATAGGCGCCGCTAACAAGGAAACCAGGTTGATGACCTTGATCATCGGGTTTAAAGCCGGGCCGGAGGTATCCTTTAAAGGATCGCCTACCGTATCGCCGACGACCGAGGCTTTATGGCATTCCGACCCCTTTCCTCCATACAAACCGTCTTCGATCGTTTTCTTGGCGTTATCCCAGGCGCCTCCCGCGGTCGCCATAAATACCGCCAAAAGCTGTCCGGAAATTATTACGCCGGCCAGAAAACCGCCAAGCCCTTCCACCTTTAATGCCATTCCGATCAAAAGCGGGCTTAATACGGCGATTAACGCAAGGCCTACCAGTTCTTTTTGCGCCGCGACAGTGCAAATATCCACCGCCCTTGTGTAATCAGGCTTTACTTTTCCTTCCATCAGCCCGGGGATATGGAATTGACGGCGGACCTCTTCCACGATCAATCCGGCAGCCCTGGCTACGGAATTTATGGTAAGGCTTGAGAATAAACAAGGCAGCGCCGCGCCAAGCAGGAGCCCGACAAAAACAACCGGCTCCGAAACACGGATACCCGTAACAAGTAACCTTAGATTTTCGGCAACCCCCATTTGCGCCTGTACCTTGCTCACGTCCGTAAGAAAAGACCCGAATAAGGATACCGCGGCAATAACAGCGGAACCGATAGCTACCCCCTTAGTGATGGCTTTAGTAGTATTGCCTACCGCGTCCAGATCCGCCATGATCTGGCGGGCTTCCGGTTCCAGGTGCGCCATTTCTCCTATCCCGTTAGCGTTATCGGCGATAGGGCCGAATGAATCCATGGCCACATTATTGCCTGTAAGCGTAAGCATACCAATACCCGTCATCGCTACGCCATAAAGCACAAATACCACGGACTGCCCCCAATAAATAATGACGGCGGCCAGGATGGTCAAGGCTATGACTACGAACTGCCAGGCTGAAGATTCGAGGCCGATAGACAAGCCACGTAAGATCAAGGTGGCAGCGCCCGTCTTGGAAGAAGCAGCGATCTCTTTTACCGGAGCATGATGCGTATGGGTAAAGTATTTGGTGACCTCATCGATAACGATCGCCAAAAGTATACCGGCGGCCACGGAAAAAAATGCCCGCCACTCGTGCATATAAAAGACTGCCAGGAAGAAAAAAGATACCACGGAGATAGCGGCAGATGAATAAAACCCGCGGTTGATACTGGCGAAGGCATCTACCTTTTTATCCCCCTTCTTCCCCTTTACCAGATAGGTCCCGATGATCGACGAAAATACCCCGATACCGCGGACAAGCAGGGGGAAAACGATCCATTTTAGCTCACCGGTAATACTGACCAGGGCCAGGCCCAGGATCAGCCCGGATACGATAGTTACCTCATAGGATTCAAAGATGTCCGCGGCCATTCCGGCGCAATCGCCGACGTTATCTCCTACTAAGTCCGCGATGACTGCCGCGTTCCTGGGATCGTCCTCGGGAATGTTCTTCTCGACCTTTCCCACGAGATCCGCTCCCACATCAGCGGCCTTGGTATAAATACCGCCGCCGACACGCATGAACAACGCCAGCAATGTCCCGCCGAACCCGAAACCCAGCAATACATCGGGAGAGGCTATACCGAAAATAATAAAGATTATCGTGCCGCCAAAAAGACCCAGGCCGTCGGTCAACATACCCGTGATCGTACCAGTCCGGTAAGCGATCTTTAGGGCTTCCGAAAAACTCTTGCGGGCCGCGTTGGCCACACGGACATTGCCTTGAACAGCCATGCGCATACCGAACTGCCCGACCATAAGCGAGAAAGACGCGCCCATGATAAATGCCGCCGCCCTGCCGATACCGACTATCAAGCGCACCATATCGGGGCTGAAGTTCTTAAAACGCTCCAGCGCTTCTTCGTTCGGAGGTATGACGTATACCGATAAAAATAGGACTACCGTCAGGATAAAAATAAGCGGGAATATAGTCTTAAACTGGCGGCGAAGATAAGCATCGGCGCCAAGGCGGATAGCATTCCAGACTTCCTGCATTTTAGCTGTGCCTTTATCGTACTTCATGATCTGGCTTCTAAGCAAAAGGGCGTATCCCAGACCCATAAGAGCGATACCCAAGACACTCCAGATCGCGCAGGCTTCAAACAATGACGCATTCATTAAACCCAACATTCTTACTGCTCCTTTCTTGTGTTAACTACGATTAACTGTTACTACTGTCCAATATGACACTTACGTTATTCTTCAGGACCTGGAGGAAACCGGCGGATTGGGAATCAATTACCACTTTTTCCCCGGATGCCTTTGTTATTATGATCTTACCCTCCTTCAAATTAGCAGCCAGCGGCGCGTGGTCTGCCAACACTCCCAGATAACCCAGCGCTGCCGGAGCTATCAGAGACACGACATGTCCTTCAAACATGGTCTTATCCGGGCTCAAGACATTCAGATGAAACGATTTAGCCATAGTTTACGCCTTATTTACCTTTTTTATCTGCTCACCCTTCTCGATCGCTTCTTCGACTGAACCTACCATATAAAATGCCTGCTCCGGCAGGTCATCAAGCTTGCCGTCCAACAACATCTGGAAACCCTTTATCGTATCTTCCAACTTTACATATTTTCCCTTGATACCGGTAAAAGTCTCGGCCACAAAAAAAGGCTGGGAGAAAAACCTCTGTATCCTCCTGGCCCTGGCAACGGTCAGCTTATCTTCATCCGACAACTCATCTATACCGAGTATCGAGATAATGTCGCGCAGGTCCTTATAACGCTGCAGCACTTTTTGCACGGCAAGGGCGACATCATAATGCTGCTGTCCGATCATTAACGGATCCATGATCCTGGAGGATGAATCCAGAGGATCCACGGCCGGGAAGATCGCCAGTTCCGAGATCGCTCTTGATAGGACTATTTTAGCGTCAAGGTGCGAAAAAATGGCTGCCGGAGCCGGATCGGTCAGGTCATCGGCCGGAACATATACCGCCTGGATGGAGGTGATCGCTCCGTTCCGGGTAGAGGCTATCCGCTCCTCAAGCTGCGCCACTTCCGTAGACAGGTTCGGTTGATATCCTACGGCCGAGGGCATGCGCCCCAGCAGCGTCGATACTTCAGAACCCGCCTGGATATAACGGAAGACATTATCAATAAAAAGCAATACATCTTTCTTCTCTTCATCGCGGAAATATTCCGCTATCGTAAGGGCGGCTAATCCCACCCGCAGCCTGGCGCCCGGCGGTTCATTCATCTGCCCGAACACCAGCGCGCTGTTATTGATGACCCCCGATTCCTTTAAGCTTAAATAAAGTTCATTTCCTTCCCTGGTCCGCTCCCCCACGCCGGCAAATACCGAAACTCCGCCATGCTCGGTAGCGATATTCCTGATCAGTTCCATTACGATAACGGTCTTCCCTACACCGGCTCCCCCGAATAATCCGGCCTTGCCGCCTCTGGGAATAGGCGTAAGCAGGTCGATGACCTTTAATCCCGTCTCCATGACCGACGTTGAAGCGAGCCTTTCTTCAAAGGTAGGCGACGGGCGGTGTATCGAATTGCGGATCTCCGGGTTAGGCAAAGGAGCCCCTCCATCAATCGGCTCGCCAAGCAGGTTAAATATCCTGCCCAGCGTCTGGCGCCCTATCGGGACAGTTATCGGATGGCCCAGACTCCTGGCCGTCATTCCCCGGACCAGGCCGTCTGTTGAGCCCAGCGCTATACAGCGTATGGTATTATTGCCGATATCCTGGGCGACCTCCAGCGTAAGATCGATCTTTGTTTCGGGGGCCTCGATCTTGATCGCGTCAAGAAGCTGGGGGACCTCGTTTTCAGAAAATTTTATATCCACGCTTGGACCGATGACCTGTATTATCTTTCCTTCTGCCATATCGCTATCCTTTCAACGCTTCCGCTGATGCAATGATCTCCATGATCTCCTGCGTTATATTTGCCTGCCTGACCTTATTCCGCAATAATGTTAAAGCATCCATCAGCTCTCCGGCGTTCTCGGTAGCCGTCTTCATCGCGACCACACGCGATGAATGCTCGGAGGCAAACGACTCCAGGAGTAAAAGCCTGAAACTGACTGTCAGATAACGCGGAATAAGCCGCTGAAAGATCGCTTCAATATCAGGCTCGAATATATAATCAACTTTCATCCCCGATGGATTTTCCATGGGCAGTATTTTCTTTATCACAGGTTTGACCTGCAGGGCCGTCTTAAACTGGGTGTAAGAGGCATAAACCTGGCCTATTTTACCGTTGAGGTATTGCCCGATAATAAATTGCATGATCTCATCCGCGGACTTTTCATTATACCTGCCGTTAAAACCGATATATGAATTCAGGATCTGAACGCCATGTTTTCTAAAATAGGTAAAACCCTTTTTACCGACAAGGATGAGCTTGACGCGTTCCCTGCCCGTCTCGCGGATGAATTCTTCGGCGGCGCGGATGACATTATTATTATAGCTTCCGCAAAGCCCGGTGTCGGATGTCATCAAAACCAAGACAGTATTGAGATCATCGCCTCGTTTTTGAAAAAACACGCCCGGTAAGACAGGAGCGCTGGCAATCAGGCTGTTCATGAGGGATTCTAAGCTTGAAAAATAAGGCCTAAGAAGATAAAACACCCTATTTACGCGGTTTAGTTTAGCCGCCGCCATCATTTCCATGGCGCTCATCACCTTCTGGGCGCCTTCTATACTTCGTAACCTTGTTTTTATCGTTTTTAATGACTGCGACATTACTTTCCTTCCGGCTTGAACTCTTTCTTGAAAGCCAGTATGGCGCCGTCCAGCTTCTTGGCGATATCGACGCTCAGTTCTTGTATCGTGCCGATATCATGCTCGATATCCGGATAATGGATATCTACATATTTATAAAATTCGGTTTCAAATCGTCTAATCGAGGTTACCGCCAGGTCATCCAGATGTCCGTTTACCCCGCAATAGATTATCATAACCTGTTTAGCCGCCGAGAGGGGATCATACTGCGGCTGTTTCATTATCTCCACCATCCTCTCGCCTCTGGCCAGCTGCGCTTGTGTTGTCTTGTCCAGGTCGGTCCCGAATTGGGTAAAAGTGACCAATTCCCGGTATTGCGCCAGGTCCAAACGCAGCCTTCCGGCGACCTGCCTCATAGCTTTAAGCTGGGCCTTTCCGCCTACTCTGGATACGGATAAACCGACATTAATAGCCGGGCGTACTCCGCCGTTGAATAGATCGCTTTCCAGGTATATCTGTCCGTCAGTAATAGATACCACGTTCGTCGGGATATAACTGGTTATATCGCCTGCCTGCGTCTCGATTATAGGGATGGCCGTCATCGAACCGCCGCCCAGGGAATCATGCATTCTTGCCGCCCTTTCCAAAAGTCTCGAATGAAGATAAAACACGTCCCCGGGATAAGCTTCCCTGCCGGGCGGGCGCCTTAAGAGCAATGAAAGCTGGCGGTAAGCCTGGGCATGTTTGGAGAGGTCGTCGTATATGATCAATACGTCCTTACCGGAATACATCAATTCCTCGGCCATCGCGCAGCCGGAATACGGCGCCAGATACTGCAGCGACGCGGATGCCCTGGATGAGGCGCTTACTATAGTCGTGTATTTCATCGCCCCGTACTTCTCCAGGACCTGCGATGTGGTTACCACACTGGACATCTTCTGGCCTATAGCCACATATATGCAGATGACCCCGGAATCCTTCTGATTTATGATAGTATCGATGGCGATAGCGGTCTTACCGGTCTGCCTATCGGCGATCACCAATTCGCGCTGCCCCCGGCCTATGGGAGTCATAGCGTCAATTGCCTTGATCCCCGTCTGCAAGGGCTTATCCACCGGCTGGCGCTCGACAACGTTAGGCGACCTTGATTCCAACGGCCTGAATTTATCCGTGGCCACCGGGCCTTTACCGTCAATAGGCTTACCCAGCGCGTTTACTACGCGGCCGATAAGCGCGCTGCCTACCGGGATCTGGATCATCTTGCCGGTGCGCTTGACAATATCGCCTTCCTTGATCGTACGGTCGGGATTGTCTATGCCGAATATGACCGCTCCTACGCTATCCTCTTCCAGATTTAACACCATTCCCATGACGTCACCGGGAAATTCTATCAATTCCCCCATCATAACATCATCCAACCCGTAAATACGGGCGATCGTATCACCGACCTGTATAACGGTGCCTACCGATTCCTCGCGTATACGGGTCTTATACTTTTCCAGTTCTTTTTTTATTATCGATGTTACTTCTTCGGGCTTTAACGCCATTTTAGGTTACCCTCGTTAAAGAAAGCTTCTCGCGCAGGTCGTTTAAACTCCTGCGTATCGAGCCGTCTATTATCGTGTTTCCTATCGCAACCTGGACTCCGCCCAGCAGATCTTGATCAAGCTCGATATCAAACTTTACTTTTTTACTGAACCTTTTTTCCAGGACGGATCTCAGGGCCTCAATACTGTCGATATCCAGGGTAAATGCCGACCTCAGGGCTACGGATACCTGCGCCCTACGTGAATAGGCCATCCACAAATATTCGGCGATCTCAGGCAAGTCATCGATCCGCCTCTTATCGGTCAATAACTTCAGGAAATGCTTGAATTCATCCGAGAAATCTCCTTCAAGCAGGCGGTCGATAAAATCGCTTTTTTCGGCGTAAGTCATCACCGGATTACGGAGCAAAGCTATAAATTCAGGGTTTTCGCGGACCAGGTTCCTGATATTCCGGCAATCTTCTACCGCCTTCTCCACGCCGATCGTATCCCTGGCGTAGGATATGAAAGCTTCCCCGTATCTTCTAGCCGCGATAGAATCTTTCATTTTTTATTGTCCAGGTTATCCAAAAAGTCCCTGACCAGCCGCTTATCCTTATCCTCATTCATCTTTTCCCGGATAAGATTCTCGGTAGAGCGCATTGCCATATCGATTATTTCATCCTTGAGCTGGTCCTTAGCTTTATCGAGCTCGAACTTGGTCACCTCTTGGGCATTTTGGATTATCCCTTCAGCTTCTACGCGCGCCTTAGCCTTTATTTCCTCGGTGATCTTACGGCCCTCAAGCACGGCCTCCTGGATCTTCTCCCGGGTAGTCTGCTCGATGATCGACAATTTATCCAGATAATCGTTTTTTAGCTTCTCGATGTCAATTTGAGCGTCGCTTATTTTCTTTAAGTCCGAGGCGGTCTTTTCCTTGCGGTCATCCAGTATCTTAAGGAACTTACTCCAGAGGAATATCCGCAGGACGGCCAGCAATATCAGGAAACTGATGACCTGTGCGACGACTTCATTTGCGCTTAAGAGCTTTAATAATTCCATCTTACACCCTGCCTGTTTATATCTTTCCGGCTAATCCAAAAACGAAAACCAGCATATAGATAGTCAACGCCTCGATAAAAGCGCAGCCTGTCGCCATGCTTATCAATATCTTAGTTGAAGCCTCCGGCTGCCTGCCGGTAGCCTCCATTGCCGCCGCAACCGCTTTACTCAAGCCTAAAGCGCAACCAAACGCCGCCACGCCTAATCCTATGGGAAGCGCGAAGGCAAGTGCCATTTTGTAGTCCATCCCGTTACCTCCTTTGCCCGCAAGGGGCACACCCGCGCCTCAGATAGCGCGGGGTGTGTTAGCTTTTTACCGTTAAGTGTTCCTCGTCCGGATGCACTAAGACGAGGGCGAAATATATCGTGGTCAAAAGGCTGAATACCAGGGCCTGCACAACCGAGGCAATAATAGTCAAGAGCGTGCTAAAAATGAGCAGCGGCACGCCGCTTACGCCAAACGCCGCTACGACTGCCAGGAGAGCGTCATCCCCCCAGATATTGCTCCGTAAACGCAAGGACAGGCTAAGCGGCCTGACCAGCTCTTCTACGATATGAATTACGAATATGGTAACCGGCACGAAGAAAAAATAAGCCATTACGCCGCGCGGGTTGCCCGCCAGATGGTCCATATACCCCTTAAACCCAAGCTCCTTGAATGAACAATATTGGACGTACACAAAAACGCATAAGGCCAGGGCTAATGTCGTCGACCAGCTTGAGGTCGGGGATTTCATCAGGGGTATCAACCCGAACAAATTCATGAAAAGGATGTAGATAAACAATGTCCCGATAAAAGGCACATACTGCCTCCCTTTCGGGCCGATGACCCCGCAGACAAAATCATCGATCACTCCCACGTATAATTCACAGATGTTCTGCATCCTCCCGGGAAGAGACGATATCTTCCGGGAGGCCAGAAACGCTATCAAAACGATGATGCCGATAACAATG
>Ga0265297_10010406_pt1 | contig 11708 bp, 8 predicted proteins | sample Munlanlwell13791_FD_192502 | JGI IMG/M metagenome (GOLD analysis project Ga0265297, IMG submission 192502) | Leachate microbial communities from a municipal landfill in Southern Ontario, Canada - Leachate well 137-91 | ecosystem: Engineered > Solid waste > Landfill > Unclassified | place...
AACTGGGCCACCAACCGTGTTGCTGGTGAAAACTTGTTGTGACACTTATTAACCTCAAATTTATTTTGGTTTTATATTGCTGTAATTTCTTGGTGCAGTAAACAATATCGGATATCTCAACGTCTCAAGAATGTTGTATCAGATTAACTTAATAAATATAAAACAATTTCGAGTAAGTTTTAAGGAGATAGTTTTGATAGGTTAGCATGAACTGACTATATTGTCAATATTCTAGCCAAAACATACTATACACCTAAATTTAGTGAATGCAAAATAGTGAACAAAATTTAAATGCGAATTGTTTCCTTTATAAATCCTTGAGTATAATCCTAAAATTACTTTTATAAAACTAGTTTTGTAAACTCTTGTTCTCCATTAACTTGTAAATTTAGCAAGTTTAAACGTTACAGGATTTTGTAAAATAAATTAAATGTTATGGCTGTATATAATGTGTTGGCATAATTTGGCAATTTTTTCTCGAGAAAATATACTTCTCGCCTTGATTAATGTGTTCGATATTGCGCGTTTTCAATGAAATAGACAGCTTTTTAAAGATACAGTTGTCCACATCCCCAGTTCATCGTTTAACGAATATCTTTGTGTATTTACTGTAAGTGCTGGGTAATAATCTCTTTTCGATTTCGGTTTTTCAGAAATTTATAACTGTGGCTTTTGTCTTCCATCTTTCGCTCCAATAGTATCTTATATTGAATAGCTTCCCGGTGAGGTGGTCTCGCTTATACATTTCTATATACCTATAATAATGCCTTCGGTACTAATTTGGTCAACTCATCAACTGTCCACAAATCGTGCTCCTTAAATATGGTACTAGCTTTTACTGGCTTCGAATACAAAGAGAGCTGGTTACCGTCAATATCGAACACCTGCCCGGTTATAGTGGATGCTTCCTCAGTACAGAGGTAAACTATTAACGGGGCAACAGTCTCAGGACTTGGTGGATTGAGCATCTCCTCATATCGTTCTTTAGTTAGTATGCCTGCCTCGAATAGCGTTTTAAGATGTGTTTTTACCTTGTTATTTGTATTAAGGCGAGTTGCTGCTGCCGGGGCAAAAGCATTACAAGTTGCCCCGAAATGCATTATTTCCAGCGCTGTAGCCCATGTTAAACCGACAGTACCCGCTTTAGCCGCTGCATAAGCGCAATCCGGTGGATTTCCCAGCCACGAGATGGAAGTGGTATTTATAATTCTCCCCCACTTTTGCTGTTTCATTATCGGGGTCGCGTGGCGGGTACAATTAAATGTACCCTTGAGGAATGAGTCTATACATGTATCCCAATCTTCTTCCGTTAGTTCCCAAAGTCTGGTGAGAAGTTTAGGTGTGCCGGCATTGTTTACTAGAATATCGAGCCTCCCGAACTTCTCAATAGCAGCTTGTATAAGCTTTTCGGCAATATTGAAATCAGCAATATCACCAAAGAAGGGGATAGCTTCATTGCCCTGGTCTATAATTTGTTTGGCAGTTGTTTCTGCATCACCACCTGGAGTACCTGGTCTGCGATTATTGGTCACAACTTTGGCCCCCTCATTGGCTAAGGCTATTGCTATGGCTCTCCCTATTCCCTGCCCTGAACCAGTAACTATAGCTACTTTTTCTTTTAATTTAAAACCCATTTAAACCTCCTTAAACATGAAATGTACTCGTATTTTTATAGATCTCTATTATAAATTTGTTTGGCAGAAAGCTTATTTGATTATATATGAACTATATATAAAGCTACTAGCTGAAATAAGGGGAGGGAGTTTTACACTTTTTTCTGCTAGTGATATTATACACAACGCTATGAAACAAATTGTAAGAACTGTTTGTCAGTCATGTCATTGCGAGTGTGGGGTATTGGCTCATGTAGATGATGGAAAAGTCGTTAAAATATCAGGCGACCCGAACCATCCTATGAATAGGGGGTTTATATGTGTTAAAGGACAGATGGAGCCTTATCGAACTTACCATCCTGATCGCCTAAAGTATCCAATGCGACGTCTTGGCAATAGAGGTGAGGGTAAATGGGAAACGATCTCCTGGGATGCAGCGCTGAATGCTATTGCCGAAGAATTTACAAGGGTGAAAGAAAATTATGGTTCAGAAGCAATTGCCTCCATCAATGGTACTGGTCCACGACAATCCCTTTTTTCATCTCGTTTACCATACGCACTTGGTAGCCCAAACGGGATTAGTATAGATCTCCATATTTGTTTTGCTCCATCCGTGGTGGCTGAACAATCTACGATAGGACATTCTATCATGATGGAAAAAGGCCCTGACTATGGGGCTGCTAACTGTATAGTAGTATGGGGAGGTAATCCACCAGTTTCACATCCGCCCAGAGGGGTAGAGATAATAAATGCTAAATTGAAAAGACAAGCTAAGCTTATTGTCATTGATCCGCGTAAGACCGTGTTAGCAGCACAAGCTGATCTTTGGCTTCGAATCAGACCAGGGACTGATGCAGCCTTAGCCCTCGGAATGATAAATGTAATTATCCAAGAAGAATTGTATGATAAAGAGTTCGTTGACAAATGGTGTTATGGTTTCGAGAAATTAAGAGAGCGTGTAGAAAAATATACACTGGCCAGCGTGGAAGAAATAACATGGATTCCAGCGGAGCAAATCATTAAAGCCGCTAGGATTTATGCGACTACAAAACCAGCAGCACTTCATCGTCGGGTCGCAATTGATCAGAGCATCAATTCTACCCAAACAGGCCGTGCTATTATCAGCTTGGTTGCACTTACTGGGAATATAGATGTGCAAGGCGGTAATCTAATATCCAGTAGTTTTAAAGACTATATTTCTAGTCATGTGCTTACAGGTCAAGGGAAATTGCTTAAACCTGACCAGGAAGTCATAAAAAAGCGAATAGGTAGTAAGGAATTCCCACTTATTTCAGGCGAAGAATCCCCTTTTCCTTTTGTTAATTCAACTCTAGCTTTTGAAGCTATGTCAACAGGCAAGCCCTATCCGATAAAAGCTTTATATTGTGCTGGAGCTAACCCGATAATTAACGCACAAAACAGCAAATTTGTATTGAGTGCTATCAAACAGTTGGATCTCCTTGTGGTTGTTGATTTTTTTATGACGCCAACGGCAGAGTTTGCAGATTATATTTTACCCGCAACGACTTGGCTTGAGAGAGAGGAATGCTGCGATCTGCTGTATACCAATTTTATCAGTGCTAGACAGAAGGTGATAGAGCCACTTTATGAATGCTGGGATGACCTTAAGATTATCATAGAACTTGTTAAGAGGATACCCTGGGCTAACAGAAGACTTGTGCCATGGGATAATGTAAGAGAATGCTATGAGTGGTTAGTTAAAGGCTTAGGGATAAGTTTTGATGAGTTTAAGAAAAAAGGATATTTAATTCTATCTCCCGAATATTGTAAATATGAAAATAGTGGGTTTAAAACGCCAACTGGTAAAGTAGAGCTTTATTCGACCACTTTTGAAAAATATGGATATGATCCTTTGCCTGACTTTCGAGATCCAACAGAAGGCTTTACTAATATTCCAAAGCTCATGGAAGATTATCCTCTTATTTTAGTTTCTGGATCAAGGCGTATCGAGTATTTCTGTTCTGAAGGGCGTCAAATTGATCAATTACGTGAAAAATTACCTTATCCTATACTAGATATAAATTCAGATACAGCTAGAAAAATAAATATCAAAGATGGAGATTGGGTGTGGCTTGAAACTCCAGTGATTAAAGGAGAACGTGTAAAATTTAAAGCTAATTTAACAAGCGAAATTGATCCTAGGGTTGTTTGCGCTGATTATGGATGGTGGTTCCCCGAAAAACCTGCACCAGAGCATGGTTGTTTTGATTCTAATGTTAGCGTTATACTTTCATCGAGCGCTCCGCGGGAGAAAATTTGTGGCTCGATTCCAGTAAAGAGTATGTTTTGCCGCGTCTGTAGATAAAGTTTAGGGAATTGTCGTAACTGGTATACAAAACTCTTGAAAAATTAAATTTAAAATATTTGTTTAATAATATTGAGAAGAGTGGATTCCTGAGGACATAAATTCAACTCAAATCAGCTTACAATTGAAACGCTGATATTAGAAACATCGAGCAATCGGCTTTTTTAAATAATAAAGTAGTAACGAATCTTCAGGCTAGCCTACGGTGCAGTGGCCAGCGACCAAGGTTCTACTTTTATCAGCTCTTCTTAGGATATGGCGAATTGTGCCTACCGGTATAGATATATTTTCGTGCTTTTTGAGATAAGCGGCTATTTTCCCTGGCCCAAATCTAGTAGCGTTTCTCGCTTCTATAACCTTTTCTTCAATTTCTATTGATGTTTTTCTTGGCTGGTATCTAGGTATTCTAGGTCTATCAGTTAAATTACCTGTCTTGGATCGACTAATAATATCGTAGACTACAGTTCGGTTTATCCCAAAGCTTGAAGCTGTTTTGGAGATATTAAAAGCATGTTCTTTCAAAAAGGAGAGCACTGCCAACCTGGCTGCCTCTGGATCAATCTTTCTCAAATTTTTATAATCCATGTCTACTGCCATAGGATTAAATCCTGAAGTAGATATCATTTTATTTCAACCTCTTGTTTTTTATGAATTCTAAATTATAACTTAATATATTTCAAGCAGGTATACATTATTTTTCTCCAACACTAAACCATATGATTAAAATTCTATAGATAATGCAGTTATTGTATAATATGTCCTGGCATAATATTGACAAATCTACCTGAGCTTGTTATGATTTTCTCCATATTCATTATATTCTTCCTACTATAGGTATGTATCACATGTCCTGAACAATAATGGTCATTATTCTTTTAGCTATATATTTATAGTGACTATTAATTGTTTTAGGAGATTTGGAGGTAAAAGTGGAATTATATAAATTGTTCTGATGATGATATGAATATCGCTGAACAAAAATCTTAATTATAAAGGAGTCTAAAATGGTTCCAGTACAAATACCTAACAAATGGGATTATGAAGCCGATGTTATAGTCGTGGGTGCAGGAACAGCTGGTTTTCCCGCTGCATGTGAAATCGCAAATGCTAAAAATAAAGTATGTATACTAGAGCTTTTACCTATGGCTGCCCCGAGCCTTTCGCTTATCAACGTAGGGCCAGCTTTTGCTGGCACAGATATACAGCAAAAAGCAGGAATTAAAGATTCTCCAGAAGAATATTACAAAGATGGTGTAGAATTAGGTCTTGGAGAGCCGGCTTTATGGAAGGCCTTTACTGATAATCAGCTCGACACATTTTATTGGTGTCAGGAAATCGGTATGGGGCTTGGAAAAGATGGGATGTTTTCGCCTCCAGGCCATCGAATAATGAGGGCTTATTGGATAAAGGGTACTGAGATGACCCGTGCATTAGAAAAAGCTGCGAAAGAAAAGGGCGTAGATATAAAATACTCGCATAGGGCAATGAGATTGATCATTGACCCTACAACTCGTAGAGTTTTTGGGTTAAAAGTCAAAGTGAAGGATAAAGAAGAGCAGAATTTTAAAGCGAAAAAAGCGGTGATTCTTGCTACCGGCGGTTTTGGTAGAAATCCTGAATTGGTAGCTGAGTACGGTCCTTATTTTCTTAATTGGGTTCCTACTATGTGTCATGGACATCTTGGCGACGGGCTAAAAATGGCACTTGAGCAAGGTGCGGCTACTGCCCATATTGGTCGTGCTGTTTCTGGGTCTTTTGCAACAGATGTCGAAACAAGGACTGGCATCATGGATTTTGTAGGATATGCCGGTGGTATATTTGTAAACATTAATGGTAAAAGATTTGCAGATGAAGGTATGAGAGTTAAGTTTTATGGCTTAGTTTCTGAAGAGGGTATGAAACAGCCTGAGCACGTTTGGTTTGCCATAATAGATGATAAAATGAAGAAAACTACACTGAGACCGCCTATGATGCATAAGGCTAAACCTGTTGAAGCACCTACACTCGAAGAACTGGCTGGTAAATTAGGAATAAACCCGGCTGGTTTAATGGCTACTGTGGAAAAATATAATCGTGACCTAGATACCTTAGGGTATGACTCTGAGTTCGATAGGAGAACGCAAGAAGGCTGCATCGGAAAACCCATTAAGCTGGATACTCCTCCTTATTACGGTTACAAATGCACAGGTTCGACATCTTCTTTTAAAGGAGGTATCAAGATTAATGATAAGATGCAGGTGGTAAACCAATATGGAGAGGTAATACCGGGTCTATATGCTGCTGGTGAAATTGCCGGTGGTCTCTGGGGTAATAACTCGACTTACTTACCAGGTACGATGGTATCGGCGTCTATGACTTTCGGTCGCTTAGCTGGTAGGAATGCGGTCAAGGAAAACCCCTGGTAATCTATCTGCTTTAAATGGCTTAGAAATACAAAATGGAAGAAATTTTTAAACGGCTATTGCCAGAAATAGCTCAAATAAAGCAGGTCGCCAGTGAAGGAAAGACAATTTGTTGGGAAGCGTATGACGCATCAGGGGCTGTATTGGGTTACGCATTTGCTCAAGACGTGCCCGAATCTCTTGATTTCCCGGGTGCTGAGGAAATGGATAAATACAGGGTTTTTGGTGTAGTTGATGCCAAGGATTATAAAATAATCAAAATCGATATAGCCATACACCCAGAAGGACCTGAAGAACCGTGGACCATGGACATTACGGAGCCTGAATTTGAGAAACAGTTTACTGGCTTAACTGTAACTGAAATTAACTTGTCTCCTGATGGAAAGATTGATGCGATAAGTGAGGCTACTCTCTCTTCTACTTGGGTCACCAATGCAATTCGTGAAAAAGTGGAAGAAATAATCGTCAAAACAAAGAAATAGTAAGCATATTCAATTATAATATCAATTTAGCCATCGAGTTTGAACTAAAGTGTTTCTCGATGGCTAAATTGGATAGTGTTATAAAATTATTTTCATCTAGGGTGATTACAAAAGATGATAAGTTCGTTCTTACCTAAAAAATGGGATTACGAAACGGATGTTCTGGTGGTAGGTGCTGGTAACGCTGGGCTTACCGCTGCTATAACAGCAAGAGATATTGGTGTCAAAGTTGGCATTTTAGAGTCAATGCCATATTGTGCCTCCAGTTTAGCACTTACCGAAGTAGGCCCAGCCTTTGCTGGTACAGATATACAGAAGGAACAGGGTATAATCGATTCGCCGGAAGATTTTTTTAACGATGGAATGGAAAGAGCTAAGGGTACCCCTGAACTTTGGAGATTATTTGCTGATCATCAACTTGATACATACAACTGGTGTAAATCGTTAGGTTTGCCTTTTAGAAAACTTTTTGCCCCTCCAGGGCATAAAGCTAAAAGAGCTTTTTTCATTAAGGGAGACGCATGGCTTAAAATCATCGAAGCAAATGCTCGTGATAGAGGGGCTGATATATTATTTCTTCATAGGGCTATGAGGTTAATTGTTGATCCGCAAACTAGTAAGATTTCAGGCGTTCAAGTCAGAGTTGGTGATAAGATCAAATATTTTAAGTCTATTTTGGCAGTAATCCTTGCGACGGGAGGCTTTGGGCGTAATAAAGATATGGTAACTGAATATGGTCCTGATTACATTGATTGTATACCTATAATGCCGCCTGGCCATCTTGGTGATGGTATTAATATGGCGTTGGATATAGGAGCAGCAACAAAAGGCATAGGTATTGCTATAGCTCCTTCATACCCAATCGATGAATCTTCGAAGAGTGGCAATATGGCATTCATAACTTATGGTGGGGGAATATTTGTAAATGTAGATGGCAAAAGATTCTGGGATGAAGGTACTAGGGAGAGTTATTACGGGGTCTTATCAGAAGAAGGTCTACGCCAGCCAGGAGGAAACTTCTGGGTTATTTATGATGAGAATATTAGGAAAAGAGTGGTACCGAGCAAGTTTGGAAAGTCGAAATCTATACAGGCAAACACCATTGAAAAATTAGCTGATAAAACAGGGCTAAATGCAAAAGGATTGAAAGAAACAATAGATAAATATAATAATGATATAGAGAATTTTGGATACGATACAGTATTTGATAGAAGGACTTTGGTTGGAGTTGATGGAACTCCGGTAAAGATTGAGAAACCTCCATTTTACTCAATTAAATGTGCAGTATCTACTACTTCCTGTAAAGGTGGATTGAAGGTAAACACGCGCCTACAAGTTATGGATCGTTTTGATGAAGCTATACCTGGCTTATATGCTTGTGGCGAGGTGATGGGAGGGCTCTGGGGGGCTAATGGTATATATCTGCCGTGTACTACAATATCAGCTGCGTTGACATTTGGTCGGATAGCCGGTAGGAACGCTGCAACAGGGCTATGATTCTAAGCAAGTTGTTTAGTTTATAGTTCGTTTGCTGTAAGAAATTGATTTGTAGCTGGTGATAGGTAGTCGCATTGTTAATAAAATCTGCCGCTCAAGATAAATTATATTCCGTAAAAGGCGCCCATGACTTAATGGGAACGTTTGTAACAATAGTTGCAAACCATCCCGATTTATATGAGGCTCAATATGCGGTGAAGAGCGCATTCGCTGAAATTAATAGGGTTGTTGATTTAATGAGCGTTCATAAATCTGACAGTGAAGTGAGCTGCTTAAATAAAAATGGATTTTATATTGATATAAGCGAAGATACGAAGTATGTTATCTGCAGAGCAAATTATTTCTCTGGGCTAAGTGATGGTGCTTTTGATATAACGATTCTACCGATTTTGAAATTGTGGGAACAGAAAAAGCAAGAGAGGGAACCTCCTACAGACGAAGAAATCTGTAAGTCTTTAGAATTAGTGAATTACAAAAATATCATGTTCGGGAGTACTAATATAAAATTTGCAAAATATGGTATGAATATTACTTTAGCAGGAGCAGCTAAAGGATATGCAATAGATAGGGCCATTCAAAGCCTGAAAAAGAATAATATTAAACACGCATTAGTAAATGGAGGAGGTGATATCAGAGTTATTGGAGGTAAGACCAAAGACTTACCTTGGAAAATTTGTGTATTGGATCCAAGAAGTAAAGGCAAGATTTTTACTACAATAGACCTTTATAATAAATCCATAGCAACCAGTGGGACATATAAAAGACTCTTTAATGATTTGATCAATCCTAAAGACGGAAAGCCAGCGCAAGAGATACTTTCTTCCACAATAATTGCAGAAGAAGCCATTGACGCTGATATTCTGGCCACGTCATTAATTGTGCTTGGGGAAAAAGAGAGCATGCGACTGATTAAAGAATTGGGCGATGTAAAATTCTTGCTCATTACTAAGGATGGAGGTTATATTAAAAATTGGCAAAACTAAGGAAGTATAATGTTGACCTAAAGATCAGCCTGTTCTGAGGACTTTGGTGAAATTATTAGTGTATTGGAGTGAATTAGAAAACGGAGAATAAAAAATGAGCTATTTAAAAAACAATAAGATTTTGGAAGAGTTACGACCATTTTTTTATCCAGAGTCTATTGCTGTTGTAGGTGTTTCGCAAGATCCGACGAAACTTGGAAGCGCAATGTTGAGAGCTCTAAGAAAATTTGGGTTTCGGGGTAAAATCTATCCGGTAGGACAACGCATTACTGAATTATATGGGTTACCTGTCTTCCCATCCATATCAGCAATTCCTGAAAAAGTAGACCTTGTTCGCATTTATATTTCAGCGCAACATGTATTGAATGTTGTCCAGGAATGCCGAGATAAAGCTATCCCGGCAGTAGAGATATTTACCGGAGGATTCAAAGAAACAGGAACAGAAGAAGGGGAAAAGCTGGAAGGTGCATTAGCCAGTATGGCAGGTAAGGGTTTGCGTATCATTGGACCTAATTCTTTCGGTGTATATGCTCCTGAAACTGGGATTCCACACCTCGATTATGCTAGCTATCCACAGGACAGTGGTAATTTAGGGCTCATTGCACAAAGCGGTACGATATCGGAAGATGTATGTCGTCTTGCACAGGATTATGGATTTCGTTTCAGTAAGGTAGTGGGATATGGTAATGCTTGTGATATTAATGAGACGGATTTGCTGAAATATCTGGAAGCTGATCCGCTTACTAATTTAATAGCCGTATATATGGAAGGGCCTAAAAAAGGGCGAGAGTTTTTCGAAATACTTCAACGATTATCGAGAAAAAAACCTGTTATTATTTGGAAGGGAGGTCTTACGCCGGAAGGGGCGCGTGCTGCTGCAAGTCATACTGCTTCTATAGCAGGAAATGAAAATATCTGGAATGCCGTATATCAACAAACACTAGCCGTTAGAGTTGATAGTCTTGAAGAATTAGTAGATACCATAACCGCTTTTTACCATCTTGCTCCGATTGTGGATAATCGAATTTCCGTAGTATGTAGCGGTGGTGGTACAAGTGTAGCTGCTACAGATACTTGCTCGCGTGAAGGTTTAGTTATTCCCAAATTTGGTAATGAGTTACGGCAGAAGATAGCTACTTTGCTACCTCCTATTGGTACCAGTATAGGTAATCCCATTGATGTAGGAACTCCTTATTTTCCTCCGGCTGAGATATTACATGAAATGCTGGGATATGTTGCCTCATCTGGCGTTGTGGGCAGTATTGTAATTGACAAGGTTGTTGTATCTGCCAAACTACGCAAGTTGCTAGGTTATGGTGAACAGATGAACTGGGAAGACACACAATGGCTAGAAGAAATCCCGGTACAAGTTGCTAAAGACCATGGCGTTTCAGTGGTCATGATATTACGTGAAGGCGGTGATAAGACGGGAGATCTTTCTTATGAAACTGAGAAGCGAAGATTACGTAAATATTATCAAGATAATGGAGTGCTTGTTTATCCTACTATAGGCCGAGCCTTAAGAGCCCTGGGACGAGTGATATCATACTATCGCCGTAAGCAAGCCCTTGGAGAGTAAATTTAAGCGTTCTGTGTCCAGCTAAAATAGTTTATTGTTTAAAATACAGCTATTTTTTAAATATCGAGTAGTATCTGGGCAATTTTATTTATTTCACTTTCGGCTTTCAAATCGGCGGGCAGTGATTTCCCTTCTAAACTGGCCTTGGCGATTTTATCATCTAGATAAACTGTGCCAATAGCAGTTATATTCTTTTTCGCTAGATTGTTGGTTATATCCGTTGCAATTTCTGTTGAAGGAACCTTATTTAGAATAGCCCTGACCTTATTTATTCCTATCCCGTCTGCCATGTAGCTGATTTTTTCAGCAAGAGCAAGTGACTCAAAAGAAGGCTCGACAATAATTAAAGCTGTATCGACTCCTCTTTCTACACCTCTGCCAAAACTTTCGATACCTGCCTCCATGTCGATTAGAACGATCTCGGTATCTTTTACTGTAAGCTTTTGTATAAAGTCTCTGGCTAGGTCGGCAATTGAACAGGCACAGCCCTGGAATGGATCATCGATCTTACCAGCCATCATGAATTTCAGATTGTTTAATTCGAGAATATATTTGCTGGGAATACTTTCAATGGAGATTTCATTTCGTTTCAACCACTCAGCTTCTTGCTTTGATTTACCTGACGCGAATCTTTCTAACAGTGATATCAATGACTTCGGTTGTGAGGTGAAGCCAAGCATTCGATACAGACCCTGGTTTGACTCGTCCATATCTAAAACTAGAACGAGATTGATTAATTTCTGTATTGCAATTGCGAGTAGAGCGGTTATAGTACTCTTACCGGTACCGCCTTTACCACAGATAGCCACTTTTTTACTCGTCACAC
>Ga0265297_10010407_pt1 | contig 11704 bp, 10 predicted proteins | sample Munlanlwell13791_FD_192502 | JGI IMG/M metagenome (GOLD analysis project Ga0265297, IMG submission 192502) | Leachate microbial communities from a municipal landfill in Southern Ontario, Canada - Leachate well 137-91 | ecosystem: Engineered > Solid waste > Landfill > Unclassified | place...
CTTGCCACCAGGTCGATAATGCCTTTAAACTCCGCGTCCTTGCCGAAAGGAAGCTGGATCGCCGCGGCGTTCGTCCCTAACCGCTTATGCATCTGGTCAATTGCCTCCAGGAAATTACTCCCTACCCTGTCCATCTTATTTACAAAGGCGATGCGCGGTACTCCATAGCGGTCTGCCTGGCGCCAGACGGTCTCGGATTGCGGTTCGACCCCTCCCACTCCGCAAAAAACTACGACCGCTCCGTCTAAAACCTTAAGCGACCTTTCTACTTCAATGGTAAAATCAACATGCCCGGGGGTATCGATCAGGTTGATATGAATATCCTTCCAGGTACAGGTAGTCGCGGCAGAAGTAATGGTGATCCCTCTCTCCTGCTCCTGAACCATCCAGTCCATGGTCGCGGTACCTTCGTGCACTTCTCCGAGCTTATAATTCCGGCCGGTGTAAAAAAGCACGCGCTCGCTGGTCGTGGTCTTGCCCGCGTCGATGTGCGCGATGATCCCGATATTCCTGATTTTATCTAAAGGTATCTTTTCCATTATTGAATTAAATTACCACCTGAAGTGCGCGAAGGCCTTATTCGATTCGGCCATCTTATGCGTATCATCCCTTTTCTTGATCACTGAACCTTCGCCCTTGTACGCGGAAATGAGTTCTTCCGCCAATTTCTGCTCCATGGGCTTTCCTTTTTTATTCATGGCAAAATCCCTTATCCAGCGCAAGGCGATGGATGTGCCGCGCTCCTGCCGTACTTCGATCGGCACCTGGTAGGTGGCGCCGCCTACGCGGCGAGGCTTGACTTCCAGGCGCGGCCGCGCGTTATCCAGGGCCTTATAGAAAACCTTCAGGATGTCCTGCTCGTTAAGGTTCTTCTTCACGATCTCGAAAGCCCCGTAGACTATCTTCTCGGCGATCGCCTTCTTTCCTTCAAGCATGATCATATTCACGAACTTCGCGACGATCTTGCTGTTTAGCTTCGGATCCGCCAGAACAACTTTTTCCTGCGCTTTTCTTCTTCTCATATTTTTCTACCTTTATTTAGGCCTCTTTGCTCCGTATTTTGACCTGCCTCTTCTTCTGGCATTCACTCCCGCGGCATCCAATGTGCCTCTCACAATATGGTATCTGACGCCGGGAAGGTCTTTGACGCGGCCTCCCCTGACCAGGACGATGGAATGCTCCTGAAGATTATGGCCTTCCCCGGGTATATAGGAAGTAACCTCTATGCCCGTAGTAAGCCGCACCCTGGCGATCTTGCGCAGGGCAGAGTTCGGTTTTTTAGGGGTCATGGTGCGCACCTGCAGGCAGACACCCCGCCTCTGAGGGCACGCCTTTAAAGCCGGCGACTTGCTCTTTTTCTTCTTAGACATCCTTCCGAACCTGATCAACTGCGAAATTGTGGGCATGTAGTTATTCCTTTTCTTTTATGGTTTTGATGACCTCGATGTCGCGATGGTCGCGGAAACCCGTCCCGGCCGGAATAAGATGGCCGACGATGACATTTTCTTTCAGCCCGAATAATTCATCATGCTTGCCGCTGGTAGCCGCCTCGGTAAGCACGCGGGTCGTCTCCTGGAAACTTGCCGCGGAGATAAAGCTTTCGGTGGTCAAAGACGCCTTGGTAATGCCCAATAAAAGCGGGGTAGCTACCGCGGGCTTGCCTCCCTTTTTGATCACCCGGGAATTCTCTTTCTGGAAAGTCCACTTATCCACCTGCTGCGTGGCTAAAAATTCGGTATCGCCCGGATCTTCGACGCGCACCTTCTTCAACATCTGGCGGATGATCAATTCGATATGCTTGTCGTTAATACGCACGCCCTGCAGACGATAGACCTCCTGGACCTCATTGACCAGGTACTCCTGAAGGACTTTATCCCCGCAGACGCGCAGGATATCCTGCAAGACTACGGGCCCGTCAGTCAACTGCTGCCCGGCCTCGACCTTATCGCCCTTGTAAACATTGGGGTGTTTGCCATGCGGAATAACGTATTCTCTTTGCATCCCGGTAGTGGACTTGACGATGATCACGCGCTGCCCCTTTTTGGTCTCGCCAAACTCCACAAACCCATCGATCTCGCTGATGATCGCCGGATCCTTGGGCCTGCGGGCCTCGAACAATTCGGCCACGCGCGGAAGGCCTCCGGTAATATCCCTGGTCTTGACCACCATGCGCGGTATCTTGGCCAGGAGATCGCCGCCATCGACGGCCTGCCCGTCCTTGACCATAATGTGCGCGCCGATCGGGATGGGATAGATACCGAGCACTTCCTTGGAGGCATCCAGGATAATGATCTGGGGATGGAACTCCTGTTTATGCTCTACCACCACGCGTTCGGTCAGCTTGGTAACGGGATTAAGTTCCTCTTTCACCGACACGTCTTCCTTGAGATCTTCGTATTTCACGATCCCCGCGACTTCGGTCAAAACCGGCAGGGTGTAAGGATCCCAATGGATAAAAGCGGTGTCTTTAGCCACTTCTCCACCGTCGGCCACATTAATGAACGCGCCCTGCGGTACCGGGAAACGTTCCAATTCCCTCCCCTGCTTATCGTTAATACTCAAAGAACCGTTCCGGTTCAGGACAATGTACTCCTTATTCTTAGCCACTGTCCTTAAATTATGGTATTTCATTATACCTTTATTCTTGGCCTTGATAAAAGACTGCTCCACTTTCCTGGAAGCGGTACCGCCGATATGGAAGGTCCTCATGGTCAGCTGGGTACCGGGTTCGCCGATACTCTGCGCGGCGACTACCCCTACGGCCTCTCCTAACTCCGCCATCCTGCCTGTAGCCAGGTTCCTGCCGTAACACTTGTTGCAGACGCCTCTGCCCGACTCACAGGTAAGCACGCTGCGAATGCGTATTTTTTCGATCCCCAGCTTCTCGATCATGTCCGCTTTATCCTCGGGGATCGCGGAACCCGCCGCGACAATCACTTCGTCGGTGATGATGTCGACGATATTATCCAGGGCAACGCGTCCCACGATGCGGTCTTTAAGCGAAACCACTTCTTCGTCTCCCTCGATGATCGCCGAGACCGTGATCCCGTTAAGCGTGCCGCAGTCTATTTCGGCAACAATGACCTCCTGCGCCACATCCACGAGGCGGCGCGTGAGGTAACCGGCGTCCGCGGTCTTTAAGGCCGTATCAGCAAGCCCCTTGCGCGCGCCGTGCGTGGAAATAAAGTATTCGAGAACATTAAGGCCTTCCCGGAAATTGGCGGTGATCGGGCTCTCGATGATCTCGCCCGACGGTTTGGCCATCAGGCCGCGCATGCCGGCCAGCTGCCTGACCTGCAGGCGCGAACCTCTCGCCCCGGAGTCCGCCATCATAAAGATCGGATTAAAGGCGTCCATACCCTTGAACAACAGGTCAGAAACCTCATCCGTCGCGTGGGTCCAGATATCGATGATCTTGGACTTGCGCTCGCTGTCCGTGATCACGCCCCGGCGGTATTGCTCCTCTACCTTAGCGACCTTTTCTTTGGAATCTTTCAGCACTTCCGCCTTTTCTACCGGGACCTGCAGATCGTCTATACCGATAGAGATACCTCCCAGCGTTCCATTCTCAAAACCCAGGCGCTTGATATCGTCAAGGAGGTTGATCAATGCCGTATGGCCAAAGCGCTTATAACAATCAACCACCAGGTCTCCGACCTTACCCTTGTTCAATTCCCTGTTGACAAAACCAAAGCCCTTCGGCAGGACCTGATTGAATAATACCCTGCCTACCGTGGTAGTGATGATCTGTTTTCCGGCTGTAAACTTCTTTTCATCGACGTCAAAAATATCCTCCACCCGCATCTTGATCCTGGCGTGCAGCTGGACGACCTTGTCTTCATAAGCAATGAGCACTTCTTCCGCATTAGCAAAAGTCATACCTTCTCCCCTGGAGCCGGCTTTTTCCTTGGTCAGGTAATAGACGCCCAGGATGATATCCTGCGTCGGGGTGATAATCGGCCGGCCGTCCGCGGGAGAAAATACATTATTGATAGCCAACATCAATATCTTGGCTTCTAATTGCGACTCTAAAGAGAGCGGCACGTGCACTGCCATCTGGTCGCCGTCAAAATCGGCGTTAAAAGCGGTACAGACCAAAGGATGGATCTTGATGGATTTGCCTTCGATCAGAAGCGGCTGAAATGCCTGGATACCCAAACGGTGCAGCGTAGGCGCGCGGTTCAATAATACGGGATGGTCCTTGATCACCTCATCCAGGATATCCCAGACTTCGATCTTGCCGCGTTCCACCATGCGGCGGGCGCCTTTGATGGTGTGCACAAACCCTTTTTCCCTTAATTTTTTGATGATGAACGGCTCGAATAATTCCAGGGCCATCTGCTTGGGCAGGCCGCATTCATGCAGCTTGAGTTCCGGGCCGACGACAATCACCGACCTGCCGGAATAATCCACGCGCTTACCCAAAAGATTCTGGCGGAACCTTCCCTGCTTCCCCTTTAACATATCGGAGAGGGATTTTAAGGGCCGGTTATTGGCGCCCATTACCGCCTTGCCGTGCCTGCCGTTATCCAGAAGCGCGTCCACCGCCTCCTGCAGCATACGTTTCTCATTGCGGATGATGATCTCCGGAGCGTTCAATTCCATTAATTTCTTCAGGCGGTTATTCCGGTTGATAACGCGGCGATACAGGTCGTTAAGGTCCGAAGTAGCGAATCTTCCTCCGTCTAACGGGACCAGCGGCCTAAGGTCCGGAGGGATGACCGGGAGTATCTCCAGGATCATCCACTCGGGATTATTGCCCGATTTCTTAAAGTCCTCGACGATCTTTAGACTCTTCAGGCCTTTACGGTTATTCAGGGCGTCCTTGGATTTTTCCAGGTCGCGGCGCAATTTGCGGCACTGCGCGTCCAGGTCCAGTTCTTTCAAAAGGTCCCTGATCGCCTCGGCGCCGATTTTGGCCTTGAAATTAGCGCCATATTTACCCACGGCCTCCTGATATTTCTCTTCCGTCAGGAGAGTATTCTTTTTTAGCGGCGTGGTGCCGGGGTCGATAACCACATACTCCTCATAGTAAATTATTTTTTCCAGGTCCCTGAGCCCGATATCCAGTAAGGCGGACATGCGGCTGGGCACGGCCTTGAAAAACCAGATATGCGTGACCGCGGTAGCCAATTCGATATGCCCCATGCGTTCGCGGCGTACGCTCGAGCGCTCAACAGTCACCCCGCAGCGGTCGCAGGTTATGCCTTTGAATTTGATCCCCTTGTACTTGCCGCAGTTACATTCCCAATCGCACCGGGCCGAAGATCTTTTCGCAGAAGAGCCCGTCTTTTTCCGGCTTTAATGTCCGGTAATTGATGGTCTCGGCCTTCTTCACCTCTCCCTTGGACCACGATTTGATGATCTGCGGGCTGGCGATCTTGATCGAAATACTATCGAAGGAAACTATTTCTTCCATTATTTTGCCTTTTCTGTCCGGATGTCCAGACCTAACCCTTGAAGCTCTTTGATCAAAACATTAAATGACTCCGGCGTGCCGTGAGTCAGGCGTTGTTCGCCTTTAACAATGGCCTCGTAGATCCTGGTCCTGCCTGAGACATCGTCGCTCTTGACGGTTAACATCTCCTGCAGGGTGAATGCCGCGCCATATGCCTCCAGGGCCCAGACTTCCATCTCGCCTAATCTCTGGCCGCCGAATTGCGCCTTTCCTCCCAGCGGCTGCTGCGTAACCAGGGAATACGGCCCGATGGAACGGGCGTGTATCTTCTCATCGACCAGATGGATCAGCTTCATCACGTACATATAACCGATGGTGACCCGGTGGTCGAATGGTTCGCCGCTATAACCGTCGTATAACTGGATCTTGCCGTCTTCGGGAAGCCCGGCTTTTTTAAGCATTTCCTTGATCTCTTTTTCAGTAGCGCCGTCAAAAACGGGCGTGCTGACATAAAGCCCGAGCATCTTTGCCGCCCACCCCAAATGGCATTCCAGGATCTGCCCCACGTTCATACGCGAAGGCACGCCTAAAGGATTCAGGACTACCTCCACGGGAGTGCCGTCAGGCAGATAAGGCATATCTTCCTCAGGCATGATCCGGGCGACCACGCCCTTGTTACCGTGCCTGCCGGCCAGCTTATCGCCTTCGGCCAGCCTGCGTTTGGTGGCGATATAAACCACCACCCTTTTTAAAACTCCTGCCGGAAGTTCGTCTCCGCGCCTTACCTTTTCGATCTCCTGCTCCTGCTCGGAAAGCAACTCCTGCACCTGCTCGTCAAAAGAAGCCGCCAGGATCTTGGCTTCTTCATTATCGTTAAAATCGAATTTTTCTACTTTCTTCTTGTCGATACCCAGGAGTTGAGCCAGGCGGGCGGTCTTTTCAGTCTCCACAAACTCGATCTCCTGCTTATAATAGGCCTTTAATTCGCGGATCTTGGCCAATTCCCTGGTTTTCTCTTCTTTGGATTTTCTGCCTCTGTCTTTACGGCTGAAGACGTGCACGTCGATAACCACGCCTTCTACGCCCGGAGGCACGATCAAAGAAGTATCCCGCACGTCACCGGCCTTTTCTCCGAATATCGCCCTCAAAAGCCGCTCTTCGGGAGAAGGCTCCGAATCGGTCTTCGGCGTGATCTTGCCTACCAGGATGTCGCCCGGATTGACCTCGGCCCCGATACGGATGATCCCGCTCTCATCCAGGTTTGCCCGCGCTTCGTCGCTGACATTGGGAATGTCGCTGGTGATCTCTTCGTTGCCCAGGCGGGTCTCAGTGGCCTCGATCTCGAATTCTTCAACGTGGATGGAAGTAAACGCGTCCTGCCTTACCAGCTTTTCGCTGATCAGGATAGCGTCTTCAAAATTATATCCCCGCCAGGGCATGAACGCGACCAGTACATTCTTTCCCAGGGCCAGTTCCCCGTTTTTAGTGGCAATACCGTCGGCGATCGCATCCCCCTGCTCTACCCTGTCGCCAAGCTTAACCATCGGCCTCTGGTTCAGGCAGGTATCGTTATTGGTACGCAGGAATTTCTTTAAATGATAGATCTTCTTACCTATAGTAATGGAAGAGGCGTCGATACTGGTGACCTTCCCCGAATCTTCAGCTACGATCACCGTGCCGGAATCGCGGGCGACCTTTTCCTCCATCTGGGTCCCGACTAAAGGCGGCTCAGTGATCATCAGGGGCACGCCCTGCCTTTGCATATTCGATCCCATGAGCGCGCGGTTGGCGTCATCATGCTCCAGGAACGGGATGAGCGACGCGGCCACGGAAACCAGCTGCTTCGGGGAAACATCCATATACTGCACCTGCTTACCGGCGACCTTGGGGAAATCATTTTTATAACGGCAGGATACCTCTTTTTCCGTAAAACGCCCATCCTCATCCAGCGGGACATTGGCCTGGGCAATGATCTTATCTTCCTCGATATCGGCGGTAAGGTATTCGACTCTCTTGGAAACCTTCCCGTCCTCAACCTTGCGGTAGGGGGTTTCGATGAGCCCTAAAGGATTGACCCGGGCAAAGGTGCTTAATGACGCGATCAAACCGATATTCGGGCCTTCAGGCGTCTCGATCGGGCAAACCCGGCCATAGTGCGAGGGATGTATATCTCTTACTTCGAAACCGGCGCGCTCACGCGAAAGCCCGCCGGGGCCCAGGGCGCTTAACCTGCGCTTATGGGTCATCTCGGCCAAAGGATTGATCTGGTCCATGAACTGCGAGAGCTGGCTGCGGCCGAAGAAATCGCGGATCTGGTTGGATAAAAGTTTGGAGTTGATCAGGTAGTGCACGTTAACATTATCGAATTCGCTTAAAATACTTAATCTTTCGCGGATGGACCTTTCCACGCGCGATAGGCCGATACGCACCTGGTTCTGCACAAGCTCTCCCACGGTCTTTACCCTGCGGTTACCCAGATGGTCGATATCGTCGATCTTGCCCAACCCGGACTTCAGGTTGATCAGGTATTCGATCACCTTGATCACCGTGTCGGAGTCGAGTATGCGTTTTTCCAGGGAGACCCCCATCCCTAATTTACGGTTCAGGATGAACCTCCCTGCCCGTTCCAGGTCATAGCGGGCCGGATCAAAAAACAACCTGTAGAATAAGGACTCGGCCGCCTCTTTGGTCACCGGCTCGGTGGGGCGCATCTTGCGGTAGAAATCCGTATAGGCCTCTTCTTTGTTCTTGGTGTAATCTTTTTTCAGGGTATTGGTAATCTCGGGGTATTCTTTCCCGAAAGCGGCGATGATGTCTTTATCCTCGGAAAAACCCAGGATCCTCAGGATCTGCGTAGCGGGGAAATTCCTGCGGCGGTCAACATAGGCCAGGATCGTCTCGGTAAGGTCGTATTTGAATTCCAGCCAGGCGCCGCGGTAAGGGATGACCCTGCCGTAGAATATCTTTTTCCCGGTAGGATGCAGCTCTTCCTCGAAAGAAACTCCCGGGGAACGCTGTAACTGACTGACGACCACCCTCTCGTCGCCGTTGATAATAAAGGTGCCTGTGCCGGTCATCAGGGGTATCTCGCCGAAATACGCGTCCTGCTCTTTTGTCTCCTTGGGAGTCGTCAGGCGGAATTTTACCTTAAGCGGCAGGGCGTAAGAGAGGCTGCGCGTTTTAGACTCGGCAAGGTTATATTTCGGCTTGCCCAGGGAGTAACTGATAAATTCAAGCTTTACCGAGCGGTTCGTGTTTTCGATAGGGAAGATCTCATCGAATACTTCCTGCAACCCCTGGTGTTTCCTCTCGCTTGGCTTGACATCCAACTGCAGAAATTCGCCGTAGGCCTCAAGCTGCACGTCCAGAAGATTGGGTATGTCATATACCTCTTTGATCCTGGCAAAAGATTTTCTTTTAATCATAATTATGGTTTACCGGTCAACGGTGAACCGGTTCACTGGCTAACTCGCTTACGGGTTAACTTATTTTAGCTCGACGCTGGCGCCCGCGGCTTCGAGTTTTTTCTTGATCTCTTCAGCCTCTTCTTTGGTTGCGCCTTCTTTGATCGGCTTAGGTGCTCCGTCAACCAGGTCCTTGGCTTCTTTCAGGCCCAGGGTGGTGATGGTGCGCACTTCCTTGATCACCGCGATCTTGTTCGCGCCTGCGGCGGTAAGTACTACCGTAAAAGCGGACTTCTCTTCGGCGGCTGCGGCACCTGCGGCGCCGGCTCCGGCTGCGGGAGCAGCCATCATCGGCATATTTGCCTTGACCCCGAACTTCTCTTCCAGGGCCTTGACCAGGTCAGCCAATTCAAGCACGGTCATCTCCTCGATTGATTTGATCATCTCTTCTAACTTTGCCATTTCACTTCCTCCTTTAATGAACGCTTAACTTACGAACACGCAGTGTGAGTAAGTTAACGCGTGAATTAAACCCGCCAAAGCCTTGTGGCGGGTCATATCTATTTTCCTTTTTTCTCTCTTATCTGATCCAGGCAAATAACAAATTTCGCCAATACCTGGTTCAATGTAATCACTAAACCTGATATCGGCGAATTTAATGCCCCGACTACCCAAGCGCGCAATACTTCCTTTGACGGAAGCTTCGACATATGTTCTATATCTTTTGTCTCGATGATCTTATCATTTAAAAAACCGCCTTCCAGCTTCAACTGCTCGTGCTCTTTGGTAAAGGCGCAGAGCGCCTGCGAAACGCCCACCGGCTCATCCTTGACAAAAACCAGGCCGCAGGGGCCGTCGATGTTCTTGATCAGGGGTTCCAGGGTGGACTCCTTCAATGCCCGGCGAGCCACGCTGTTCTTGACCACAAATAAAGAAGCGCGCGAGCTTTTCAGGGCCTGCCTTAAAGAACAGAGGTCGGGGCTGGCTACCCCGGAATACTTGATGATAAAAACCCCCTCCGATTCCTTCAATGTGCTCTTGATGCGGCTCTCGGATGCTTCCTTGACTATCAGGCCTATCTTTTTCATGTATTATTCCGCGAGTCTTAATCCCGGGCTCATAGAGGCGGCAATGGAGAGGTTCCTGACGAACTTTCCCTTGATCGAGCCCGGTTTTGCCTCGTGCAATGCCTCGATCACCCTCGAGGCGTTATCGTATAATTTGTCTTCGCTGAATGATACCTTTCCTACTGAAAGGTGGATCCCGCCCTGTTTATCCACGCGGAATTCAACTTTTCCTTTTTTAACATCCTCAATGGCCTTCAGGATGTCATTAGTGACCGTGCCGGTCTTGGGGCTGGGCATCAGCCCGCGCGGACCCAGGACCTTCCCTAATTTGCTCAGGTCCTTCATCATCTCGGGGGTAGCGATGGCGCAATCAAAGTCCATGAAACCCGCGGCGACCTTATCGATCAGTTCCAATCCCCCGACATAGTCCGCATTCGCTCCGTGAGCGATCTTCTCGTGCTCTCCCTTGCAAAAAACCGCGACGCGGACCTTCTTTCCCGTGCCGTGAGGCAGGATAACCGTACCGCGGACCATCTGATCGCTCTTTTTGGTATCCACGTTCAGATGAAAATGCAGGTCCACCGAACTATCGAATTTCGGAGCAGCCATCTTCTTCAGCGCGGTTATGGCATCTTTAAGCTGGTAGACCTTCTTTTTATCCAGCCCTTTTTCCGATTCTTTATATCTTTTACTGCGCAATTTCATTTACTTATCTCCTGTCTAACCCTCTACTACTATGCCCATAGAACGGGCTGTGCCTGTGATGACCTTTACCGCCTGAGCCATATCCGAGGTATTCAGATCGGACATCTTTTGCTTGGCGATCTCTTCAACCTGCTGCCTGGTAACCTTGCCGATGATCTCTTTTCCGCTGGTTCCCGAGGCCTTGGCCAGATTAGCCGCGCGTTTTAAAAGCACCGAGGAAGGCGGGCTCTTGATGATAAAGGAAAAAGTCCTGTCTTCGAATACGCTGATCACTACCGGCAGGATCAACCCATCCCTGCCCTTGGTCTGATCGTTAAATTGCTTACAAAACTGCATGATATTGACGCCGTGCTGGCCTAATGCCGGCCCGACCGGCGGAGCCGGATTTGCCTGCGCCGCGGGTACGTGTAATTTGATTTGTGCCTTGATCGCTTTTTTAGCCATGATTATACCTTTTCAACCTGCCAATATTCCAGTTCCACCGGGGTGGAGCGCCCAAAGATGGATACGCTCACCTTGATCTTCCCTTTTTCAGGATGGATCTCTTCGATAGTACCGTTAAAATTCTGGAACGGCCCTTCGGTGACCCTGACCTGTTCCCCTTTTTCGAAAACGATCTTGGGGCTGGGCTTTACCTGCGTGTCTTTAGTCTTCTTTAAGATATTGTCTACTTCGCTCTGCGGAAGGGGCATCGGCTTTTTCCCCAGGCCGATGAATCCGGTGACGCCGGGTGAGTTCTTCACGAAGAGATAGGTCTGTTCGTTCAATTCCATCTCGACCAGCAAATAACCGGGGAAGAATTTTCTCTGCGAGATCTTCTTTTTCCCGGAACGGACCTCGGAGACCTGTTCCGTGGGTATGATCACGCTGGAGATGGCCTCCTGCAGCCCGCTGGCCGCGATCTTATTCTCCAAAGATGTCTTCACCTTATCTTCCAGGCCTGTCTGTGTGTGGACGACGTACCAGTTTTTCATTATTTAAATAATATGCTCAGTAATTTGGAAAGTATTACATCCAGGACGCCGATAAAGGCCCCCAATATCAAGGTCACCACGATCACCACCATGGTAGAGGCCAATATCTCCTCGCGGGTGCTCCAGGCAACCTTTCCCAGTTCAGCCCTTACCTCT
>Ga0265297_10010408_pt1 | contig 11703 bp, 7 predicted proteins | sample Munlanlwell13791_FD_192502 | JGI IMG/M metagenome (GOLD analysis project Ga0265297, IMG submission 192502) | Leachate microbial communities from a municipal landfill in Southern Ontario, Canada - Leachate well 137-91 | ecosystem: Engineered > Solid waste > Landfill > Unclassified | place...
GAGGAGATAAGCGACACCCTGAAGACCTACAAGGAAAAACTCGACAAGGAGCTTGAGACGCAGCATACGCTATTCGTCAACAAGAGGGAGTCATCCATCCTCGACACCTGGGCCGCGGAGCTTGACAAGCCCTTGGCGGAGAGGACCATAACCCCGCAGTTTTTGCGCGACGAGCATAAAGCCGGGAACATAGGCGACACCTTCCTGAAGACCCTCACGAACAACGTGCTCTCGAAAGAGGAGTCGCGCGTAAAAGCCGAGCAGGTCCAGGCGAAGAACGAGGCCGAGGCCGAGATCCTTGACGCCGAGATAGCCGGGACCCTCACGGAGGAGCAGATAATCGTCGCCAGGAATAGGAAAAAGGATCCTATAAGCCCCGAGTTCGCCCTTGCCCGGTTAAACAGCGTAAGAGCCAGGGCGGCGAAGATCCCAGAACCCAGCGCAACGCAGAAGGACGACGCGTATATATCGTTCACAAACAGGGCGAACGAGATAGAGGACAACGGGGCGACGCTCGAGGAAATCGCAAAGTTCCAGGCGGACGTAGTCAACGCGCACACCGGAAAATTTATCAGCGACTCTGATGCCAAGGGGTGGCTAAAAGACACGCAAGGAGAACTGGACGAGGGATTGAACCTTGCCGTCAACTCCGTCATAGGGACACTGAAGCCGAAGAAGTGGTATCAGGCCCTCTGGGGATGGAGCGCCAAGTACGAATCCGCGCGCCCCGGGATGAAGACCCGGATGACCAAGCATCTGACAAGCCGGCTCCGTAAGGGGGAAGACGCCACTACCGCACTGGACGCGGTCATAAAGAACGAGGTCCTCCTGATGAACCCGAGCATAATGACAGCCGCGCAGGGAGGGGAACTGCGCATGGACGCGGACGGAAACCTCGGCATCGTGTTCCCTGATGGAACAGGGAAGGAAATAACCGAGATGCCTACGAAGCAGGAAAAGTCGACACCTCCCAAAGCGAAGGAAAAAGAGTAATGCCTTTCGATATAACGACAGCGATGCCGGTCAAGGAAGCCAACGAGGACGGACTCCACGAACTCGGCGGCCAGTTTGATATCTCGACCGCCATGCCGATAGAGCAGCCTCCCGCGCACTTAACTCGCACAGTCCCCAGGCCTCCGGAAAACCCCACATGGAACTTCATCAAGGCCGTCCCCGGAGAGGTAGGCAAAGGTGTTATTGAAATGGGCGCTGAAGTAATCGACCAGGCGCACGACCTCCTGCAGATACCGGCGGCGGTTGCAGGCGTGGATCATTTCCCGTGGAAATCGGACCTTGTCACCAAGACCATGCCGGCAATCGGTGAGTGGTCGCAGACGCCCCTAAAAACGATACGCATCCCGGAGATCACGCTCGGATCGAAAGGCGAACTTATACCCACCTCGATGGAATACGACGTCTCTCCGCTGGACGTGGCTGTAGGCGCCCTGATGGTATTCCAGGCGGGCGCGCAGTTCAAGTACGGCATGGATGCGAACCAGTACAACAAGGCGCTCGTGGAGAACATACGCTCTGCAAGCATGAAGGCGGCCGTGAAGGAGAACCTCCCGGCGTTCGAAAAGATACTATTCGACGCAGGAGTAAAGATACCGAAGGGGATGTCGGTGGAGGACAAGGTAAACATCATATTGTCCCAGGCGGAGCAGAGCCCCACACTCAAGGGCGCGGTGCAGAACCTCGCAGCCGGATACAAACCCTTGAACGCGCCTCTGACAGAGCCGATAGCCCCAGGAAAGCCCGCAACGACCGCTGCGCCGCCTGCGGAACCGCTTCCTCCAAGCAAGCAGTTAGACCTAGCTGAGCGGGCACGGGAACTCCATGCGGAACTCAAGTCCCCGAAAGTCGGCGAGGTCGTGGCGTTCGAGGGCAAGGACGGGGTTATCAGGACTGGCAAGATACGCGAGATGCAGGGCAACCGCGCCATCATAGACCTGGAGGGCAAAAAAATCGTGGCGCCGGCGAAACAACTTGCGGCCGTTCCTGTGACCCCGAAAGAGCCATGGGAGATGACCAGGGAGGAATTCGAGCAGGCGAAGGCTTCAAAACTGCCCGAAATTGAGGCAGAACCGCCCCTTCCTGCCACGATAGAGGGGGAAGGCGTGTCCGAACCCAAGAACGACCTTCATGGTGAGTATTTACGGCTTAAATCCGAACTGGAGGCGTCGCAAACGAGGCCGGAGAACGCCCCGGAAGTAGGAATGGCCAAGGAATTATGGGGCGACCTGGCGACCGGACCAAAGGCCGGCGGCATGACCAGGGACCGCGAGATTCCCGAGCAGATAACAAAGTGGCTCGAGAAGGGCGTGACCGTAAACGAGCGCGGCGCTGCGATCCGCATCGTGGAACCCGAGGCCAAGATCAAGGACATCAGCGGCAAGATGGTCGACCTTCCCAAGGGCCACGAGATGACGCCTTATAAACTCTCGAACGGAAAGATCTGGCTCCATGATGGCAAGGACGTGATCGTAGAGCCCGGGCAGTTAACGAACCTCGCGAACAAGAACATCCAACTCGGGGGATATGAGTCCTTCGCACCCGAGATGGCACAGATAAAGGAAGTGGTGAAGGGCGTCGAGGCAGGAAAAAAGAACCTAAAGGATTTGACGAAGGGGGAGATATCGGAAATTGAAGTAGGTAAATCTGGGAAATTTACCATAATAGATTCCAATACAGGATCTCGCGTGATAAGTGATGGCGAATATACATTTGAAGAAGCGGCAAAATTACAAACAAAACTGGAGAGGCAAAATCCAAATGATGAATTCATCGTATTGCCTCTGGGCAATAAACAGCAATCCCTTACCCTAACCCCAGCAATCAAGGCACGCGTGATTGGCCAACCGATGGCGGGGGGAATGGTGCCTTCTCCGAAGGGTGAGCATTATGAGGCCGTCAAGAAGGCTCTGGCGGAGGGTAAGATGGTACCGGCGAACGTCCTCCGGGATTACCCCGATCTGCAACCGGGCAAGACCGAGGTCAAGACAAGCGGTCTCGCGCAGGGCATCGAGGATGAACTCGGTAGGGAACTCGGAGACCTTCCGACATACCGGACCAGGAACATGAAGGACGTCGCCAAACGTGCTTCGGAATTTATCGCAAAAGACCCCGACCTTGCAATGAGCATCGCACTCGGGACCGCGCCGGAGCAGGAGGACTTACGGGCGCAGGAACTGTTTACCGCGTTGCGCGTTAAGGCCAAGACCGAACACGACTTCGTCACTATGCGCGACATGGCGTTGTCCGATAAGGCGTCGGCGATGGCCGTGGAACTCGGTCAGCGCGTCAAGGCCTATGACACGCAGGATCCCGAGGACCCGATCACGGCAATGAGGGAAGTGAGCAAGGCGAGGGAGGGAGTCGCGCAGAGAAGGATGAAGACGAAGGATATCCAGGGCGTAAAGAAGAAGGACATCGAACAGGCGAAGAAGGAAATAAAGAAACTGTCCCCCACGAAAGAGACGTGGGCGGATTTCATAAAATCTTTGGAGTGCTAAATGGCCTGCATACCGTCGTACCTTGTGAACGAGTTTTTGCGACGCCTCAAGTCGGGAGAGATGGATCCCGAAAAGCTCGTCGAGATGGGCAGCAAGGCCAGGCACGAATACTTCGCATCGTTCCTCGGCGAAGCGAATGCGAAGTTCGTTAACGCATCCTTCGAGTCCAAACTACTACTCAAGAACCAGCAGCAGGGGATTATAAACTGGGCGAAGCAGATGTCGGGGATAAAGCCCGAGGTCAAGCGCGACATGATATCCAGGGTCGAAAAGATGACCGAGATACTGCAGCCGGAGAAGGTGGAAGGGTTCCTCGCGGACCTGGCCGCGCAAAGGCTCGGGATAGGCGTGACCGTGGAGGAAGCCGGGAAGATAGCGGACCTCGCCAACATCGTGGCGGAAAAGAGGGCAATGGTAACGCCCGGGCTCCCGAACGGGAGCCCAGAGAGGTTGGAGTATGGTACGGCTCTCGCTCTGTTCAAGGAATACGTCGGAGGGCTCAAGGCGGAGGCACAGAAACTCACCCCAGCCGAGTTCATGCAGAGCCCCGCAGAATGGATAGAGACGGTCGGAGGGGCCACGAAGGGAATCGCCGCTTCGCTTGATAACTCGTTCTTTGGACGGCAAGGATTCAGGACTCTGGTGGAAAAACCGGATATATGGATGAGGGACTTCTTAAAGTCGTGGGGAGATATAGGCAAGGAACTCATGGGTGTGGACGCCATGCTTTCGATAAAGGCCGACGTATTCTCCAGGCAGAACGCCATGAACGGAAAATATCAGGCGATGGGGATAGACATCGGGCTTATTTCCGAGGAGGCATTCCCGTCTCAACTTCCGGAAAAGATACCCTTTTTCGGAAGGCTATACAAGGCATCGGAGTCGGCGTACAACGGCGCGGCATTAAGGATAAGAGCGGATCTGGCCGATGCGTGGATCCGCGAGGCCGAAGCAAACGGCGTCAACGTGACGGACAAGGACGCCAATATCGGGACAGTGATAAACTCGATAACCGGCCGCGGGAAGGTAGACCTGTTCTCCCCGAAGGGGAACCGGGTCATAAACTGCGCCATATTCTCTATAAAATACGTCAAGTCTAACCTGGACACGCTCCTTGCTCCGGCGGACTACGCCTGGAGGACCGCGACAGGTTCCATGCCAACAGAGAGCAAGTGGGCGCGCAAGAAGGCGGCGCAGAACTCACTCAAGACCATCGGGTCAATTGCCGGGATCCTCGCCGTGGCAAAAATGCTCGACCCGGAAAGCGTCGAGGAAGACCCCAGGAGCACAAAATTCGGAAAGATAATGGTGGGACCGAGGCATGACATAGCGATAAACGTATCCATCGGACTTAACTCGATGGTGACCCTCGCCGCGCGCATCCTGCCCACGAAGCACAACGGCAAATGGGGCGGATGGGTAAAGAATAGCAAGGGCAAATACGAGAACTGGTGGGACGGCAAATTCGGGCAGGCGAACGGCTCCGACCTGGCGTTCAATTTCATGAAGGGAAAGGCGTCCCCGATAGCGGCGATGTCGCTGGCGTACCTCGAGGCGAGAAACCGCCAGTTTGAAAAGCCCACGCTCGGGGGAGTGGTTGCGACATCCGTGACGCCGATACCGGTAAGCAGCGGTGTTGAACTGGCGAAAAGCGACGCGGGGGATGACCCGATATTATACGCGATTTTGACGGCGTTGGAGTTTATAGGAGTATCCACTAACCCCCCTATGAAAAAGAAAAGGAGATAGACAATGGTCCCGAGCGCGACACCTACTAAGCACACGTACGATGGAAATGGCCTTACGGTAGACTGGCCGTTCTCTTTTCAGATAGCGACCACCGACGGATCCGACATCTTTCTATACCTTACGAATCCCACAACGGGGTATTCGTCGCTCGTCACCTCGAACTATTCCGTAAACGTGCCCGGGCTCACGGTCAAGTACCCGACCGTCGCCTCCGGGCTTCCGCCGCTTGCCACAGGGTGGAAGATAACGCTCCTGCGGACCGAGGACATAACCCAGCTCCTGAACCTGCTCAACCAGGGCGATTTCAACACTGAGAATATCGAGACGGCCTTCGACAAACTCACGATGATATGCCAGCAACTTCAGGAGCAGATGAACCGCGCCGTGCTCCAGGACGTGACCGCGATAACCCCGATAACGCTGACGACGCTCCTTTCGGGCATAGACCCGTCACAGTTCGCCATAGCCGCGGCGGCGGCTATTGCCCAGATGAATGCGCTCCTGGCGCTGTTCCCGGTAACCAGGGGGACGTTTACGAATGCGGACCTGGCTGCCGGCGTCCTCACGATTACGCACAGCAAGAACCTGGCGACACCATATACCCTGCAAGTCGTAATTTACAATAACCTGGGGAAGATTATTCTCCCCGATGCAGTAACGGGATCCGCGAACTCACACGCAATAGACCTCTCGTCATTCGGCGCTCTGACCGGGACCTGGGGCTACCTTTACCTATGAGGAGAAATATGAAAAGGATAATGCTGGCAATAGCGATACTCGCGGTCTGTTTTAACGCATACGCCCTCGATACGGGCGACCTGACCGTAAGGGGCGACGTGGAATTCTCAAAATACACCACAAACGGGTTCCTCAAGACAACTGGCGGGACCGGCACGGTCGCGGTCGACGCCGCCAGCGGATACCTATTGACTGACGGGTCAAACGCTAATTCGAACATTAACATAGCGACCTATAACCTCACTACCAGCGGCATACTCCAGAGTTCTTCCTTAAAGTCGAATACGATTATATCAACAACGCTTGGCGCTCCGACGTTCACGTATGGTCTTAAAAGCGCGTCAGACGTTTATTTGGGGGACGTGGATGATGGCACTAGACTGACGCGGAGCGCAGCCAGGATATTTTGCCTTTACAACGTCATAAACTATTCCCCGGATACCTCCTACGGGTTCGAAACGGATGTCAAAGGTGGAGAGTATGGCTCGTTTACGGAAGATGTCGACAACGCGCATGAGTCGTTTTCGTTATGGCTGCAGCTTAATACTCCCGTAGCGGCAAGCAACTTTTCATATCTTTATACTTCAGACGTGTCAATAATTTGCGGTGTCGCGGCAGGCGCGATAACATTTTCCTGGTATGACACCACGGCCCTGGCGTACAAAACCGCAACCTCTACGACCACGATGGTTTTAGGAAGTTGGTACCATATTTGCGGAACTTTGGATAGCAACACGCTCACATTATATATAAACGGCGTGAGCGAGGACACAGAATCTATAGCAACACCGAAAAGTAGCGCCGCCGCTTTGTATATATTCAACGGAGGGTCAGGAACGACGGAATCGAGCGTAATGGACGACCTTGTAGTGTGGAAAGGGCGCACAATAACGGCGGCGGAGGCCGCGGAAATATACGCCGCGGGATCAGGTCTGCGCGCGGGACCGCACGTTCCGTTCGCATCGACATCCACGCTAATGGGAACAGACATGTCCGCCTGCTATAATTTCGACGAGAACACAGGGCTTGTCGCATACGACTCCTCTGGCAACGCCAATAATGCCGTGCTTACCGTGAACCAATGGAATACCGGGTTTACGTTCGGCTCCCTTCTCGAGGAAACAAGGATCATAGAGAGCAAGGACGGCGTAGGCGTCGGAGAAAAGGGCATCACGACGTTTGGAGACAGCAACAGCAGGACCATACTCGACGGCCAGACCATAAGGTTCAACATAGGCGGAACGGAAGTCGGGCAGATAGACGCTAACGGAAACCTGTCCCTGACGGGGTCTACCACGATGTCGGGATACGTTAAAACGGACCAGTCTACCCCCGACACGATAACCGGCGGAACGCCCATCATCGAGCAGAACCTCAAGTTCCAGACAAGCGTCTACGCCACCGGCGCCAAAGCCGGAGTAACAACGATGGTTTCAACCGCGACCAGTATAGCAGGGGCCCTCTTAAGCTACGGTATGATACAGAAGGATCTCGACGACCCGGCGGACCAGTCGGGCGAGCTGCAGGACGGCGTCCAGGGGCAGATGGTCACTATCCAGCTGTTGACGAAGGCCGCAGGAAACTATGTCCTGACACCCACGAGGAAAACCGGGTACACGACCCTGACCTTTGATACGGCAAAGGACAGCATAACGCTTTTATATCTCGACGGAATAAACGGATGGATAATAGTAGGCAATAACGGGGTAACGGTAAACTAAAGGAGGCGGCATGAAAAGGTTCCTCGCGTTATTTTTAATCCCGGTCATGTGGGTCATCCTCGGAGGGTGGTATCTCCCTGGATGGAGGCAGGACAGCAGGTGGTCGGATAATATCTACTTTTACTCGACCGTCGTCGCCTCTGGGCATAAGGCAGGTGTGACGACGAACGTTTCCACGGAGACTACGTTGACGTCCGCGGCGCTGGCGTACGGCGTGATAAACATGGAGATAGGCAGCGCCAAGACTATAGGCCTTGACAACGGAGTGCCCGGGCAGATGATAACGATAATATGCTCGGTCAGGGACGGGGCAAACGCAATAATAAGCAAACCCTTGTTCCCGGCGACCACGCACTCAACCGGGTGGAGCACGCTGACGTTCGACAATCAGGGCGATTCGATAACGCTCCTGTTTATGGATAGCACGATAGGTTGGATAGTATCGGGCAACAACGGCGTAACCATAACCCAGTAAAAAAGGAGATGAATAAAAATGAACGCACCAACGATTATTTCTGTTTTAACGGCAGCGGAATCGGCATCGATCGCGGTCGGCGCGGGCCTGACGGTCTACACGAAGGCGATAGACCTCTCGAACGTCGACCAGTTCGCACTAAGCTATAAGGTAGCCTGCACCGGCGTCCCGAACATTAAAATAGAGATGGAGCAGTCGGTGGTCAAGCCCACGACCGAAGGCGCGGCAGACGCGAACTTCGTCGTGCCCGAAACGATAGCGGACGTCGATGCGTCCCTTACGGATGAAGATGTGCATATCAAAGCACTCTCCCCGGTCTGCGTGCAGTTCATAAGGTTCAAGATAACCGAAGTTACCGGCGTTGTCGCGGACAGCGTCCTTACGATGAACCTGTCGGTACAGAACAGATTCAGGCAGTAGGAGGCAACGTGGAAAAAGCGAAAACGCAAAAAGAAGCCGAAGCAATGCTCGAGGCCCTGAACGGCCAGATTTTCGAGATGACCGTCGAACTCGAAAAGGTGCAGAAGCAGGTAGCATCCCTGTCGGCCAGCAGGAACGATACGATATTGTCCGCAGACAAGATAGTCTGGGACAAGAAGGTCGAGGCGGATAATATCATAGTCGCCGCCCAGGCGCAGGCCGACCAGATTATTGCCGAGGCGCAGGACATAAGGGATAAGGCGGCCGAGGAGCGCGAAATCCTGAACAAGCGGAGCGCGGAGATCCACGCCCAGGCGCAGGCTATCCCGGACGGCATAGCGACGCTTGAAAAGGATCGTAAAGACTTCGAAGACGAGAAGGTCAAGGCGCGTGCCGACATCAAGGCCGAGCAGGACGCCTTCTTCTCTAAAAACCAAGCCGTCGATACCCGTATGGGCGAGGCAAACTCGCTCAAGGAGTCGTTTCTTGCCAGGGAAAAGGAACTGTCCGGCAAGATAGCGGAATATACCGCCCTGATCGAAACGAACGCCCAGAAGAACAGCGAGCTCACGACCCGGGAAGTGAAAGTGGGCGACCGGGAGTCTAAAGTATCCGAGCGCGAGCAGAAGGCGGCAGATGCCGAGGCAACCAATAAACTCGCAGCAGAGGGCATAGAGAAGGCAAAAATCGACCTATCTGGCAGGGAAGTCGCAGCGAATAACCTGCAGGCTGAAAACAACATCCGGAAAGAGGCGCTGGACGCCAAGGAAATTGACCTGAACTCCAAGAGCGATGCCCTAAAATTAGGTCAGAAGCAGCTCAAAGAGGAACAGGATGCAGTAAAAGACAAGGCAAAGGTTAACGCCCTGAAGGAGAAAGACATAGATGACAAGATAAGGACACTCGAAAAATTAAGGGGGCAACCGGAAAAATGAAAAAAAGCCTGATTGCGTTTATTTTAGCCGTAGGATTGCTCTGTCCATCGGCCGCCTTTGCGCGATCAGGCGGATGGGCGGATTTCCTTCAGGAGCCGGTAGACGTAGATAAGACCCCACCCACGGACACGCAAGTTCTGACATGGGATATCGTGCAAGAGCTATGGATTCCTGCAACGCCGTGGACCGGAATGGGCTACCTCACTCCCTTGACCGGCCTTCTCCTCGACTGCTCCAATGACCCCTTGACCGCCTCACTCGATATATGGGGCAACCTGTCTGTCTATGACGCCGGGCATTCCGAATACATACGATTATATCACGATGGCACAAGCGCCAATGTATCTTCCAATGTGGGGGATATTTCCCTTCTCGCTCCCGGCACGAACAATATCAACCTTCGTTTAGGCGACGCTTTAGGAGTGAACAAGGTATCAATTCAGGACTCAGGCAATAACGAGCAAGCCTCGATAGATTCGGATGGGAACTTTGAAACAGTAGCGCGGTATTATGCCTATAGCGGTTTAAGTTATGGTGCTTTTTACCACGATGGTGCCGACATAATGCTTTCCGGTTCCACAGGCGATATTACCTTAATGACCCCGTCCGATGTCAACGCCTTACTTTCCGACTCCGCAGGGGCTTCGTATTTCCGTGTTCAGGACTCAGGGGTAAATACGGTGGCAAGTATAGATAGTGATGGCAATATCCTCACCACAGGCACTCTCGGTGCAGGGGTATCGACATTATCCACCGTCAACTTCGGCTCCTCAACTGGCGTATCCGCTACTGCGGCGGCAGGGGTGTTGACGCTTGCGGGGTTGAGTGGGACGGCGGAGAATTACTCCCTTGATTTATCCATTGCCAATTTAGCGACCTTTTCATCGTCCACATCAGCAATACCTAATATCTCGATGACCGACACCACCACAAACACCGTCTCCGAAGTTATGAGATTGACCCATTCAGGCGGGGCGATAGCAAATGGTTTCGGCTCAGGTCTTGACTTCTACCTTGAGGACGCTACTGCCGCAACGATACAGCAAGCATCAAGGATAGGAACGCTTTGGACAGACGCTACTGACGCTACAAGGACGAGTGCGATAACATTCTCGGGTGTGACGAGTGGCGGGGCGTTGACGGAGTGGGGCAGAATAAGTAATTCATCAGTAAAATTATTTGACCAAGTTACGGTGGGCAATACTACTGACAGTAATTCGTTCTATGTCTACAGGAAAGCGGCGGAGGGGACAAACTATTGGAAATTTTATATTGACCAATACCAGGCCGCCATTGCTACGTCAGACCGTCCTATTTGGTATCACGCAGGTGGCAATGACGTTAGATTATCTCAAAATGGAAACTTCAAATTATTTTATTCTTTATATGCCGCTGGACAAAATCCTTCATTTCAACAAAATGGATGGATAGGTTCGCCAGGTGGTGGAAGTAAATACATCCAATGGCGAGTAGAAGATACAAATGATACCTTCACTCTTACTCGCCAAGATGCCAATATTCTCGCCACCACAATTCAAATGCCCCTCCTTGTTAATACCTACGACACAGATGGAACCCCAGCAACTGGCCAGTTAGTCGCCAAAGGCTCCACCAACGACGGCTCAACCAATATCTTCGTAGGCAGGGATAGTGATGAGGCGAATGTGGCGACGCTTACCACAGACGGGTATCTTGGGTTAAGGACTGCCCCAAGTTATACATTTCACCTTGCCGATACCTCTGTCAGCACCATTCTTGCTATGTTTCAAGGTTCAGGCGGCGCAGGGGCAGAGAACCAGACAACTATATACAGCGACGGGTTCGGCTATCCGTTATTTCGTATGTATAAAGCAGGGACAGAAACGATACGCCTTGATTCGGGCGGCGTTACCCCAAGCTATTTCAATTCAGGCAACGGGCTTGTAATCGGCGGCACTTCCGCTATGCAGGAATTGACCGTCAATGGGGATATGACCTTATCCGATACGAACCCGAATCAGGTATTCAGGGTGTCCTCCGATAACTCGGCTTATTGTTTCCACGCTAACGCTGACGGGGCAAACGACCCGTGGGGTGTATTCCAATTCTGGTATGGAACGGACGCAGGGACACTCAATGCCTTTGCGGTAGACGATGTTCCTGCGTGGTGGGGC
>Ga0265297_10010409_pt1 | contig 11702 bp, 11 predicted proteins | sample Munlanlwell13791_FD_192502 | JGI IMG/M metagenome (GOLD analysis project Ga0265297, IMG submission 192502) | Leachate microbial communities from a municipal landfill in Southern Ontario, Canada - Leachate well 137-91 | ecosystem: Engineered > Solid waste > Landfill > Unclassified | place...
GTGCTCATTGTCGAAGACATCATCGACTCTGGGCTCACGCTCAGCTACCTTCTCAAGAACCTGCGCAGCCGCAAACCGGCTTCGCTCGAGGTCTGCGCCCTGCTCACCAAGCCCGGCCGGCGCCGCACCGAGATCCCCTGTAAATACGTAGGATTCGAGATCGACGACAAGTTCGTCGTCGGCTATGGGCTCGACCTCGCCGATCACTTCCGGACGCTCGACTTCATCGGCGTCCTCACCCCCGAGGCGGCGGCTGCCATCGTCGACCATGAGGGTTCTTTGCTGTAGTCAGACGGGTATGCTACTGTGGCAGGACGGGCCTTTGCAGGCTCAAGGAGCCTGCCTCCCGGCGGTCCGCTAGCACCCGTCCAGAAGGGTCCATGTGAGCAGATTCATCCGCAGCGCCCTGTTCCCCATTCTCATCGTGATTGTCGTCGCGATGTTCATCGAGTGGGTCATCCAGGGCAACAGCAGCAACGACGCTCCCAAGGCCATCTACTCCGCGCCCGGTATGGCTACGGAGCAGGTCCTTACCGACGATCTTCAGGCCGGCGTAGTCAAGGGCGTCCTGATCGACCCGCAGAGCAACCTCGCGCAGGTCACCCAGCTAGGCGGCGTGTTCTACGTCACGCCCGTCATCGACTCTGCCGCGCTCGAGGCGCAGCTCAAGGCCAGCGATCCCAAGGTGACGGTCAGTCAGGGCACGGTGGCCAAACCGCCCGCGGTACCCAGCTTCACCAACGACGTCATCAACGGCCGGGTCCAGACCGTGGTCATGAACACCAAGGACCAGGTCTTGCAGGTCACTCTCAAGGCGCCCCAGGGCGGCAAGGAGACCCAATACTCGGTCGGCTACACCGACCCCGCGATCACCACCGAGCTGCTCAACCAGTACCAGGTGCCCTACGACGCCAAGAGCCCCAAGTCGCCGTGGTGGACGGGAGCACTGACGTTCATCCTCCCGTTCATCCTCATCATCGGGTTCTGGATCTTCATCATGAACCAGATGCAGGGCGGCGGCTCCAAAGTCATGAGCTTCGGCAAGAGCCGCGCCAAGCGCGTCAGCGTCGACTCTCCTAAAGTTACGTTCAAGGACGTGGCCGGCGCCGACGAGGCCGTCGAGGAGCTGCACGAGATCAAGGAGTTCCTCGAGAACCCCAAGAAGTTCCAGCAGCTGGGCGCGCGCATTCCCAAGGGCGTGCTGCTGTTCGGGCCGCCCGGCACCGGTAAGACGCTCCTTGCGCGGGCCGTCGCCGGCGAGGCGGGCGTGCCGTTCTTCAGCATCAGCGGCTCCGACTTCGTCGAGATGTTCGTCGGCGTGGGCGCCTCGCGCGTGCGCGACCTCTTCTCGCAAGCCAAAGAGAACGCGCCCTGCATCATCTTCGTCGACGAGATCGACGCCGTCGGCCGCCATCGCGGGGCCGGCATGGGCGGCGGGCACGACGAGCGCGAGCAGACCCTCAACCAGCTGCTCGTCGAGATGGACGGCTTCGAGATGAAGGACAACGTCATCCTCATCGCCGCCACCAACCGACCGGACATCCTCGATCCCGCGCTGCTGCGCCCCGGCCGCTTCGACCGGCAGATCGTCGTCGATCGGCCCGACAGGCCGGGTCGCAGGGCCATCCTCGACGTGCACTCGCGCGGCAAGCCCATCGGCAAAGACATCGATCTGGATGCGCTGGCCGCTCAGACGCCGGGCTTTACCGGCGCCGATCTCGCCAACCTCGTCAACGAGGCTGCCTTGCTCGCGGCTCGTTACGGCAAGAAGGTCATCGAGATGCACGAGCTCGAAGAGGGCATCATGCGCGTCCTCGCGGGGCCCGAGAAGAAGACGCGCATCATCTCCGAGAAGGAGAAGGCCATCACGGCCTACCACGAGATGGGTCACGCGCTCGTCGGCCATTTCCTCGAGCACACCGATCCCGTGCACAAGATCTCCGTCGTGAGCCGCGGACAGGCGCTGGGCTACACGATCTCGCTGCCCACCGAAGACAAATTCCTGACCACGAAAGGCGAGCTCATGGACACGCTGGCCATGACGCTCGGAGGCCGTGCCGCCGAGGAGGTCGTGTTCGGCGAGATCACCACCGGTGCGGCCAATGACCTCGAGAAAGCCACGGCCACCGCGAAGCAGATGATCATGCGCTTCGGCATGAGCGAGGAGCTTGGCCCGCGGACGCTCGGCCACGATCAGTCGATGCCGTTCTTGGGTCGCGAGTTCCAGCAGCAGGCCGACTACTCGGACGAAGTGGCGCGCCAGATCGACGACGAGATTCGCCGCATCATCGAGGAAGCGCACCAGTGCGCCCAGGACCTCCTCAACGACAAACGTGAGATCCTCGACCGGATCAGCAAGATCCTGATGGTGCGCGAGACCATCGAAGCGTCGGAGTTCCAGGGACTGGTCGACGGTGTGCCCGAAGACGAGGTTTTCCGCGAGCGCGACGAGAAGGTCGCTCAGCACCGCGCCAAAGTCGCCCGCGACCGCGAGAAGAAAGCACGTCCGGCGCAGCCGCCGGTGCCCAAGCCGGCGCACGTCAATCCGGTCAACCCCGAGACCACCTGACGTCCTCGGGCGCCCCGACCGCACACACGTGGATCGCGACAAGATAGAGCGGGGCGTGCGACTCATTCTCGAAGGGGTCGGCGAGGATCCGGCGCGCGCCGGCCTCGTCGACACGCCGCGCCGCGTCGCCGAGATGTACGAGGACATCTTCTCGGGCATCGGCGCGCCCGACCCGGTCGAGCTGCTGACCGCCATCGACGGCGACCATCATCGCGAGATGGTGATCATCCGCGATATCCACTTCTACTCCGTCTGCGAGCATCACCTGCTGCCGTTCGCGGGCATGGCGCACGTGGCGTACATCCCCAGCAGGGACGGACGCATCACCGGGCTGTCCAAGCTCGCGCGCGTCGTGCGTCAGGTCGCGGCGCGCCCGCAGCTTCAGGAGCGCATCACGTCCGAAGTGGCCGACGCCATCGTCCGCGCTCTCGATCCGCTCGGCGCCCTCGTCCTGATCCAGGCTGAGCATCTATGCATGTCCATGCGAGGCGTGCGCACCCCCGGGACGCGGACCGTGACCAGCGCCGTACGCGGCTTGATCCAGACCCACGACGCGACGCGCGCCGAGGCGTTCGCGCTCATCAACTCACCGCGTTGACTACGATCGCCGTGCCGACCCACCCGACCTGCGCTGTTGACCTCCCGTTCCCGTGCATCATGGGCGTGGTCAACGTGACCCCTGATTCGTTTTCCGACGGCGGCCGCTTTCTGGCCGCCGACGACGCCCTGGCACAAGGCGTTGCCCTGGTCCGCGAGGGCGCGGCGATCGTCGACATCGGCGGTGAGTCCACGCGTCCCGGCTCGGATTCGGTGTCCGGCGACGAGGAAGTGCGACGCGTCCTGCCGGTCGTCGAAGCCTTGGCGGGACGCGTCGGCGTGCCGATCTCAGTCGACACGATGAAAGCCGACGTGGCGCGTCGCGCTCTGGCCGGAGGCGCCGCGATCATCAACGACGTGAGCGCCTTGCGCTTCGATCCCGACATGGTGGAGGTCATCGCGGAGGCGGGCTGCCCGGTCTGTCTCATGCACATGCTCGGCGAGCCCAAGACGATGCAGGACAACCCGCACTACGACGACGTCGTCGACGAGGTGCTGCGCTTTCTCGAAGAGCGCATGGTCTTTGCGCTCGCCCGCGGGCTTCGGGAGGACCAGATCATGCTCGATCCCGGCGTCGGCTTCGGTAAGACCGTGGCCCACAACCTGGCGCTGCTCCGCGAGCTGAAGCGCTTCACCGCGCTCGGCCGGCCCGTCGTGCTGGGTACGTCTCGCAAGCGCTTCCTCGGCGCCATCCTCGGAGCCGAGCCCATGGCACGCACCATCGGTACCGTGGCAACCACGGTCGTGGGTCTTCTTGCCGGAGCCCACGTGTTCCGTGTGCACGACGTCAAACCGAACTTCGAGGCGCTGCGCGTCGGGCTCGCAGTCCTGGAGGGCCCGCCCACTACGTGAGCGCCATCCGGCCGCGCGGCCGGGGTGCCTCGGGAGACCTCATCATGCCGAGCCGTCTGTCTATCTCCGTCGAAGGTATCGAACTCCGCGGCCGCTGCGGGGTCACCCGCGAAGAACGCGCCGTGGGCCAGATCCTCGTCGTCGATGTGTGCCTGGAGCCCGTCGCCTGCCCGGGCGCGCAGAGCGACGATCTCTCCGGCACCGTCGACTACGGCTGGATCGTCGAGGTCGTGCGCGGCATTGTCGATGGCCGCGAGTTCAAGCTGCTCGAGCACCTCGCCGAGGTCATCGCCGACGCCCTGTGGCAGGGTCTCGACCTCGCCCTTCTCGAGGTCGCGGTCACCAAGCCCGCGCCGCCGGTCGCGATCCCCATCACCGCGGCGCGCGTGGAGATCGTCCGGACCGCGTGAGCGCACCCGCTCGCAGCCGCGTGTTCGTATCGCTGGGCTCCAACCTGGGCGATCGCCTGGCGACGCTGATCGCGGCGTGCGAGGCGCTCGCAGCCCTGCCGGCCACCACTGTCGTCGCGGCGTCGCAAGTTTACGCGACAGCGCCTCAGGACCACGAGGAGCAGCCCGAGTTCCTCAACCAGGTCGTCTGCCTCGAGACTGGCCTGCAGCCTCACGACCTTCTCGCCGAATGCCGTCGCATCGAGGACGAGCATGGGCGGGAGCGTGGGCTGCGGTTTGGCCCGCGCACGCTCGATGTCGATATACTCCTCTACCAAGATGTCGAGTCTGAGGAGCCCGAGCTCATGCTCCCGCACCCGCGCATGCTGCGCCGCGCGTTCGTGCTCGTGCCTCTCGCCGAGATCTGGGAGTGGGCGCGCGGGATGCCCGATCTGCCCGTCGCCACGCTCGCGCGAGCCACGGCCCAGCACCAGGCGATACAACCTCACGACGTCCCGGAGGCGTGACCGGTGATCAGCCAGCATGGTGCACAGACACCCATGACCGGGTCGCCTTGCGATGCCCGGGCTCGGGTCTGAGGCGGGTAACGGTGTCGCGCCCGTATATCGCCAGCCGCTCCGGCGAACCACTTCACCGGCGCACGTTCGACGTTCTCGTGCTGGGCGGCGGTATCGCCGGCCTCACGGCGGCCATCGCCGCCGCACGCCGCTGGCGCGTCGGATTGCTCACCAAGGCGACTTTCGACGACACCACGACGTTCCTCGCGCAGGGAGGCATCGCCGCCGCACTAGGCCCGGCCGACTCGCCCGAGCTGCACTTCCACGACACCGTCAACGCCGGCGCCGGTCTCTGCGACGAGGAGGCCGTCCGCGTGCTGGTCAACGAGGGCCCCGACCGTGTGCGCGAGCTCATGGACATCTGCCCGCGCTTCGACAAGGTCGACGGGCAGATCGTGCTCGGCCGCGAGGGCGCCCACTCCGTGGCTCGCGTGGTGCACGCCGGCGGCGACGCTACCGGCAGCGAGGTGTCGAGCGCGCTGGCCGAGGCGGCTCGCGTGGGCAGCCGCGTGCAGCTCTACGAGAACGAGTTCGTCATCGACCTTCTCACCGTGGAGGGCCGCTGCGTGGGGGCGCTCACTCTGAACCTTGACGACGGCGGGCTCACCCTCAACGTCGCCATGGTCACGGTGCTGGCCACCGGTGGCGCCGGCCAGGTGTACGGTCGCACCACCAATCCGTCGGTGGCGACCGGAGACGGCATCGCCATGGCCTACCGCGCCGGCGCCGCGATTCGCGATCTGGAGTTCGTGCAATTCCATCCCACCGGGCTGGCAGTGCCCGGCCAGGAGAGAGTCCAGCTCATCACCGAGGCGCTGCGCGGCGAAGGCGCCTATCTTCGCAACGCCGCGGGGGAGCGCTTCATGACCGCCTGCGACCCGCGCGCCGAGCTTGCGTCGCGCGACGTGGTGGTGCGAGCCATGGTCTCGGAGATGCGGCGCGAACATAGCGGCCACGTCTATCTGGACGCCACGCACCTGGACGCCGGCTGGCTGCAGGAACGCTTTCCGCGTGTCACAGCGGGCCTGGCCGAGCACGGGCTCGACCTCGCGACGCAGCTCATCCCCGTGGCCCCGGTCTGCCACTACTTCGTCGGTGGCGTCATCACCGACGTGTGGGGTCGCACGACCGTGCCCGGGCTCTATGCCAGCGGTGAAGTGGCCAGCACGGGCGTGCACGGCGCCAATCGGCTGGCCAGCAACTCGCTGCTCGAGGGGCTTGTCTTCAGCGACCGCGTCGTCCGCGACCTCGACCGCTACATCGGCCGTCTCGGCGAAGACGTCCGCCGGCTGCGCTTCGATCTCCCCGAGGCCGCGGTGGACGGCGGCGGCAGCAGCGCTTCCGCCGCCCGCCTGCGCCTCACGTCGGTGATGTCCGACAAGGTTGGCGTGCTGCGCCGCGGTGACGATCTGCGCGCCGTCCTGGCCGACCTCAACGCGCTCACATCGGAGCTGCGCTTCGGCGCCCTCGGCGAAGCCGAGTACGAGCTCCTTAACCTGCTCACCCTGGGCACGCAGATCGCCACGTGCGCGCTGTTGCGCGAAGAGTCGCGCGGCGTGCACCAGCGCGACGACTTCACGGCCGTGGACGACGAGCACTGGCGGCGACACGTGACGCTGCGTCTGCCGCCCCACGAGCGGGAAGAAGGCGTGATCGGCAAGGTGGCGCGCCCGTGAGCCGGCGCGCCTACGAGAAGGCGGCGCGCGCGGCGGCGCGCGTCGCGCTCGCCGAGGATCTGGCCGGCTACGGCGACATCACCGGCGCGGTCTTCTCCGGCGACGGCCTCGCGCGCGTTGTCGCGCGGGAGGCCGGCGTGCTCTCCGGCGCCGCCGCCTTCGCGGCCACGGCGGAGCTGGTCGATCCGGGCTTGCGGGTCGAGATCGACGTCGAGGACGGTGGGCGCTTCGCGGTCGGCGAGGTTGTCGCCACGCTGCGCGGCCCTCTCTCCGCGATGTTCGCCGCGGAGCGCACGGGGCTCAACTTCCTCTGTCGCCTGTCGGGCATCGCGACGCTCACGGCGCTTTACGTGGCAGAAACGGCCGGCACTTCGGTGCGCATCGCCGCAACCCGCAAGACGACGCCGGGCCTGCGCGCCCTCGAGAAGGTGGCCGTGGTGCACGGCGGCGGCACGCCGCATCGCTTCGGCCTGTTCGACGGCGCCATGATCAAGGACAACCATGTGTCCGCCGCCGGCGGAGTGCGAGCGGCCGTCGAGCTCGTGCGTTTCGGCGCCGCACACGTGCACACTCTCGAAGTCGAGGTCGACACGCTCGAACAGCTCGACGAGGCGCTGGCCGCGGGGGCGACCATCGTGCTGCTCGACAACATGGACACGCCTGCGGTGCGACAAGCCGTGGCGCGTTGTGCCGGCCGGGCTCTCGTGGAGGTCTCGGGAGGCGTGCGCCTGGAGCGCGTCCGCGAGTTGGCCGAGGCGGGCGTGGACATCATCTCCGTGGGGGCGCTCACCACGCGCGCCCCGTGGCTCGATCTCGGTCTCGACATGGAACGCTGACCATGCTGCTCGTCGTAGACGTGGGCAACACGCAGACCCACATCGGTCTCATGGATGGCGGAGACGTGGTCGGCGAGTGGCGTCTCGCCACCGTGCGGCATCGCACCAGTGACGAGATCGCGGGCCTCCTGCAAGGATTCTTCTCGCTGCAGGGCACGCGGCTGCGCGAGGCGGTCGACGAAGTCGGCATCGCGTCGGTGGTTCCACGTCTCACGCAGCAGTGGGTGGAGATGTGCGACAAGCACCTGGGCGTGGACGCGTTCGTCGTCGGCCCCGGAGCGCGCACCGGTATGCGCATCGCCATGAAGAACCCGGCCGAGGTCGGGGCGGACCGCATCGTCAACGCCGTCGCCGCTTTCGAGAAGTACGGCGGTCCCTGCATCGTCGCCGACTACGGCACTGCCACCACGTTCGACGTCATCTCGACCGCTGGCGACTACATGGGTGGGGCCATCGCGCCGGGCATCGAGGTGTCCCTGGAGGCCCTCACGACGCGCGCCGCCAAGCTCATCAAAGTCGAGCTGATCGAGCCTGAGCACGCGATCGGCAAGTCGACCACCGAAGCGCTGCAGTCCGGGGCCGTCTACGGCTTCGCCGGCGAGATCGAGGGCATCGTGCACGCCATATGGGGGGAGCTCGGCGAGCGAGCCCAGGTGATCGCCACCGGTGGCCTCGCCGAGCTCATCGCGCGGCACACCGACGTCATCGCCGCCGTCGATCCGTTCCTCACGCTGCGCGGCATCGAGATCGTGATGCGTCGCCAGCAGCGGGTCTGACGGAGGGAGCCGGTGGCGGCCCAGCCGCTGGCGAGGCCGGAGCCCGGGCGCCGCGCCGCGTCGCCCGCCGCCGGCCCCCCTGGTCTTCTCCGTGAGCCGCTGCGGATCGGCGGGCTTGAGCTCGATCGGCGCCTATTCATGGCCCCGATGGCGGGCATCACCATTCGCGCGTTTCGCCGCAGTACCCGCCGCTGGGGTGCCGGCCTCGCCTTCACCGAGATGATCTCGGCCTACGGCGTGCACTACCGCAATCGCCGCACCCTGGACTACCTCACCTGCGGACAGGACGAGCACCCTCTGGGCTTCCAGCTGTTCGGCGCCGACGCGGAAGTGCTCGCCGACGCGGCGTCGCGCTGCGTCGAAGCGGGCGCCGACGTGGTCGACCTGAACATGGCGTGCCCCGTGCGCAAGGTCGTCAAGACCGGCGCTGGCGCCGCCCTCCTCGGTGATCCGGACCGCGCCGCGGCGATCGTCGCCGCCGTGGTCGGCGCCGTGGCGGGCTGCGTCCCTGTCACGGTCAAGATCCGCTCCGGGCTGCGCGAGGGCGACGAGGCGGGCCGCCGCGTCGCCGCCCGCCTCGTCGAAGCCGGCGCCGCGGCCATCTGCGTCCACCCCCGTGCGGCCAGCCAGCTGTACCGGGGTCGCGCCGACCACTCCGTCACGTTTGCTCTGGCCGCGGAGCTGCCCGTCCCGGTGATCGCCTCCGGCGACGTGGACGGTCGCGCCGCGGCCCTTGCCCTGCGCGAAGGCGGGGCGGCCGCGGTGATGCTGGCTCGGTACGCCCTCGGCCGCCCCTGGCTCTTCACCGAGATCCTGAGCGGTGCCTCGCCGCCGACGCTCGACGAGCGGCTCGTGGAGGTCCGCGAGTTCGCGGGTGACGTCATGGAGGACATGGGCCCGCGAGCCGTCGGCTACCTGCGCCAGTTCTGGCCGCGGTATCGCCGGGCGGGAGTCTTCGACAAGGAGTCCTCCCATGCGTTGATGCTGGCCGCCGACGCGGCCGGGGTGCGTGACTTGCTCGACATGTAAGAGATGCCTGCCCGACGCCGGACGTTTGCGCATCACGGGACCATAGCCTATACTTTCCGACTTGTTCGGCGCGCGGTCCCGGTTCGGGGCCGCGTTGCCGTGTAGAAGAGGAGGAACCAGTGGTCGACCGCGAGATCATCCTCACCCCCGAGGGCTTCCAGCGCCTCAAAGAGGAGATCGAGTACCTCTCGAGCGTCAAGCGCGACGAGGTAGCGGAGCGCATCCGCGCCTCTCGTGATTTCGGCGACATCTCCGAGAACTCCGAGTACGACGACGCCAAGAACGAGCAGGCCATGCTCGAGGCCCGCATCTACGCCCTCGAGGAGCGGCTGCGCAGCGCCATCGTCATCGACTCCGACGCCATCACCACCGATAAGGTCGGTGTGGGCACGAAGGTCACCCTGCAAGACATGAAGGTGGGCGACATCGTGCAGTACTCCATCGTGGGCTCCGCCGAGGCCGATCCGTCCGCCCACAAGCTCTCCAACGAGTCGCCGGTGGGCAGCGCGATCATGGGTCATAAGCCGGGCGACAAGATCACGGTGAGCGTCCCTCAGGGCTCCAAGAAGTTCAAGGTCCTCGCTATCGAGAAAGCCTGACGGCTTCCGCCGTGGACGAGCAGAGCGAGCACGGCGGCGACGTCTTCGCCGAACGGCGCGCCAAGCTCGCCGCCTGGCGCGAAGAAGGCGCCGCCTATCCCACCAAATACCAGCCGCGCGACGAGATCGGGCCGCTGCACGACGCGTACGCGGCCCTCGAAGCCGGTCAGGACTCGGCCGATGTCCACCGCGTCGCCGGCCGTGTGATCGCCCGCCGCGTCCACGGCAAGCTCACCTTCGTCGTTGTCAAAGACCTCAGCGGCGAGCTCCAGCTCTTCTGCCAGCTCGACGCCCTGGGAGAGCCGCGCTACGAGGCGCTCGGGCACGTCGATCTCGGCGACTTCGTGGGTGCCGAGGGCACCATCATGCGCACTCGGCGCGGCGAGCTCAGCCTGCGCATCACCTCATGGCAGCTGCTCAGCAAGTCGCTACTCCCCATGCCCGAGAAGTACCATGGCCTCACGAGCGTCGAGACGCGCTATCGCAAGCGCTACCTCGACCTCGCCGCCAACGACGACTCGCGCGCCGTGTTCATCAAGCGCGCGCGCATCATCGCCGCCATCAGGCGCTTCCTCGACGACCGCGGCTTCATCGAGGTCGAGACACCGGTGCTGCAGCCGCTGTACGGCGGCGCGCTGGCTAAGCCGTTCATCACGCATCATAACGAGCTCGAACGCGACCTCTACCTGCGCATCGCCACCGAGCTCTACCTCAAGCGCTGCATCATCGGCGGCATCGACCGCGTCTACGAGATTGGCAAGGACTTCCGCAACGAAGGCGTGAGCTTCAAGCACAACCCCGAGTTCACGATGCTCGAGACCTACGAGGCCTACGTCGACTACAATCACGTAATGACGATGGTCGAGGAGATGACCGCCGAAGCGGCTCGCGCCGTCGGCAACCTCAAGGTCACCTTCCGCGAGCACGAGATCGACCTGACTCCGCCGTGGCCGCGTCTGACCATGCGCAAGGCCATCGAGAACGAGACCGGCATCGACATCGGCGCCGACGACGCGCGCACGCTGGGCGATCTTCAGGAGGCCATCAAGGCCAAGGGGCTCAGCGAGACAGTGCCGCTCGCGCCGGCCTGGGGGGCCCAGGTCGACGAGCTGTTCAGCGAGTACGTCGAGCCCAAGCTCATCCAGCCGGTGTTCATCACCGAGCACCCGCTCGAGACCAGCCCGTTCGCCAAGAAGACGCCGCACGACCCGCGCTTCGTCGAGCGCTTCGAAGGGTTCATCGCCGGCATGGAGCTGAGCAACGCGTTCAGCGAGCTCAACGACCCCGACGACCAGCGCGAGCGGTTCATGCAGCAGATGCAGGACCTCGCCGACGGCGACGAGACCGCGCACCGGCTCGACGAGGACTTCCTCGAGGCCATGGAGCACGGCATGCCGCCGACCGGCGGTCTCGGCATGGGCATCGACCGCCTCGTGATGATCCTCACCGGCGCGCCGTCGATCCGCGACGTCGTGCTGTTCCCCGCTCTGCGCAGCTAGCCGCGCGGGCATCCGCCGCCCGAGCCCGGGTCGCGTCTCGCCGGGAATCGGGTACCATTAGGCTACGTCACGCCTCCGGGGGGTATGCAGGAGGCTGAGAGCAAGTACCGGCGGTCGCCACAGTTCCCCGACATGATGACGCGGCCCCGTTTCCAGAAGGAGTTGCCGGATGTTCGAACGATTCACCGAACGCGCCAGGCAGGTCGTGGTCCTCGCTCAGGAAGAAGCCAGGGCCCTCAAGCACAACTACATCGGCACGGAACACCTCCTGCTCGGGCTGTTGCGCGAGGAAGAAGGCGTGG
>Ga0265297_10010410_pt1 | contig 11701 bp, 12 predicted proteins | sample Munlanlwell13791_FD_192502 | JGI IMG/M metagenome (GOLD analysis project Ga0265297, IMG submission 192502) | Leachate microbial communities from a municipal landfill in Southern Ontario, Canada - Leachate well 137-91 | ecosystem: Engineered > Solid waste > Landfill > Unclassified | place...
CCCGCCCATGTGCCAGATATAGAATTCAAGATGGCATGTCCGCCTGGCCCGGTCCAGGTCCGCAATAATCGATTCGAAGACCGTTTTAAAATCAGCCATCAGCCTGAGCCGGTTCCCCTCCATGGGAGGAAATCCCACCAGGGTCTGCGCATGGTACTGGAGGGAGGCTGCCTTCGGATCGATGACCGGTCGGGGCTCCGACGCCCTTCTTTGCAGGTCCTGCTGCCACTCGCTGTAGACCCCGTGGATGGCGGCCGCCCGCTTCAGATACTTGCGGCTCAATCGGTTCTCCCCAATGAACAGATAGATCACAGCCCCCGCAAAAGGGATGCTGAAAATCACCGCAAGCCATGCCAGCGAAACGCCGACCGGAAGCCGTCTCATGATGACGCGAAGGGACAGGGCGATGACGATGGCCCAGTGGGCAACAAAAATCAGAGAGGTCGTTAGAGTCAGATTGTGGATCATTGGCCGCCCGCGTTGCTGGTGAATTTGGCGTCATAGCCAAACTCGATATACCGTGTCCCGGCAGGGTTCATGACCGTATTGCCGGCCATATTCCCCGCCACCTTCATGAGGGCATGGTCTGAAGCAGGGTAAGCCATGCCAGCGGGGGGCTTTTCCCATGAGTATTTCAGGCTTGCTGAAAAAATACCCCTGATAATTTTCGAACCCGGAATCGTTCAGGACAGCGCCAAAGTAGTTTACGCTTTTTTCCAGAAATTGAAAACAGCCAAATAAACAGCAGTTCTCATTTTGGGAAAAGAGTCATGTGGGAGCGGCTTCCGAGTCCCGCGGGCGGGATGGCAAGATGCCACTCACACAGAATGTTGACAATGGATCTGCCTCATAATGAGAATTGCAGGCACGATCTTTCCTTGCAAATGAGAATGAGTTGGTGTAAGGATATGCCGAAACACTGTTGCGGTTTTTCATGAAAAACAGAAATAGGAGTGCGCTCTGTATGTATCAACGAATTCTTGATTTGAAGCAACTTCTCAAAAAGAAGTCGTTTTTTCTCTTCGGCCCCAGAGGGACAGGAAAGACGACCCTCATCAAGCATACGCTTGAAGACGCTACGGTGATTGATCTGCTGGAAATCAAGACCTACCGCGCGTATCTGAAAAACCCGTCGATCCTTTCAGAACAACAGACGATGCCTGTTGTGGTGATCGATGAAGTTCAAAAGCTGCCGGAAATACTGGATGAGGTGCATCGGTTGATCGAGATGGGGAATTCGACGTTCCTGCTGACCGGCAGCAGCGCCAGGAAATTGAAGCGGGGCGGGGCCAATTTACTGGCCGGAAGGGCCTGGTGGGCTGAACTGTTTCCGTTGACGTCACGGGAGATTCCCGATTTTGATCTAATGACCTACTTGAACAGGGGAGGATTGCCCTCCATTTATCCGAGCGACGATTACGCGGAGGAACTCACGGCCTATGGGGCCCTCTACTTGAAAGAAGAGGTTCAGGCTGAGGCGTTAACCAGAAAGGTAGCCCAATTCTCTGAGTTTCTGGACTTAATGGCCTTGCGCAATGGTGAAGAAATCAGCTATCAATCGGTGGCCGGCGACTGCGGGGTTTCGCCCAATTCCATCAAAAATTACATCCAGATCCTGGAGGATACCCTGTTGGCCTTTCAGTTGAAGGCCTATACAAAGACGCGAAGACGAAAGGCGATTTCCCGTTCCAAGCTGTATCTATTCGATATCGGCGTAACCAACTCCCTGGCCAACAGGGGGGAAATCATGGCGGCTTCCGAACTGTTCGGCAAGGCATTTGAGCATTTTATCGTGCTCGAGGTAAGGGCCTTTCTCTCCTATGCCAGAAAAAACGTCAGCATGTATTACTGGAGGTCCACCTCACAGTTTGAAGTGGACTTGATCCTGGGCGATAGATGGGCCATAGACATTAAAGGGGCAACTACCGTCGCCGACAAGCATTTAAAAGGCATCAGGGCCTTGAAGGAAGAGGGCGCTATCCAACATTTCGCAGTGGTCAGCCTGGATCAGCATGAAAGAATGACGACGGATAACATAATGATTTTTCCCTGGAAGATTTTCTTAAAAAAACTGTGGGATGGCGAACTCGTTTAATCTTCCGAGATGTTGCCCATGATGCACCTCTTCTCCTCAGCGGCCAACCCCTCCAAGGGGAGAGGGTTGGCGTGGGGCGCCCTTCTTCCCCAGAGCTATTACCGGCCCCTAATGGTCCCGCAGCGGGCGTGGTGGTTCCCCCGGCACCAGGGGATATGGCCATGGTCAGCACAACCTGGGTTTTGAATTCCACCTGGTTTCCGTAGCTTTTACCAGCCGTGTTGGTGGCATAGCCCGCACATAATACGTGTTGCCGGGTGAAAGCACGGTCATAATGGAGGTGAAGGCCCCGGTCGCGCTCACTGGCCCCTCTTCTGCCTTGCTGCTGGCGATTGTCGGCGAGCCGGTCGTGTTCCAGCAGACCCCGTGTTGGGTCGGATTGGGGGCCTCGAGGACCGTGACATTTCCGCTGCCGGTAGCAGTCGTCGTGCCGATACTGGTCACTGTCTGGGTCGTCACGGTGGGGGCGCTCGCCTCCTGCATCACGTAGTATTCGGGAGAGGCATTCTGAAAATGGATCCACCCGATTCGTTCTCCCCAGGCATAGCCGTCGAACTTGTTGGTGCTGGTGCTGATAGTGACGCCGCCGTGGGTAGGGGCAAAGTTGATCCAGCCGGCATTCTCGCTCCAGGCACAGCCCGAAAGCACCCCACGGTATTACTGACTGCAGCCTGATTGAGGGGCAAAGAGCCTGCTGTTGCCGATGTTGACAACCAACGAAAAACTTGACCTACCTGGTCTGAATAGATATGATTGGTCCATCCCGTCATTTATAAAGAGGAGGTCCTATGATTGTCAACGTATCCGAAGCCAAAACAAACCTGTCAAAATTGGTTGATATGGCCTATCAAGGGGAAGAGGTGATCATTGCCAAAAACAACTTGCCGCTTGTCGAACTGGTGCCGCACAAATCCAGACAAAAGCGCAAGCTCGGTTTGCTGGCAGGACAAATCCGGATTCCAGATGACTTTCTGGATGAAGATGCGCAAATTAATGCCATGTTCTATGGAGACCAAGCGTGAAAATTTTGATTGACACCCATCTTTTCTTGTGGATGTTGTCCTGTCCTGAGAAATTGAATGAAAAAAGGCGCTACGCGCTGGAGTCTCGATCCAATGAGATTTTCCTGAGCGCCATGAGCATTGTGGAACTCATGATCAAGCATTCCATCGGCAAAATCCAGGTTGACTTCAATCCGGTTGAGATGGCCGAAAAATCGGGTGTTGAATTGATGAGTTTCTCAGGCGCTGAGGCCATGCTCTTGGGCCAACTGCCGCTGCATCACAGGGACCCCTTTGATCGGATGATTATCGCGCAGTCGCTGGTACATCGCTTGCCTGTCATGTCCGATGATCCCAAATTTCTGAAATATGATTGCAAGGTTATCTGATACTGCGTGGAATGGAACATCGTTTCTCAAACCAGTAGTTACGGAATGTACCATCCTCAAGATAGTTCAGTATGCTGAAAGGATTGTACACCTTTTCTCCCAGCCAGGCATACCCATTGTACCATTTACGAACTTCCTCTAAGGGTTTGTCTTTCAGGTGTTCGGCAAACATCTCGGTCATCTCCGGCTCCGTATACCCGCAGATGGTGGCATATTGGGGGGTGAGAGAAATGTCTCTGAGGTTGTTGAGCCCTGAAGACAGGCTGACCTTGGAAAACTTGAAGACCCCGGTTAAAAACGCGAACTGGACCCAGGCATCGCTGTCCTTGATAACCGAGTGGAAGGTTTTCAGTCCTTCCCGGATCTCCACAGCCGCGGCCGGATCCGGAATATTGTTCCGATCATTTCCGGTTCACCACGTAAATTCCGATACTCACCAGGACCAGCGAAAGGGTCAGGCGGAGGGTCAGGGGTTCATGGAGAAAGAGGGCCCCCGACAGGGTTGCGAAGACCGGGGTCAGGAAGGTAAAGGAGGAGAGCCTGCTGACCGGATAGTCGTGCACCAGAGAAAACCAGACCAGGTAACTGACAAAGGCGATGATGATCCCTTGAAAGAGGACGGATGATAGGATGAGCGCATCGAGGTGATGGACCGGCGTCTCCCCGAACAGGGCGCTCAAGAGGAAGAGGATCGGGATGGAGAAGACGGTCTGGTAAAAAAGGGTGTGATGGGGCGATACCTCTCCCACCAGACGCCGCTTGATCCAGATGGTGGTAGCAGCCCAGAGCATGGCCGCGGTCAGCGCCAGCATGTCGCCCATCAGTCCAGTGAGGGATGGAACGCCCAGATGCTTGCTCAATAGTATGACAATGCCTGCAAATGCGAGGAACAGTCCAATGGCCTTCTGCAGGTTGATGCGGTCCCCGGTCAAGAAATAGTGGGCCCCCACTGCATGAAAAAAGGGGGTGGAATAAAGGAGAATCCAGGCCGAAGAAACCGTGGTATAAAGGAGGGAAGAAAAGAGTGCCGCAAATTCAAGGCCGAAGAGGATACCCACGATCAGACCATCTATCAGGCTTCCCGGAAACAGGGGGATACGTTTGATCCGCATCCAGATGACCAATCCCACGACAGCGATGACCGACCGGATGGCGGCGCAAAAGATGGGGGAAATCCCCGCATTGCTGACCTTCATGGCCACGGCGTTAAACCCCCATGCAATGCAGAGGAGGGTAAGGAGGATAACTGCCTTGAGGTCGAGGGCCTCTCTCTCAGATATTGGGTTCACTCAGACGACCTTTCTAACATTAAACCATTTGCGAGCCATTTCTACCAAGCACGTTTGAGGACCTTTCTATAATACGACCCACACCCAATTGCAAGGGTGAAGGTGACGGGGCAGCGATTCTCGTTCTGGGAAAATAGCCATGTGGTATCGGCTTTCAGCCGCGAAACGTCGCTGAAAGATGCTGCTACCAGAGTAAATTTAGGATGAATGGATGATTGGGATGCTTTGACCTTTCAGCTTTCAGCAGTTCCTTTCGCACCGGTCTCTGGATGCTGACATGATTAGGATTGACAATCCTCCCCTAAACATCAAAAATAACCTACCTATGTTCCACGCCTGCTGTCAACCTGCAACCCTCTGAACTCTGACCCTCAACCAGAGGCACCTGAATGCTGCGCCGGATTGTCAAATGGCTGCTGTGGGGCCTGGCGGTCCTGATTTTCATCTTGGGCATTCCCGGAGATTTCAACGCAAATGCTCAGGGTGTCTATGTCGAGTACCTGCACCTGAACGGGACCCTCTCTACCGGGGCGGTCAGCGACATCTCCACGGCCATCCTGGTAAAAAGATTCTATCGGGAGTACAAAGTTCATCACACAACCCAGATTCTTCAGAAAGCCATGGGGCATGTGAAGACCCGGTATCCCCATCCCGGCTACTGGGGGGCCTTTGTCCTGGTCGGGGATTATTTGTAGATGCTGGATGCTCGGGTCTGATGACGGCTGGCGAGTATCAGTGAAGGGTCAGAGAAAGAGAAACAATAAAAATGAAATAAAACCTTGATTTTTGTTTTGTATTGACTTAAATTATACAAAACTTTGTGAAACGGGAGGCCTTCATAATAATTCAGGGGTTCAAAAAACGGCTTTTCTCCTCTCTTTTCAGATCGCTTATCTTTTGCCCGAAATAGTTGCCTTTCACCCTTAGTTTAAGATCAGAGCAAAATTTTTCTTCACCAATGGCAGCTGAACGGCAGGGGAGCGGGGGTTTCCTTTGTGACTTTCAGGAATCCAACGTTTTGTATCGGAGTGCCAACAATTTGATAGTGGAACCCGAAAAGGAGGGACCATGGAAAAGCTGGCAGAATGTGTATTTAGTGTTGATGAACACTACGAAAATGAAAAAGGCGTCTTTCGGGTCATTTCCATCCATGGAGCCGAAATGATTATTCGGTGGGAAAGCGGCGAAGAGATCTGTACGGAGATTGATTTGCAGTGTCGCATTGCGGAACGGAGGGAGAGAGAAAAACAGGAACGGGCGGCCGCCGCCAAACCTGCTTCTAAATCCACCTCGACCAGGGAAAAAACCGCTTTTGCCGGCTTTGCGCCGACGGACTTCAAAAATAGCGGCTCCGGAACGACCTGGCGCTCCCGCAGCCAACTGGGTGCGGCAGTAGCTCAAAAAATCAACACCACCCGGTTCAAGTTCAATTCCTGGTCATTTGGGAACAAGCCTGAAATGCATGTGCAGGACATCGAACACTACGATCATTCGGAACCTGATTATCATGCCAGATTTTTTGTCAGAGTGGACCGACAGGCCCTTTATTATGGATTCCGAGTAGCACGTCCCGATAGCAAAGGAGGCGCCTCAACGGACTGGAACGCCTTTAGAGAATGGCTGACTCAGCGGGAAAACGAGGAGATGCTCCATGCAATCGCCTTCAAGGATAATCTGACCGTTTACAACTTCGCCAGACCCTCAGCAGGCCCCCTTCTGGTTGCGGATGGCGGCTGGCACACCGATGGGAGCGGGCGTCAACCGTGTAAGGAGGGGCTTACCCTGTATATCAATGACACGCCGGAGACAAGGCCCTTCGATTTGCATCTTGCCGGCACCATCGCTAAAGACGACGCCGTGGCGTGCGGTCTGAATATCGTCGGGAATATCGCCCATCTCTTTACACGTCTACTGCCGCTGTACCAGGCGGCTGTGGCTCATTGATCAGAGTGTCAGTGATATTGGCCATAAAAGGATTAACTTGACCTAAATAAATTTATCTTACCTCGATGAAACAGCTCCTGTTAGGCGACTTCTTGTTCAATTTGCACTCAGACCTATTTTGTGATAATTTTTCCAATCAATCGGCTTAGATTTGTCCCGACCTGCTCCGGGAGGACCGATTTTCCCGTGCGGCCCGCTTCGGCTAAATAAGAGGGCACATTCCTTATTGATTCAACGAGAAACAACCCTGTGGAACTCCCTTGGCAGAGACAACGACCGTGTCAGAATTCCGTGGCGATGTCCGCCGTACTTTGGTGACGGACAAGCAGGTAACGCAGCGTGAATGAGTTGGGACTGGAAATAGGGATCATTTTCTTGCTCCTCGTGGCGAATGGTGTTTTCGCCATGTCTGAGATAGCGGTCATTGCCGCTCGAAAAATCCGTTTACAACGGTTAGCCGAGTCCGGCGATCAAAAAGCCAAGGCGGCTCTGAAACTCGCCAGAAATCCCAATCAGTTCCTGGCGACTGTCCAGGTGGGCATAACGCTGATAGGTATTTTCGCCGGCGCTTTTGGCGGGGCAACGATTGCCGAAACTATAGCCGCCTACCTGAACACCTTTCCCGTTTTTGCGCCGTACAGCGAACCTATTGGTGTCGGAATTGTGGTGGTTGTCATTACCTATCTATCCCTCATCATTGGCGAACTCGTTCCCAAGCGATTGGCGCTGAACAATCCTGAACGCGTTGCTTCGATGATGGCTTTGCCGATGCAGATTCTCTCGAAAATTGCTTTGCCGGCGGTGCATGTTCTGGATATTTCCAGCAATATCGTTATCCGCCTGTTGGGCGTCAAAACATCCTTGAAGCCAGGAATTACCCTTGAAGAGATCAAAATCCTGATCGAACAGGGAACAAAAAGCGGCATATTTGAGGAAACCGAGCAGGATATGATAGAAAATGTCTTGCGTTTGGATGAACGGCCGGCGGGCGCATTGATGACCCCTCGAATGAAGATTGTCTGGCTGGACATTGAGGAGCCCCTTGAAGAAATCCAGCGCAAGGTGGTGGAACATCATTTTTCCTGCTTTCCCGTAGCGAAAGGGAGCCTTGATCGTGTCATCGGCGTCGTTCGCGCCAAAGATCTGCTGGTGCAGAGCCTGGGCCGGCAACCCCTGGACGTAATCGTGTTATTGCGACCCCCCCTGTTTGTTCCTGAGAACATGTCTTCCCTGGATCTACTGGAATTGTTTAAAAAAAAGGGGGTCCATATCGCTCTGGTTACGGATGAATACGGCGGCATTGAGGGGATGATCACCCATAACGACATATTGGAAGATATCGTTGGCAATATTCCCACTGCCGGTGAACCTTCTCCTGAACCGCAGGCCCAGCAGCGAGAGGACGGTTCGTGGCTGGTGGACGGTTTGCTGAACATGGACGTGCTCAGGGAGATGTTTAAAATGAAACAATTGGCGGATGAACAGGATAGTAGAACGTATCACACGGTTGGCGGGTTTATCATGAGCCATGTCAATGATATTCCGGTCGTTGGACAATTTTTTGAATGGCGGAATCTTCGCTTTGAAGTGGTAGATATGGATGGACGACGGGTAGATAAGGTGCTGATTACCCCCTTCGCATGAATTAGCGGTTCAATACGCTGCACTGGCTCTTCGGCGCTCTGTTTTCAACCAATCATTGGTGTTGATTGAGGGAAACTGTGAGAAATCAAATGAAAAGCGTCTGGTTTCTATTGGCAGTCATGGTTGCCCTGTTTTCCCTGCCGCAACTTTCATTCGCCGAAAAAGTAGTTGTTTACTCTGGGCTCTACCCTCCTTATCAGATTGACGATAATGGAAAACTGACCGGCGTTAATACTGAAATCGTCAGGGCCATTTTTCATCATTCCGGCATTCCATTTGAAATCCAATACATCCCATGGGCCCGGGCTCAGAAAATAGTCGGCGACGACAGCGTACCGAACACAGCCATCTATTGCCTTGGAAGAAACGAACAAAGAGAACGGCACTACAAATGGGTTGGCGTCTATTTCTATCAGAAAGTCAGCTTTCTCACTTTGAAAGATTCAGGCGTGAAAATTGATGCGCCTGACGATGCAAAAAAATACGTGACGGGTCTGGTACGGGGAGATATCATGACAGAGCAGCTTACATCCCAAGGATATATCGGAAAACACGAAGTTGTGCATGACGATATTCTGAATATCAGGAAGCTGTTCAAGAAGAGAGTGCAAACGATCGTCACCTCCCTTTTTGCTGCACGGTATATCGCAAGGGAAATCGGCCTTGCTCCCGATCAGATCGAATCGCAGTGCGATGTGGCAACTGTTGAATTCAATCTTGCTGTATCAAAAAGGACATCGGATGAGATCTGTCTGAAATTGCAGAGGTCGCTAAAGACCTTGTTGGAAAGCGGCGCCATTGACAGAATCATAAACAACTGGCGTTGATGAAAGAAGGAGGAAACCAGTATGGGATTCTACAGAGTTGGGGCCGTTGCAGCAGCCCTTGTTTGTCTTTGCTCGATCACATTCGGTAGCCAGGTTTGTGCCGATGACAAGACAATTGTCCTGGCCCATGAGACGTCCTGGCCTCCGCACTATGGGAAAGACCTCGAAGGGGGTGGCTATACCGTTGAAATTGTCAGGGAAGCCTTGAAACGGGTCGGCTATACGCTGGAAACCGTGTGGCTCCCCTGGAAGAGGGCCCAGATGGAAGCTGCAAGAGGGGATTACGACGGTCTTGGCGCCTCCTACTATACGGAAGAAAGGGCAATTAAATTTGCCTATTCAGACCCCGTTGCAACCACGGAAATCGTTTTCTTTAAGAGGGCCGAAGATACGATCGCATATTCGAAGCTGGAGGATCTGAAACCCTATAAGATAGGGACCGGGTTTGGATATGGTTATCCTGAGAAATTTGTAAAGGCCGATCTGCAAAAGGTTGAAGCGTATGAGGCCAAAACAAATATAACCAGGTTACTGAATCAGCGAATTGACCTGATCATCGAATCACGTCAGACCATCCTCTTTTACTTAAAGCAGGAATACCCCGACAAGGTAAATTCTCTGGAAGTACTGGGTGATCCGCTGGAAACGATGTCGCTCTATGTCCCGTTTTCAAAAAGCAGACCGAATTACCAACAAAAGGTAGATGATTTCAACCGTGGGCTCAAAATGATCCAGGAAGACGGGACCTATAAAAAGATTATGAGAAAGCATGGGTTCGATTCCAACTGATTTTCCTCACCTGGTGGACCCAGCAAGGCAGCTGAGTACGTGCCGCTTATCGATCGTCCATCCGAATTAGCTGATTGTTGATGCGATGTTGAAACAAGACAGAATCGAGAGAGACGGGGTGATTTCTGGTATTTTTTTCAAATAGGTGGAAAAGGTCCGAGGGGGTCTCTTTCCCAAAGGACGCAACACAGAATTCCACTCCCCGTGGAACGCTCCCTGTACCCTCAATACGTTCTGGAACAGGCAGGGGGGACATCGGCTTTGATCGAGGTGCTCGCCTGGAGCTGTTGGGGAGCTCATTTAACAACCCCACTGCCGTATCCCTGAAATGACTCAAGAATTTGCGTCCTTTGGGAAAGAGACCCCCACGGACCGGTGAGTTGTCATCGCCTTTTTAATAAGGCCAAACAGTTGCTACATTTTTAGAAGAGCTTTTTCTGTTCCCCGCTGTTCAGGCGTTTTTTCTCCAGCCCGAGGTGGAGGTAGGCCCTTCGAGTGGCCACGCGGCCCTGGGCCGTGCGCTTGATATAGCCTCTCTGAATCAGGAACGGCTCATACACGTCCTCCAGCGTGTCCTTCTCCTCGCTCACGGCCGCGGAGAGGCTGCTCAGGCCGATGGGTCCTCCCTCGAATTTCTCGATAATGGTGTGCATAATGTAGCGGTCCATCTTGTCAAGCCCCTGATCATCCACCTCCAGCATATCCAGGGCCCGGTCTGCCACCTCCTGAGTGATCACTCCGTCCGCCTCCACTTCTGCAAAATCCCGAACTCTTCGAAGGAGCCGGTTGGCCACCCTCGGCGTTCCCCGTGCCCGCTTGGCGATCTCAAGCGCCCCCGCGTCCTGAATCGGTATCCTGAGGAGCGCAGCCGATCGGGTGACGATTTGACGAAGCTCTTCAGGGGCGTAGAACTCCACCCGCAGGACCACCCCAAAACGGTCCCTCAGCGGCGGCGTCAGAAGGCCGGTCCGCGTGGTGGCCCCCACCAGGGTAAACGGAGGGAGCGGGATCTTCATGGTCCTTGCCGAAGGGCCCTGGCCAATGATGATATCCAGCTCGTAGTCTTCCATGGCCGGATAGAGGACCTCTTCCACCACATGGTTGAGGCGGTGAATCTCATCGATAAAGAGGACATCCCTGGGTTGAAGGCTGGTCAGAATGGCGGCCAGGTCACCGGATTTCTCGATGACCGGGCCGGAGGTGCTCTTGATGTTCACGTCCAGTTCGTTGGCAATGATGTGTGCAAGGGAGGTCTTGCCCAGGCCGGGGCTTCCGTGGAACAGCACATGGTCCAGGGCCTCGGAACGGCCTCGGGCGGCCTCGATAAAGACCCTGAGGTTCCGCTTCATCTCGTCCTGGCCGACATATTCATCAAGGGTCTTCGGCCGAAGGCTGATCTCTGCCGGAAGTTCCTCTGAAAGGGGTTCAGGGTCTATGATTCGTTCTTCTATCATCTGATTGTCACGACAGCGTTCTCAAGGCCTCTCGAATCAGCCCCTCCAGGGTGATCTCGCCGACCCGCAACTTTGCCTTGTCTATGGCCATTTTGGCTGATTTCGATGAATAGCCCAGATTTACGAGGGCGGAAAGGGCGTCGTCCATGATGTGTCGATCGTCCCCCTGCGAGTCCGGAACCTGGGGCATGTCCCTGTCGCCAAAGGCCTTGGCGGCACGGTCTTTTAACTCCAGCGCGATCCGTTCCGCAGTCTTTTTCCCCACGCCG
>Ga0265297_10010411_pt1 | contig 11701 bp, 11 predicted proteins | sample Munlanlwell13791_FD_192502 | JGI IMG/M metagenome (GOLD analysis project Ga0265297, IMG submission 192502) | Leachate microbial communities from a municipal landfill in Southern Ontario, Canada - Leachate well 137-91 | ecosystem: Engineered > Solid waste > Landfill > Unclassified | place...
TGATGGTTGCTTCGGAGTAAGATTGCAGACCACCGACAGCGGGAACCGGAGTATATCTTATAATCACAATACCCGAACCGCCCTTTGCGCCAGTACTTGCCGGGCCGCCACCACCTCCACCACCACCTCTATTAGCAGTACCAACCGTTGCTGCTACGCTATTTGATGCACCATTTCCACCACCATCATTACCTACTCCAATTGGAGGGAAACCATCGTAATTTCTTCCACCTCCACCACCACCAGCATAATGAACATGAGATCCAGAGATATCATAACCTAAACCAACTCCTCCGTTACCACAAGTCCCTCCAGAAAGGCCAGTCCCGCCAATTCCACCCATACCACCGCCACCGCCACTGCCATGATAACCCCCGCCCTCGGTACTACCGCCATTATAACCTTGACTACCTATTCCACCCGTACCATAACTTGCCCCACCGCCGCTGCCACCGTTGCCACCAGCACCACCAGCTCCCCCTGCACCACCACCATAGGCAGTTTGGGAATTAAAAACTGAATTGTTCCCGGCAGTATCTACCGCCCCACCATCACCAACTGTAACAGTATACGTTTGTGCAGTAACAGCAGACGAACTATTATAAATTAACCCTCCTGCCCCTCCTCCACCGCCTATTATTGTTGAGCCACCGCCACCGCCACCGCCAACTACTAAAACTTGAACATTACCCGAACCAGTAACTGTAAAAGTTGAATTTCCAACAGTAGTATAGGTATGGACTTTATCGCTTCCTACTGTGGTAACCGTTCCGCCGGTCGCTGAAAATGCGCTTACCGGGACAAAGTTGGTCACATATGACGCTTGAGCACTGGAATCAGAGGAATATTCCATCAAGTCCAAAGTAACAGCGGAAACAATCCCGTCGGTCACATACGCCGCTTGCGCATTCGCGTCAAGGACATATTCCATATAATCGAGGATTTTGGATGACGCAGTGCCTGACGTTAATATCTTGGTGGTTTTCCCGGGGTTTTGGATTCCAGTTGTAACGATAGAACCATTCACTTCCAGAGTATCAGTCGGGTTCGCCGTCCCTATCCCCACATTCCCGGCAAATGTGGAAGTGCCGGTAGCCCGGAAAGTGCCGGTGACGTCCAGTTTATAGGTAGGAGGATTGATTCCGATTCCCACGTTCCCGGAGTTGGTGTTGTAGATGTCGTTTCCAGCGGCTTCCCAGCCCACGCCTCCGAGATTGGCCCAGACGCCGTTGGCATAACCCCTGAAAGAAGAAGAGGCGGTATTGTAATAGATTGACCCGTTCTGGGCTCCGGCCACGGGGTCGGTGATGAGCTGTCCCAGATTAAGGAGATTGGAAATATTGATGTCTTTCCACCGGTTGGTGGAAGCGATGCCGAGGGAAAAGGAATTGTCGGTGTTGGGGACCAAGCTATCGTCAAAGGTGGCGGCCGATACCCTCCCGATGGCGAACTTGAGAGCCCTTGTTATCTTTTGGTAAGGACTCTCGCTGTTATAGGTTAATGAGAGATCAACCCGAACAATGGCATGAGCTTCGGGGTTTTCATATTTGGTCACTTCAAACCCTGAAACCTTGACCTGGTTGTTGGTGATGGCAAGGGTTTCGCCCGTCCCTTGCTTGAGATAGATTCCGTTTGCGTCTGAAGAAATAATAGTGGGATCCTGGGCAGGAGAAGTCATCCGGAGGACCAAACTTGAGGAAGCGACTCCGGCCGGATTCTCGATGTTGGCGCTTTCCCGGACGAGTCGGCGAACAATTGATTGGACATACGCCAGCTGCTGAGTAAGCTCGGCGTCAGCCGAGGTCTGGGTGCCGACCCTTGTGAAAGTAATGAGGACGCCGGAGAAAACTCCGACGGCGGCGGCAAAGACGGCGGTATAAACCAAAAGTTCAATGAGGGTGTAACCTTTTTGAGATTTGAGCGAGGTCATCTGTTAATATTTATTAATCAGAAATTTCTAAACCGAAACAACCATCTTAGTACGACCCCGGCAAATCAGTATAGCATATTCAGTTCTAATTTAAAACCAGCTGCGTTTGAACGCTAATTAAATTTAATTATATTTATAAGAAGTTGTCGGATTACTTTGTCAGTCCATTGCCGGCATTCCCGTTATCGCCGTCTTTCTTGAATTTATTGAGCTGCCTGCTTACCATATTGTCCGTTTTCATCAGAATCAATTTAATTTTGCGAAGCGTTTTTTCGCTGAAAGCGTTAACCGCCGCGTCAACCTTCTCGAACGGAAAAGAACTGAACCAGTTGGTTCTTGATTTTGGGGCATTGGCGGTTTCGGTTTCGCTAATCCGCGGCAAAGCCCTGGCCACCAAGAAAATAACCGTTCCCAAGCTGAACATTATAAAAATTTGAAGAATGAAATCGTACATAATTTTCGATTAGAGTTCGTAGCGACAAAATCTTTTCACCTGGATATTTTCTCCTAACCGGGCGATGGCGTCTTTAACCAAAGAATCGATGGTTATTGATTCGTCTTTGATAAAGGGCTGGGAAAGCAAATTTTCGATATCAGCGGGTTCCATCGCGGCAATCTGCATAACCAGATTATGCGACAATCCTTTAAAAACATCCGAACGGGCCACGAAATCGCTTTCGCAGCGAAGCTCCAGCATAACGCCAACCCTGTCGTTGTGAATATAAGTCTCAAGAAGTCCCGCGCCGGTGGAACGGTCGGATTTTTGCTCCACCTTAACCAATCCCCATTCCTTAATAAGGGCGACGGCTTTATCAAAGTCGCCTTTCGCTTCGGCATAAGCTTTCTTACAAGACATTACGCCGGCTCCGGTCGCGTCTCTAAGTTTTTGAATAACTCCAATATCAACTTTAACCATAATATGACGATTATAAAATATTACTGGACTTTATCAGCGGGTTTAATGAAAGCCGGTTCCAGATATTTAAGAATCCACTCAATGCTGGCTTTGCTGTGGTCGTTTCCGGGAATCGGAAAATCGACTTTCGAAGGATCGCAGTCGGTTGACATAACGGCGATTACCGGGATCTTTATCCGTTTGCCTTCGTTAACCGCGGTCTTATGCTCTATGGTGTCAATCGTGAACAAAATATCCGGCAGTTTATTGAGATAAACCAATCCGCTGAAAGCTTTTTCCATTTTGGCGATTTCCTTGTCGATTTTCGTCCGCTCTTTTTTGGTGTATTTATCCAAATCGCCCTGTTCTTTCTTGGCTTTCAAACCGAGATAATAATTCACCCGCTGGTTGATGATTTTGAAATTAGTGAGAATTCCGCCCAGCCAACGCTCCGTCATGTAAGGCAAATTATGTTTTTTGGCGAAATCTTCAATGAGTTTTTGGGCAGCCGGCTGAGTGGCAACCATGAAAACCGTCGCTCCCTGGCCGGTCTTTTCTTTAAGGAAATCTTTAACTTTGTCCAACGCCGAAATAACGGCCTGAAGGTCGAACAACTCAATGCCGTTGCGGGTGGAAAAAATATGCGGCCTCATCTTGGGATTGGTCTTGGATTTTTTGTGGCCGTAAACTATGCCCGCCTCGAGCATTTCTTTAAAATGACTGTTTTGATTTATGTCCAATTCCGTTTCCATACCCAGTAGTAGAAACTCGATAATTGTTTAATGAAATATTTTGACCTTTTTATTAATAATTATTTTTGTTTTTACCCAGTTGTTTCAGAAACCCCCTGATTCGCTTTCAGCGAATCAAATCGAGTTTTCACTACTGGGCATAAAAGAAAAGAATAACAAAATTATTCTGCGGGGTCAACCCCCTTTGGCTCCCAAAAAACTGAACCTACCATCGAAATAGAATAAAATCTTTTCTCGTCAGCCAAGGTCTCCGCGATAGATAAATTACCCTAGCTCACTTCGGGAATCCTTCCGGAATTCCTTCACCTCAATAAGATAGAATTCGCTTCGCTCATTATCTTATTGGGTTCAGTCAGTTCCGGCTTTCCTCTCGTTCGCTTCGGTAATTTATAGCTATCGCTCCCGACAGGCTGTCTACAGAAAAGATTTTATTCTCTGAAAACCAGACAGAAAATATTTTTGAGCGAATCCTGTCGGAAGGCGGCTTTAAAATTAACGAACGAGCCGCGTTAAACGAGCCAGGCCCCCGAGGAGCAAAGCGACGAGTAGGGTGGCGAGTAGCGAGCGAGTGAGTTTAATTTTAGACGCCTGGAGATGGATGAGCGAGAAAGAATTTTCTGGATAAATAGATATATCTGGCGCAAAATTTTTGGAAAGAAATTAACTCCTTTTCTGCCGATGGTTGATTCGCCACTTGGCGATTGCCGCGTGATTGCCGGACAATAAAATTTTAGGCACCGGATATTTTTTGCCTTTATAAACAAAAATTTCCGGCCGGGTGTAGGCCGGCACGCCGACGCCCAGTCGTTTTTCTTCAAGAGACTCCTCTTTCCCCAGAACTCCGGGTATATGGCGGGAAACGGCGTCAATTAAAACCATGGCCGGCAATTCGCCGCCGCCCAAAACATAAGGACCGATTGAAATTTCTTCAACTTTAAAACCCGCGGCGGAAATAACTTTCCCGGCTCTTTCGTCGATTCCCTCATAGTGGCCGGAGATTAAAATCAAATTGTCATATTTTTTGGCGAAATCAGCCGCCAGTTTGTTGTTGAGTTGTTTTCCGGCCGGAGCGAATAATATGACTTTTGATTTCTTATTTCTCATTTTTGATTTCAAGGATTGGACCGCTTTAATTAAAGGTTCAATCTTCAAAACCATTCCCGGGCCGCCGCCGTAAGGCTTGCCGTCGACTTTATGATGCTTGTCTTTGGCAAAATCCCGGAGATTGTGGATTTTGACTTTGAGCAAGCCCTTCTTCTGGGCTCTTTTCAAGATTGACTCGTCCAGATAAGAAAAAGCTTCGGGGAAAATCGTGATGATATTAAATGTCATTTATGTATTATACAGGTAAAAATCTTTTCGGACGAATCCTGCCGGAAGACGGCAGAAGATGGATGAGGAAGAAAATATTTTTACCTAAAAAACCGAGCCGATGTTCATCGGCTCGGTTTTTGCTGAATTTGAATCCTTTTTATTAGAATTTCAAATCGTCAACTACCTTTTTAACTCCTTCGCTGGGCTGACTGAAGCGGGTGCTGCCTTCGGGTTCTTCAATTTTCAGATTAACCCGGGCATTATTTTTCACGCCTACAATCCGCAACAGAGAACGAATGGATTTGGCTGTTGAACCTTGGCGGCCAATCACTTGGCCCATATCCTGGGGATTGACTTTCAAAGAAAGCAGAACTCCCATCTCGTCTACCTTGCGATCGATTTTCACGTCTTCGGGATGATCAACAATGGCTTTAACAAGAAATTCAAGGAACGCCTGATAATCACCTGTCATACTGAGTTTCTAGATTTCTAGTTTTTCAATAATATTCGACCTTTTATTCTTAACATCCGAATTTCAAAATTAATTGGTATAATTTAACAATAACACTATTTGAAGATAAAGTCAATAGCAGAATCTATTTCCGTTTTAAGAGATTTTTTATGCTCGGAGTGGGCTGGGCGCCGCTCTTTATCCAATAGTTAACCCGCTCAACATTTAGTTTGGATTTGCTGGTATGAGGATTAAACCAACCGAGGTCTTCGATGAAACGGCCGTCCACTTTTGAACGTTTTTCGGCCACAATCACCCGGAACGAGGCCTGGCCTCTCTTCCCTATTCTTTTGAATTTTATGGCTAACATAATAGCTTTCAGATTATAGGTTTTAGGTTTTAGTGTCAACCCCCACACCAATCGAGTTTATTTTAAAAAATAATTATTTTTGAGTGAAAATATTTTTAACAAACGGGATTTTATAATCAGAATTAATAGGATTATCCCGATATAATCGGGATAATCCCAAAACTCAATTGGTGTGGGGGTCAAGTTTCAGCGACAGAATTTTGGAAACGCCGTCTTCTCCCATCGTTATCCCGTATAAAACGTCCGCCACGCCCATAGTGGAACGGTTGTGGGTAATGATGATAAACTGGGTTTTCTCCGAAAAATTTTTAATCAGGCCCGCGAACCGCTGGGCATTGCGGTCGTCCAAAGCCGAATCGATTTCATCAAGCACCAAAAAAGGCGGCGGATTGAAAGAAATCAGGGCGAAAAGAGCGGCCATCGAAACCAAGCTCCGTTCGCCGCCGGAAAGCATTTCCAAACTGGTGATTCTCCTTCTCGGCAGATTCAAATCAATTTCAATCCCCGCCTCCTCAAAAACCGGTTCCGGTTTCGGTTCGGCCGGGTTTTCGATTTCTTCTTCCTCCGGTTCGCCGTCCTGATCGATTTGCGGCTTCACCTCCTGCTTTCTGATGCTTAATTTCGCCTTCCCTCCCCCGAACATCAGCCGGAAATAATTTTCGAATTCCTTATTGATTGATTTAAGCGCTTCCTGAAAATCGGAGCGGATTTTAACACCCAAATCTTTAATTAAAGTTTTAAGGTCGGACGTGGCTTTTTCCAAATCGGCCGATTGATGCGACAAAAACTGATAGCGTTCTTCGGTTTCTTCGGCTTCCTTGACGACGGCCGGGTCGATGTCACCGATGCTCGCCAGATTGGTCCGCAGCCGGAACATCTTCCTTTCTATCTCAGACAGGTCGGAAATGTTTATCGGCTGGACGGCGGGAGAATCGCCGAATTCCTTCACCGACCGCCCGATTTGATTCAGCTGAATTTCCAAATCCTGGAATTTGAGATTCGCCTTTTCTTTTTCAAAGAAAATCTTGTTTCTTTCGTTTTCCAGGCGGTTGATTTCGCTTCTTTTTTCCTCGACGGTCTTGAAGCTTTCAATCAGACGTTTTTCGTTCTGGGTCAGCTGCGACAGTTCGGCGTTCAAAGATTCGAGATTTTTGATAAGTTTTTCTTTTTCTTCCTTTATTTTCGAAAATTCTTCTCTTTTCTCCGAAGACCTGTCCTGGACGGAAAAGAATTTGTTTATTCTTTCAAGCCCTTTTTCCAGATTGGTTTTCAGTTTTTCCAGCTGTTCCAGCGGCAAGCTTGTTTCCAGCAAACTTTTTATTTCTTTGATAAGCCCGAGTAAATCCTTCACCTGATATTCAACTTCTTCCGGCGCGGAAGAATTAAGCATTTCCAATTTGGCTTCAAGATGGCCGAGCCCCCTCTGGCATTCGGAGCGCTTGACCTGCAAATCCGCGGACTGCGACCTCAACTCGTCGATTTTTGCCAGTTCTCCCTGGAAATTCTCCAGTTCTTTCTGTTTTTGCCTGATTTCTTTTTCCAAAGACGCCAAGGGATTGCCAAGAACGGCTAAGGTGTTTTTTATTTCCGCCAATTTGAAAGAAAAGTAATTATTTTCCAGGCCCTTCAATTCCTCTTCATACTCGCTTCGTTTTTCCCATTTACCGGTCTGGCGTCTCAACATTCTTAAATGCGGCTGGAGTTCTTCGAGCATTGCTTTGATTTTTTCTAGATTGATGACCGTGCTCTCCAGCTGATTTTCGGACTGGGTTTTTTTAATCTGAAATTCCCTCAGCCCGATGATTTCCTCAATCATCTGCTGGCGTTCCAAAGGAGAACTTTTGACGAAAATATCGCTCTGGCCCTGATTGACGATAGTGAATCCCTTCGTGCCCAACCGGGATTTCGCCAATAATTCAATGACGTCTTTCAAGCGGACGGATTCCTGATTCAGGAAAAATTCGGAAACTCCGGAACGGTCAACCTTGCGGGTTAAAACCACTTCTTCAAAATCAACCGGCAGCCAGTGGGAACTGTTGTCAAAACAAAGAGTGGCCTGGGCCAGGCCCAAAGCCGCTTTTTTAGGCGTCCCGGAAAAAATCAGATTCTCGATTTTTTCGCCGCGGAGCTGCTTGGCTTCCCGCTCGCCAAGCATCCAGCGGAGAGCGTCGACTATATTTGACTTGCCGCTGCCGTTGGGGCCGACGATGCCGACCACCCCGGCGGGAAATTCCAAAACCGTCTTTGAGGCAAAAGATTTAAAACCGCTTAATTCAAGACGTTTTAGAAAGATAGACATGAGTTATAAATTTTTAATTATCAATTTTCAAGCACCAATGAAGTTCTAAATTCCAATTTTCAAACTTCGCTTCTACTAGATTTCATAATACTTGAAAATATCAAAAGCAATTCTTGCGCTTCTCGCCATAAATCTCTGAATTCTTGTTTAAATTCGGGATTAGTTCTTGCCAAAAGCCGCAACCAATGTTTGGTTTCTTTGGTTTCTTTTTTACAGATTCCAATTTTATGTTGAAAATCTTTCTTGCTTTCTGCTTCATTCGCTTCGCAATAATTAGCGCCTACGGATCCAGCAGAACCGACAACTTGCTCTATTATTCTCCTATTAACGCTGGTTTGCAATAATTTCTTCACAAGGTCAATCACAGATTCAGCAAATTTCGCAGTTCTTTCTTCTAAATCATAACGTTTGGGATTTGGTGCTTGAGATTTCATTGAAAATTGTGATTTGAAAATTGGAAATTAGCAACATCGTAATTGCTCATTAAATATAATTATTGAACTTTGTCATTCTCTTTATAAAAACTCTTTACTATGGGCTCAAGATTCCCGTCCATAATGCTTTCGATGTTGTGCCATTTCTTGCCGATGCGGTGATCGGTAATCCTGTCCTGCGGGAAATTATAGGTTCTGATTTTTTCCGACCGGTCGCCCGAGCCGATTTGTTCTTTCCGCAAAGCCCCCATCTTTTTTTGCTCTTCTTCCTGTTTGAATTCAAACAGCTTCGCCCGGAGGATGTTCATGGCGCGGTCCCGGTTCGCGGATTGCGAACGGTCAACCTGGGAAGCGACAACCACCCCGCTCGGCTTATGCAGGATTCTGACCGCGGTTTCCACCTTGTTGACGTTTTGCCCGCCCGGGCCGGATGAACGGAAAAAGGTGACTTCCAAATCCGAAGGATTTACCTGAATTTGCGTCTGTTCCACTTCCTTTAACACCGCCACCGAAATCGTCGAGGTGTGAACACGGCCGGCTTTTTCAGTCGCCGGAATCCGCTGGACCCGGTGAACACCGGACTCGAATTTCAAAGCGTCATAAACCCCTTCCCCGGCAATTTCCGCCACCAGGGATTTATAACCGTTTAAAGAACTCTGATGATAATCAAGAATAACGAAACGCCAGCCCTGCTTTGCCGAAAATTTCTGGTAAGCCCGGGCTAAATCCGCGGCAAAAATAGCGGCTTCTTCGCCGCCGGCTCCGGCTCGTATTTCAAGAATGATTTTATCCACTTATGCTATCCATTTAATTTATTGAATATCTTCAAATTCTTCAAAACCACGTTTTTCATTCCGGCGATTACCGAGGGCATTATTTTATAGGGCGTGATTTCTTCGGGATTATCCTTCAGGCTTTTTTCGAGGGCTTCCCGCCAAGCCAGACGGATTTCGGTATTAATATGGACAATGGAAATGCCGGCGTCAATGGCAACGATAAAATCTTCAACCGTGATCCCCGAACCGCCGTGCAAAACCAAGGGAACGCCGGCGGCTTTTTTGATTTCGCCTATTCTTTCAATGTCCAGCTTCGGATTAGGGGCGTTTTTAAACATCCCGTGAATATTGCCGACGGCCGCCGACAACAAATCGATTTTCGTCTCTTCGACAAACCGTTTGGCTTCTTCGGGTTTGGTCAAATCTTCGGGCTTAATAGCCGCTCCTTCGGGAATTTCTTTCAGAATTTTAGAGGAAGAGCCAATGAACCCGATTTCACCCTCAACTAAAACTTCGGGGTTGATCGATTTGGCGAACGCCGCCGCTTCTTTGGTTTTTTTGAGATTTTCTTCAAAAGACGATTCGGAAGCGTCAAAAATAACGGAGTCGTAGCCGGCCAAAACCGCTTCTTTGATTTTTTCCAAAGAATGAAAGTGGTCGGCGTTCAAAAAAATCGGATAATCGAATTCTTCCCTTAAAATTCTGACCAAAGCGGCCGTCTGCTTCAAGCCGACATAACCGCCCTCGCCTTCGGAAGTGCCGATTATCAGAGGGATTTTTTCGCCCCGAACCCCGGACAATTCTTGCCCGGCTTCAAAAATCGCCTTCAATTGCTCCAAGCCCGCAATGTTGAAATGCCCGACGGCCACTTTCCGTTTTTCCGCTTCCGATATGAATTGTTTCAAGTTTCCCATTTGATTAAACCTCAAACCAGCCCTTGATGAGATTCGCCTTAATCATCTCTTCAAGTTTTTCCTGCCCGAAATAACTTACGAAAATTTTGTTCCAGAGCGCTTCCTGGTGATGATAAAGGTATTTGACCATTTCTTTTTCCTTGACCAAGCTCATTACGGTGTCAACCAAATTGAAACTGACCAGAATTTCTCCGCCGGTTTCTATTTTGAAAAAGTCGCCGATCCAATCCAGGTTTTTCCAGAAATCAAGGCCTTCGATTTTAGCCAGGTTGTCTTCGGCCTTGTCCCAGTGAAGGGCTTCGGGATTGATATGGGGCAGAAAAAGCCGGTGATCGTTTTCGTCGTCCTTGGCGAGATACCGCTGGATGACCAAAAACGAACAGCGGTCCGCCGAGGAAGATTTGGGCAAATTATCCGGAACGTCTCCCCGCAGAAGCGAAATGAAATTTTTGGAAAATTCTTTGGGATTATTTTCGGCAAAATCCTTGAAAAGGTCGGAATAAAAATAAACTTCATTGAAATAATGCGCGACGAGGGACAAAGTGCGCAGAATTTCGCCGGAAACCTTTAAGGTGATAGGAATGATAAAAATGACTCCCAGCTCTTTAAGATGGCTGATGTTATGGTATTTTTTCCGGACGAATTTTTCGGCTGCCTCTTTCCATTTCGCGCCGAGAACCTTCACTTCTATTTCCCGCTCTTCAAAATCGGCGGCTTTCAGATTCTGATACTGCTTGAAAAACCGGTTGTTTAGCCATTCCGAATCTTCGAGAAACCTCAAACTGCTGAAAACCTCCAGCAGATTCTCTTTCGCCAGCATGGCTTCCACCGAAGAATAACCGAGGGCTTCCAGGGTTTTCCGGGGCGGTTCGGCTTTTAAAAATCCTTCGGCGATTTCTTTCTTGAGAAAAAATCCTTTCCGTTTCGGGCAAATGTCTTTAGCCAAATCAACCAGCCGTTGGCAATCTTTGGGCTCGGATAATTGGGGATTTCCGAGCATCTGGAAAAGTCGCAAATCGTCGCTTTCCACTTTGGAAATCAAAGCGTCATAAACATCCAAAGCCATGGAATTCCGGCCCAGCCCCAGATTATCGAGAGAATCGTCAATCAGCCGTTCGTTTTCCTCAACCATGGAATAAAGAAAATTCGATTTTCCGGTAATCCGGTTCAATTCTTTTTCCAAGTCCAGCACGGCCTGTTTTTCTATTCTTAAAATTCTGGCGATTTTTTCCTGATAAGAATTGGTATTCATACCCAGTAGTAGAAACTCGATAATTACTTAATAATTATTTGACCTTTACGATGTTCTGTTTTTAAGTACCCAATGTTGTTTCTCGAACCGACTCTCTCGTTCGCTAAGGGCGAACTAATCGAGTTTTCACTACTGGGCATATATCTAATGTTAAACCCTAAACCTTTTAATTTCCAATTTCTCCCAGCGGGACGACCTTAAAAAATCATTCTTATTTATAATCCCCTGCTTGGCGCCGATAACTTCGACTTCCGCGGTGGCGTTGGCGCTTCCCAGGCGGATTGCGTATTCAACATCCCGGTTTTGTATCAGCC
>Ga0265297_10010412_pt1 | contig 11700 bp, 13 predicted proteins | sample Munlanlwell13791_FD_192502 | JGI IMG/M metagenome (GOLD analysis project Ga0265297, IMG submission 192502) | Leachate microbial communities from a municipal landfill in Southern Ontario, Canada - Leachate well 137-91 | ecosystem: Engineered > Solid waste > Landfill > Unclassified | place...
AGAAATTGTATCGCGATCTCTGCCAATAAAATATTCATATAACTTTCCTCTAAGATCTTCATCAATATTCGCAAAATCTATTCTATTAATTTCATTGACTAATTTGAATAATGTTGCAGGTTTTTTAATTTCCAGTTCCTGAAAAAGAATTGGCTTTAATTGTGCATCATTATTTATTTCATCTAATATATCATTAATTACCTCATATAATTTTTGTTCATCTGAAATTTCAGATATCGAAGAAAATAAACATTTTTTCGATAATTTTATTTTACCAGATCTAATTTTATTTTCCAATAATTTCAAGCTAAAGACTATATTAAATTGCCCCATTGCACGATCTTCGCTTAAACCCTCATTATTTCTCAATATATCATGAATATTATGAAATAATTTTTGCAATCCTTCTGCAGTAGAGACTTTAATGCTCTTTTCTATAGTTTTAACTTTATTTTCTAATTTTGTCAGTTTGCTGGCAGTGTTTTCTTTAGTATCGATACATGATATTTTCCGGTTCATATGCTTATCATAACTATCTTTTTTGGTAAATGTATGTAAACAATTTTCACACTTATATTCGGGCATTATATATTGTTACTATATATTATATTTTTGCGAAAAATGCGAAATAATTTTCGCTTCAATTTTTTATAAAGTAATATTTTATTTTCTGCGAGGTTTTATGACACCAATTTCACTAATTATAGAACCGAAGTCTTTATAAATTTCTTCTGGCATTTCTGGTAAATCAATATTTTCAGAACATTTTAAATAATATTGTTCTAATGTTGTAATATTCAATTTATTGCATTTTTCTTTCCACATATGCTTGTCTTTTATAAATTGTTCTGGGTTAATCCCTAAAAAATCATACCATCCTTTCCAATATTTATCATATTTTGAATCTGGCATCATTATCATTTTTTGATCTATTTTACATTGTTTATTATATTCACATTTATTTTTAATCTTTTGGTCAATTACATATTTCTTAAGTTTTTTAAATTCGTCATAAAGTGTGGCAATACCATTTCTATTAAAAACTTTTATTTTAAAATTTTCTGTAAATTCAGTAATATCAATCTTAGTCCCGCATATAAAAGTATCTATTTTTCCCTCTTTACTTTCATCATTGAGTTTATCTTTTGCAATATTTTTACAACGTATGATTTTAAATGTGTCTCTAACTTGATTATCAGTCGTTCCCATAGCTTTTAATATTTTTCGAATGCGAATAAATGATCCATTTTCTTCGTCAAAAAATTCTCTTTCATTACTTGATGAAAATATTAATGGTATTAGAATATGTCCGATTTTATTTGGCTGTTTTATAAATTTTCTTAAACATCTCCCAATGCATTGTACTATATCGATAATTGAATTTTTAATATCAGCGAATAACACTGCATCACAACTTTTTATATCGACACCTTCATTAAAAATTTTGGCACTCGATATTATTCCAATTCTTGCATTTTCAAATTGTTTTACAGCAGATCTTCTTTTTGCCATATTATCTGAACCACTCAAACATCCTATGAAAATATCTTTCGAATCCATTTTAGTTTCATTAATTACAATTTTTATTGTATTATATATTATTTTAGCAGTTCGATTAAAATTCGAAAATATTAATATATGACAACATCCATTATATTTAATAGCTTGAATAACCATACATGCAATAATCAAGTGCGTTTCTTGAATTTCCATTTCATTGATGGTAACATATTTAAGTTTATTTTTTCCAATTTTATTCTTTAAATAGGAAATATTTTCTTCTGGTACAGATAATGCCAAAATTTTATAATCACATAACACATCATCAGTAATTGCCTGTCTGGTACTGTAAGAATGTATTACTTTGCCATAAATATTATCATCATTCATTGATATGATTTCCTCATTTTCATCTTCGAAACATTCTTTACTATTTTTCCTATTATATTTTTTAAATATTTTCTCTGTTGCCGTCATAAAAAGTCGTTTTTTTGTAATATTTGCTGTCACTAATTTTGTAAATTTTTTTCCTTCAATCCCAACTGTTCTATGTGCTTCATCAAAAATACCAAAATCAAATATAAAATCTATTTTATAACAACAATTAATGAGTAGTTCGGATGATTGATATGTTGTAATTACAACAATTTTTGCGTTTTTATTTTTGTTTAAAAAATCGGTGATATCTTGTTCTTTTGTTGTAATTTCATAATTACATGATATTTTATGTTGTTTATGATCATTTTGATTTACGTCATAATCCAATTCTGTATCGATGTCGCTAGCTATTATTAAAAATTTTATATGCTTATTATGCGCATTCATTTGTAATTTCCACACTTCATATGTTGTTGACGCAAGATATAATGAGGGTACCGCTATGAATGTTTTTCCGCAATTCAAATTAGTATTTATCCAGAATCCTAATAAAGTCTTTCCTGAACCACATGGCATATATAAACGACCATTTTTATTTTTTCCGTAATATTCATTTGCCAATGATATGATATTTTTTTGATATTGTTTTGGATTAATTTTCTCTTGCTTTATTTCAATTGTATGATCTTTAATATAATTTCTACAATCATTCCAAAATTTTTTATCGCATTTTTCAACTAAATCATTTCTGGTGATGTTAATATATTTGGTATTTTTAAGTTGCTCATTAACGTCCAAACAATTTGTAAAAAATATACCATTTTTAAATCCATCAACAACTCCAAATGTTAATCCAGCAAATGTCGACAATTCTTCCCATTTTATTATCTTATCAATATTACTCCTAAATTTACATTGTACTGCACTAATCTTACCATCAGTCCATTCTATAATGGCATCAATTCCTTTATCAGTGTTTGGTAAATTTTCAGCAATTTGTTTTATTCTATCAGGTATTTCGGAAAATAGGAAAAAATTCTTTATTTCATACAAACCTGTCAATTTAAAATAATATTTGCAGAATAATTCGAAACAATCACCTTTATACTTATTATCACTCATATTATTTAATTTCATTTCAAAGTTTTCATAATTCGTAATATTTTGTATATTAGGATAAAATATTTCTTTCCCATATTTTTCCCAATTCATTTGTTATTTATTTGTATTAGTCTTTATTTTATATTAAAATATATTTATCAATTTTTTGAATATAATTATAAATGATTGTCGAAAAGTTAAAACAACATAAATTCTCGTACACAAAAATAAAGTGATAAATAATAATTTTACTTCATCCAAGGAAACTTCTCAGGATATCTTCCTTTATTGTATTTTTTCAATGCTAATCTTTCAGCTTCTTCAAAAACAGCTCCCTTAGGAATTGGTTCGTGCATTTCTCTATATTCTTCTCGAACAGATTGTCCTGCTTCGTTAAAATATGCCTTTATGTTACAATATTCATATAAATACTTAACTTGGCACATTCTTTTAACTACCCATTCTAAACTATCTTCAATTGTTCCATCAATATATCCACTGCATAATTCACTATCATTTCTCAATTCAAGCCCGCATTCACCTAATGCCTTTATTAATGCAGTCCGTCTTTTGCGCTCATTGTTCATTATTTCTACATCGTGTTCTTGTTGTTTTTTAACATCGGCTATAATTTCATCATAATTAACTCGTTTTTTAGCGCGATAAGGTTTTAATAGCTGAGCACAAAAATATTCCGCCAAATTATTTTCGGCTAATTTTTCACGTAAAATTAGCTGTCTTTTTTCCTCTTCAATTTGTTTGATTTGCTTCTTCTCTTGCAATGTCTTTTTCTTTTCATCTTTGTTCCCAGCAATTTCTATTAACTTTTGTTTATAGCTAGCACGATCTGTATTATAAATTTTGCAAAATACATCAATTACTTCAGCTTCTTTTAACAAAATCATTGGTGGTCCACTTCTATAATGTGGATTTTTCACATCATATGTTTTAATTTCTGCAAGGTCACTATCTTTTAGAAAGTATTTTGTTTTAGCTGTTGTTTTACATATGATATTGAATTTTTCAGTTTTACTGCACATATCACATAAATACAAATTATGTTTATCGTTAAATCTTCCTGCAAAAAATTTACATTCATCACAAAGTGGCTTATCTTTTTTCTTTTTAGTGTCTTTCTTAGGTTTATTCATTTTAGAAGTATCCATTTACAAAACAATATCTTTTTATTTTTAAATATCTACAATAAAATTTTTAAAAACTTTGTTTATTATAAATGGATGATCTCTTTATAAATTCATTATTCTCATTGGCACATAGAACAACATATCATAATTTTAGCAAGATAATGCTAGATTTCTGTCTTAAACCACCAACTCTTGATAAAGATGTTGATATTACAATGGGCAGTTGGAATATTGTATTTTTGTCATATCAAATGAATCATATTTTCAAATCAATTGAAGATATTATACAAAGCGATTATAAATATATAAGTGCAGATTTAAAAGAAACCGATAAAATAGAAAAACCTTCTAAATTTCTACCAGCAAACTTCTGGAAATATTCAACTTTTCCACATTCTGATGAAATTTTAATAGTATTAAATCCAGAACTCTTAAAAAAATATAAATATTTTTTTGCGTTACCGTCCGAAGTTGGTGGTAGATATAATGGTATTTATGCTAGAGATACATATACTTCCGATGAACTTCGTTCTGTAATTATTGATGGTAAAAAATATGACGAAACAAATGAATATTTGCAAACATTCATTGAAAAGGCAAAAAATATTCCAGAAACTGGTTTTAATGATCCAACATATAACATTGACTTACAAAAAAAAATTAAGTATTTTGCCGATTACCAAAATCTTGATAGAAAAACTGGAAATTATATGAATGAAATATGTATCCCAGACATTGTATGTTTCAAGGAATTTATTATGTGTTTTCTCGTAGAACTTCGTATTTATAAACAGCATAAAAAATTATTTAAATTAATGTCGAAAATATGGGATGTTTATATCACAAATTCAGAAGGATTAAGAACGATAAAATATAAATTATTGAAAAAATTGAAAAATGATATTATTAAAGATTCCATAAAAGAAGACATTTCAAAACTAATTTAAAATGAACAATCAGACTTTCTCTGAAATTATTCAAAAAGCTAAAGCAAAAATTAGTAATTATACTCCACCATTGGATAAAAATGGTTGTTATAAGCCACCAGTTAATTTAAGCGGTAATGCAAAGCCTAAAGAAATAAATATTTTCCATGGATTTGGCTTTGTTGCAGGCGGTATGTCTATTACATTGACACAGGTGAAATTTTTATATAATAAGGGCAAAATACAACTCTTTGATAATTCAGCTGGACATTTAGTTAAAGTAGCTGGAATACCAAAATGGGGCGACGTTAATGTCTTGGGACACTCGCAATTATACCGTCAAAATACTTGGACTGATAAAGAACGCGCAAAGTATACGTATCATGCTGGTATTATTGAGATTTGTCTTAAAAATAATATTGGTCGTATTGAATTTCATGGCGTTGATGAAAATAAAATAAATATGGCAAACAATAGTGATATTGATATTGCATACAATCTTAAGCAAATTGAAGAATCAATTAAAGCCGGATTCGAACAACTAGAAAAGGATATCGAAATTAATAAACGTACTAAGAAAATTCTAGAAGAAGAAATGTTAAAAACTACAAACAATCAATTAGCTGTAGCACGAACACTGGATATTATGTATCCTTATCAAGTATTATCATATGGACCAATTTTAAATACCTCTGCTTATTATCCATCATGTAGTCCCATTATAAGTAATTCATCTTACTATCCATCATACAGTCCAATATTAAATACATCATCTTCTTATTCATCTTATAGTCCTATATTAGCTAGCATGGGATATTATAATAAATAAAATTAATTTATTCTTCCTCTTCTTCTTTTTTAATGATCTTCTTTGGCTTTGCTTCTGGTTTCTTTTTAACAATTGTTTTTTTAACAGGCTCTTCCTCTTTCGTTTCACTTATTATCTTTTTTGGTTTAGCCTTCTTTACTTCTTCTTTTGGAGTCTCTAGGATTTCTTTTTCTTTCTTTTGTTGTGTTTTTTTAACTTTTTCTTTTGGTTTCTCATCAAAAGTTAATTCTTCCACGGATTTCATTAGCTGTTCTGTTTTTTTACATTTATCTGCCAATTTTTCAAGGTCGTCTACGTACTCTTTATATTTTTTTGTAATGTATTTTTTTACTTGTTCGATATTATCAACTGTTATTTCATCAACATCGTTAATTTCCAATTCTTTAAAAGTCTTTATAATTTCATCAGCCATTTGTTTTGCAATTCCAATGCATTATAATTATTATATTAATAAATCAATTTTTCCTCTATTTACATTAATCTAATTCCTCTATTTACATTAATCTAATTATAGTCAGGTTCTTTAATAATATTAAATGCAGATACGCTAATATTAGTATCATCTTCATCTTCGTCAATTAGACTATCGTTTACTATCAATTCGAATTCATCGTCGTGGCACCATTTATCACACCTTTTAGCTTCTTTGCGTCTCAAAACATGAATTAATTTATTATATTTGTGACAAATGTCATTTATTTTTTCTGCAAAACAAATAATAGTATTCTTCAATTCTGCTGTATCGTCATCATCGATTGTTTTAACACGCTTGCATGCGTCATTTACTGCAATAGCTGATTTTTCCATATAAGTCAATCTTTCTTTTGTATCGTATAAGGAATAATCAATATCGTTTACATACCTATCCAAACTTTCAACTTTCTTTCTTAAATTATCAATATCATTAAAACTTATCCCGTTGTAAAGATAATCTTCTACAATTCTGGCAACATTTAAATATAAATATTTTTCAAGACGATACGCAACTTCAATCACGTCCATATTAAAATTAATAATTGCATTAATTTTAAGTGCATATTTAACAACCATCATTTGTATATTCTGCCCAATCATGAAAGTCAGTTAAATATGTGATTTGTTGACGCGGATCTTCAACTTCATAATAATTTGACGGTCCAGAATGAAAGGGATCGATTATTGGATCTTTTTGATCATCATCGAGGGTAGACGTATTTTGATCTGTGGTATTGTCAGACATGGTTGTTTATATAAAAGAAAATACGTTGAACATTCTAATCATATAGCATATCAATTTTTTTCTTCATTTATTGTATTATGAATTTATTTGGTCAAACCGGACCAAACATAGAAAAGCAAAGTATCGCGATAAAATGTGGCGGAGGTCAATATTTAACTGATATATCATATGATTCTGCGATAAAGGATAAAAATCAATCTGTTTATAATTTAAAAATTTCTTGTAGTGATAATGTTGGAAAAGATGAAGTTATTGCAAGAAATACAGAACTTAAACCAACAAAAACATATTCAAATGTTAATTCAAATGGATATAAGGAAATTTATATGTATTCAAATGCACAAGGTGCTATCTCTGGTATATATGTAAATCCAACGGATGATCCAGCTGATTTTAAAAAATTATCAATTTTTGAATCACAAAACAATCTAGATCAAAGAAGCATATTTATGTGTAATAGAAATAGTGGGGATGTTCTTACAAAATTTAGTGTCAATACAATTGGCACAAATGGACAATTTACAGTAAAAGATATAAATTTTGAATGTAGCGATCCATTACAATCAAATGACCCATTGAAATCAATTAGTGATAAAGTCAATTGCTGTACTAAACAAAAAACAGAACGTTGCGGACAATATGTTCCGGAAAATAAACAATTATGTGATCAGTATATACCTAAACAAAATATCGTCTTTAAACCACAACAATCGCAATTAGTCCAAACGCCCCGAATAACCCAACCACGAGTCGTGGCAGTTAGCAATGAAGCAAGCACTGGTATAACATATAGTCCTATGCCTTATTATATTATTGGTGGTGCATCTTGTTGTTGTTTTAGTATTGTTATATTAATTATTGCAATATTATTTATTTTAAATTCGAAAAAATAAAAACTAATATCAATAAATTAAATTTCAAACAATAGTTTTAATATTGACATATACAGCTCGTCGTTCCCTATCATATGTAAAAGAATCTATCATGAGATCTTCCAAATAATAATCGTAAATTCCAAATTTTCCATTTGTTCTATTTCGTGGTAACATTTCATCAGTCAATGTTCTCAAATTAATTGGAAGTTCTGTACATCTTTCTGTAAGTTCCAAACGTCCTTTCTTACAACATGACAATGAACACTTTTCTTTTAAAAATACCATATCCCTGCAAAGAGGACAAACTTCATGTGTCTTTAACCATTCTGATGCACAGCTATGGTGAAATATGTGAGCACATTTTAATACCATTGCTTCATCATTATTTTTAATATCTTCAAGACAAATAGAACATTGATTAGTTTCAGCATCTTCATATTTTATGACATCATAATCCTTTATGCTCATCTTTTTGCAAAATTTACAACCGAGTGAAATGTCATAAATTTGTTCCGTAGCTGTTTTATTTTCAATTTTATAAATATTTTTATATTCATTGACAGTTAGATCAACCAAATCCTTTCGCGTAAAATATCCAACAGCCGATGAACAAACAGTTACAGATGCAGATGTTAATGGGTAATGAATAACAAGATTTATTTTATGTTTATTTATTACAATCTCATTTGGATCCATGTAATGATCATTAATTTGTGCCTTATTAAAATTCCAAAGGGTCGGTGCGTAATTTGCAATATCAATCATACATTCGGATCTTTTCAAATATCTGTTACAGTGAAAAGTATTTTTTTTCCGACATTGTTTGTCGCAAACATGAATTGTTTGGAAATTAATTTTCTTCATTGTAAATGAAGTATTTGTAAATAACCCTTATTGTGGAAGATGCTAAGAATTCGAAAATCAATTTTTTCCACCAAAGGTAAAAAAATTGATTGAGTTATTCTTTGTTCTGTCCATTAAAAACGCCATTTTTTAAATAACAAATAAACCATTATTATAATGGATATTACCATTAAAATTACGCCACAGGAAGAGGAACAATCCGCAAGTTTATTATTAACTACGATTCAGTCCTTCAAAAAGGATATCAAAATAATCAAGAGTAATGCAATTAAATTTCTAACTCCAAGTGCTACTGAAATTATTATCAGTGCGTTCCTTGCGATTCATTTGATTAAATTTTTAGCTTGTTCTTGTTTCCAAACAACCAATCATTGTAATACTTTCCTGGATCATTTTACACTCAATAATAATGCTATGAGAAATTATTACTATTATGTGTTTATCACAAATACATTTAATCATTCTTCTTTTGAACATCTATTGCGTAATATGATATGCTTTTACTTCGTTGGCAAATTTTTACAATATAATAATTATCTCAATACACATTCATACTTTATTATATCATTTTTCCTGATTCCTGCCGGTAATTTAATTGCATTTTTATGCACAATTTTAGTTAAATTCAATGGGCAATATGATTTGACTTTGGTAAATTATCAATATGCCGATGGTTCCAATTGTCTTGTTTATGGATTTTGTGCGTATCTCTTTGTTTGGCAGGTATTTTCATTACTTGTTAATATGGCAAAAGGCGAGTTTCATAAACAAAATTGTTGTGAAGATTGTGCATGCATTTATGAAATTTGTGATATTCTGCAAGTGAATAATAAATTAAATATGTTCAATTGTGAAAAATGCATACGTGGATATTATTTGTGTGCAATTCATTATATAATTGATATCTTTTATATGTTCGTACTTGGCTTTGTTCTGTTGTCACTGTGTTACCAGCAAGACAACATAAATTTTTATGCGAATAATGCCGGAGCCATTATTGGCATTTTGTTAGGATCTTTATCTTTTCTTTTTAGTTTTATCCAAGATGAATAAATTAAAAAATAACACCTCTTGCACGCTCAAATGTCTGCACATCATCAAGCAAATACTCATAGTGTTCTTTTTGATATGATAATTGGGATAACACTTTTTCAGTATATTCAGCCACAGTCGATTGGGCATTTCTAACTTCTTCAATTTGTTTATTAAATTCTTCCCGTTTTTTAACGATTTTATTGCATAATTTTTTATGCTCTTGAAATGTAGTCATACTTGAAATTCTATTAGCAGATTTTGTTTCATCATCATCTTTGCAATCTGTCCCTAGTTTATAAGTTGTATCTTTTAACTTCAAACGTGCTTCCAGTTCTCTTAATTTTGTACAATAGATATACACATTAAATTTGTCATTTTGATTAGGTTCGATTTTTGCACAAAGAGCACCCATGTATTGTTTAATATTTAGAATTATATTTTGGTACTTACAAGATGTATTTCAATCAATTTTTTGAATGGATCATATTGATAGTCGCATTTTCCATAATCCCAATAAATAATCTTTTGAGAAAATACTTAAATTATTTTTAAATGTAATTCGTTCAGGTTGATTTATTAAATTTAGCAACACCTCAAAAAATGCAAGGTGTCCGCTTTCCCAAAAATGTTTGTCACCGTCATAATATTGTAAATTATTTTTAACAAGATCTGACGGATCACATACAATAACATTATTATGTGTTTTTTGAAATTCGATTAGTGCACTATATATAATCTCTCTATTTTCTATTTTTTTAGCAGGATTATTATGAATTATATTTTGACGAAAATGACATTGAAATATAATTCTTTTACCTTTAGGAATTAAATTATATAATTCTTCCAAATCATTTATTATTTCTTGTTTTGTTTGCTCTCTCAAATAATTGTCATTTGTCAATTCGCATTGAATTTGAAAACCATCTTTTTCATATATTTTTAAAGAGCATATTTCAAATAAATAAGCACTACATAAATTAAAGTGATCTCGAATAGATTTAATTTTTATTGGTATCAGATCTCGTGGTTCGCAGTTTCCAACAGTATTTTTAACATTTTCAGCATATGATATTAAAAACATTTTTAATATATTTTCCGGAATTGTTATTTTTCCTAAAACAAATTTTAAAAATTGTATGTGCTGTTTTGTATTGTGCAATTTTCCTAAAAAATTAATTCCAGTAAAGTTACGAAACATTGAATGAATTGGTATTACTTTTCCCCTTCCATCATAAATTGATGTTAAAAGTCTGCATGAACCAGAACAAAATACATATGGAAACTGTTCGTTTTGCATTTTGCTATTTATTTAGATATTAATATTTAAATTTCTCGTTTATAATCATATATGGGAGCCTTAGTATCACTGTCATATTTTGCAGATTATCCTACAATTGTAAGTAAAATATTATCAAAGGAAGAAACTGATAATAAAAAGGAACAGGAAATTTGGAATGCTTTTCAAAAGAGCATGGTAGCTAAACAAAATAAAGTTTTTATGGAGATACAGGAGGAAATTAAAAATTCTACGATAGAAGAAATTTTAATTAAAATGGATGAATTGTGTAGCGAAACAATTGCAAATGATAATGCATCTAAATCAGCTATAGAAAAACAATTAATCGCTAAAAAGATGATGGATGTAATTGTCGTTGGTGTTTGCTTAAGTAAAAAATTACTTGAATTAGCAAAGAATGATCCTATTGAACATGAAGTTATTGGAATACATGCAAGAGTAATTAAATATGTATTTACAACTTATAATGAATTTACACAAAAAAATTAAATTTATTTTTCTAATTCTTCAATTCTTTTTGTTAAATCATCG
>Ga0265297_10010413_pt1 | contig 11700 bp, 9 predicted proteins | sample Munlanlwell13791_FD_192502 | JGI IMG/M metagenome (GOLD analysis project Ga0265297, IMG submission 192502) | Leachate microbial communities from a municipal landfill in Southern Ontario, Canada - Leachate well 137-91 | ecosystem: Engineered > Solid waste > Landfill > Unclassified | place...
TGATCCGCAGGTAGGTGTGATATCTGTGGGTGCCGGTTTGGTAGGAGTGCCGCTTGTTACTGTCTGTCCGGTTGCGTCACATCGGGCTGTAATAACACCCGTGCTTAACTGAACCCCATTGCAGTCACGATAAATAACCAAAGTAATAACAAATGTGTCTTTTCCAATACATCTCCAGGTTAGGTCGGAACCCATCATATGTGTGGCACCGACTTTAGAGGAGCCTACTAGAAAAACAATGCTTAAAAATGCTAAAACTTTTAAATGACTATTAAGATTTTTCATAACATTTCGTTTTTAATGAAATTAAATTTTGATCATTAGTTACAAGAAAATTAAAAAGGTAATTCATTTTTTAAAAAAAAATTTTTTAGCTAAAAACCACAATTAAAAATCTTAACAAATTTATAAAAAAATTATGATAATCCGGATTATTTAGAAGAGATTTTTATTGCTGATTTACACTTAATTAGAAAATATTTTGTAATCTTGCAAAAAAAAAATCACTTTTTTGATTGACCTTTTTAAAGTTTTGGTAACTAAACCACGAAAACATTTTTTTTAATGTTAGATGAAGTTAATTTTGAAGCGCAGGTTTTATCGGATATCAGATCAGAGAATAAAATTGTCAGAAATAAGGCTCTGCGTCTTCTTTATAAAAAGTTTTATCCTATGATATTGTCATTTATTAAACAAAACAGTGGTGGTGCCAAAGATGCTGAAGACGTTTTTCAGGATTCCATGATTGTGTTATACAGATCAATACGATCTGATAAATTTCGGGGAGAATCAGCTCTGAGTACCTATCTTTTTGCAATTGCCCGCAATATTTGGTTAAGAAAACTTCAAAAAACACAGCATTTCGTTAATGCAGAAGATGCCCAATTTGAATCTCTGCCTGACAAACTTGTAAAAGGCGATGATAAAATAACTACTCTTATTCAGCAAATGATTACCCAAATTGGAGGTCACTGCAAAGAAATACTTACACAATATTATTTTGACAATTGTTCTCTGAAGGAAATATCAAATAATCTGGGATATAAAAATGAACGTTCCGTGCGTTCCAGAAAATACAACTGTTTACAAAGAATTATCGAGTTTCTGCAAGCAAATCCATCTTTAAAAAAAGCATTAAAAGAGTACGTATGATACCAATAAGTGATATAGAATTAATAGAAAAGTATTTGGAGGGCTCTCTTCAGGGTGAGGAACTTTCACTATTTAATCAACGATTAGATTCAGAACCTGAATTAGCTGAGCATTTGGAAGATTATAAGCTTGCAATTGAAGGTGTTAAAGCCTACCAGCAAGGCATTATGAAAAGACAATTACGAAAGATTCACCATGAAATTTTTATGCCCCCTGTAACAAGATTTTTATCCACCTGGTATGGATTGTCATCATCTGTATTGATATTGGCAGGTCTTGTTTTTGGGATATTTGCCATCAAAAGTTATGTGGTGAAAAATCCGAATCAAAATGTACTTCATGAAAATATAAAGGAATTTGGAGAAATTGATCTCAACGGTGGCCATTCTCCCTATTTAAATAATAGTGCGTTAACAGACGAGAACAATGAATTGATGACTGATCCTGAAATTTCAGAGAAAAAATCAAATAGTATTGTACAATCCTATTCAAATAAAGAAACAGAAGGTCTGGCAGAAACTTATTCTGATCAAAACTCCTTTAATACTGAAACATTTTTCAATCCGATAAAAGAAAAGAAGTTTAGTGCCTCTTCCTTAAGATCTGGTGAGATACCCGTAATCAAGTTTGGAGCATCCAATAAAATCGGTTGTGTTCCCTTACAGGTTAGTTTCTTTGACTCAAGTATTGTTACTGATGGCCACATTGATTCGTTCCGGTGGGATTTTGGAGATGGAGGGTCTTCCTCAATTAAGAATCCGGTACATTTATATAACACTAATGGTGTGTTTTCAGTCAGTCTGAAGGTATGGTCCGATAAAGGAGAATCACAAAACCTCACAAAGCATGATTTCATCATTGCCAACATTGTCCCTAAAGCTTCATTTAATACCAAACCTGAATATGCTGTCATTAATGTGCCTTCTTTTGAGTTCATAAATAAAACCTTATATGAGACTCCGGGAACAAAGTACAAATGGGATTTTGGCGATAACTCGGGAATTTCTGATCATAAAAACCCCGTCTATACTTACACGGATACAGGGACATTCAAGGTAACTTTACTTGCCACAAATGAGTATAATTGTTCCAGTACCTTCGTCAATTCAGTTACGATTTACGGAGAGGTATTCGTTTTTATCCCGGATGCTTTCAGTCCTGACGGTAAAGGACCACATGAAAACGACATTTTTAAGGTTTCTGCAATTGGAATTAAAAAATTTGAATTGTATATACACAATCGTTACGGGGATCTGATCTATCAATCCAGTAATTTTGACACCCACGGTTGGGATGGTAAAGGAACAAACGGTAGTTTACAGCCATCCGGAGTTTATATATGTACATTACGAATTATTGGTATTGACGATAAAGTATATGATTATACAAAACCCATCAACCTGATAAGATAGGATTCTGTCATTATGAGTTTCGTGATTAATGACGTCCTTTCAGTACATTATTGAATATATAACCCATATTCAACACCATAAATCAATTTAATAAAAAAATTCACTCATTTACTTTGCTTTATTTAATTTTGAGGCCTCTATTTTAACAGAGGTTTAATGTAAGAACAATATTTCTATTATTGATTAAGTTATGTACGGAAAACTAAAAGAGGATTTATCAAAACAAATAGAACAAATAAAAGCAGAAGGTCTATATAAAGAAGAACGAATTCTGACCACCCCTCAGGGTGTTGAAATTCAGACCAAAGGAGGCCCAAAAGTTTTAAATTTCTGTGCAAATAATTACCTTGGATTATGTAATGATCCCAGAGTTATGGCTGCTGCAAATCTCGCTTTTTTTAAGTGGGGATTCGGAATGGCCTCAGTACGATTTATTTGCGGAACTCAGCAAATTCACAAAGACCTTGAGGATAAACTCAGCAGTTTTCTGGGGATGGAGGATACTATTCTTTATTCTTCAGCATTTGATGCAAACGGAGGTGTTTTCGAACCACTACTTGATGAAGATACAGTCATCATTTCAGACGAACTGAATCATGCTTCCATCATTGATGGTGTCAGACTTTGCAGAGCACAGCGATTGAAATACCGCAACAATGACATGAATGACCTTGAAGAGAAATTAAAGAACTCTTTAAACATGAAGTACAAATTGATTGTATCAGACGGTGTTTTTTCAATGGACGGTATTATTGCCCAGGTTGATCAAATATGTGCTCTTGCTGAAAAATACGATGCTATTGTACTTATTGACGATTCGCATGCCACAGGTTTTGTAGGTGCACACGGCAGAGGAAGCCATGAGTTTTGCCATGTTATGAATAAAGTGGATATTATCACAACCACTTTTGGAAAAGCATTGGGGGGCGCAAGCGGAGGCTGTATTTCAGGGAAAAAGGAAATTATTGAACTCTTACGACAACGATCAAGACCTTATTTATTTTCAAACTCTGTGACACCTGCAATTGCCGGAGCCACTTTGGAAGTATTGAGAATTTTGACCGAAAGCTCCGAGTTAAAAGACAAGCTTGAAACAAATACAACGCTTTTTAGAAAAGGAATACAGGAAGCCGGGTTTTCGATAGTTTCAGGAACACATCCCATCGTTCCCATCATGTTGGGTCATTTGCCTAATGATGCGCAATTATCACAAAACTTTGCAAATGAATTGTTAAAAGAAGGAATATATGTTATTGGATTTTACTTCCCTGTTGTTCCGCGTGGAAAATCACGCATCAGAGTTCAAATAAGTGCAGCTCATTCCAGGGAAAATATTGAATTTGCAATTAAAAAATTTATTAAGGTAGGAAAAAAGTTAAAAGCTATTAAATAAAATCAAACAATTAAACAAAATACGCTATGTCAAATATTGGATCTTATGAAGAACGAATAAAGAATTTTGATTGGTCTTTATCAGAAAAGGAATTAGATTACAAGGAAGGAAATATCATCAATATCGGATGGTATTGCTCAGACCGAATTTGTCAACTCGGCAAAGCAGATAAACTCGCACTTCTTTGGGAAGGATATTCAGGAAATCAAAAAAAATACACTTACAATGATATAAGACTATGCAGCAATACAATAGGACAGTATCTAAAAGACCTTGGCATTAATCCTGGTGACAGAGTATGTCTTTTCATGGATAAAATCCCAGAATTGTACATCGGATTATTGGGCGTTCTGAAAATTGGAGCAATTGCGCAACCTTTATTCTCTGCCTTCGGAGATGAATCATTATATATCAGGCTCGAAAATGCAGAAACTACCGCCATTATCACTCAAAGGAAACATGCACCAAAAGTCAGAAAAATTCTTGATAAGATGCCATTTCTAAAACATATCATCATTGTAGATAACGAAGGGAAGGAACTGAAAGAAAGAGAAGTAGAAATGAACATGGATCTTATGCCAAAAGTGGAGCATCTAGACATATATCCTACCAAAGCAGAGTCTGCTTCCATTTTGCATTATACATCGGGAACAACCGGTTTGCCAAAAGGAGTTAAACATGTTCATTATTCATTGATTGCTCAATACCTTACCTCCAAATGGGCTCTTGATCTTCAGGAGGATGATATTTACTGGTGTACTGCTGACCCGGGATGGGTAACAGGTACATCTTATGGCATCATTGGCCCTTGGAGTGTTGGTGTAACCCAATGCGTTTTAGATGCCGGATTCGGAGCAGATGCATGGTATCGTTTTATTGAAAAATATAAAATTACGATGTGGTATTCTGCACCAACAGCTATCAGATCACTGATGAAAGCAGGAGATGAGATTGTTAAACAGTTTGATTTATCCTCTTTACGGCATCTTGCCAGTGTTGGAGAACCTTTGAATGCTGAAGCTGTAATCTGGTCTGAAAAAGTATTTGGAAAACCATTTTATGATACATATTGGCAAACGGAAACAGGTTCTGTCATGATCGCCAATTATCCAGGAATGAAAGTAAAACCCGGCAGCATGGGACGCCCTTTCCCTGGTATCACCGGAGGATTGATTGATCCGGATACTTTTGAAGAAATAAAAACAACAAACAAAGTTGGGCTTATCGCTTTTAAACCTGGATGGCCTTCCATGATGCGCATGTATTGGAACAATGAAGAAACTTACAATAAGAAATTTCGTAATGGATGGTATTTGCCTGGCGACCGTGCCACATTGGATGCAGATGGCTATTTTTGGTTTATTGGTCGTGATGATGATGTCATTAATACCGGAGGACACCTTGTTAGTCCATTCGAAGTAGAATCTGCCCTTCTTGAACATCCTGCAGTTGCTGAATCCGCTGTTGTTGCAAAACCTGATGAAGTGAATATGGAGGTTGTAAAAGCTTTCGTCACATTAAAACCGGAGTTTACCCCATCTGATGAACTGGAACTTCAAATCATGAATTTCATCAGAAAGAAACTTTCACCATTGGCTATGCCTCAGGAAATAGAATATCTGGATAAACTACCAAAAACCAGGAGTGGCAAAATCATGAGAAGGTTATTACGTGCTCAGGAATGGGGCGAAGAAATTGGAGACACATCCACTCTTGAAAATGATTAAACGTAAAAAATTATTAACCCCTATAAATTTAAAAAAATGGAAGAGATTAAAGACGTTGTATTAAAGTATGTGATTGAGGAATATCTGGAAGACGATAGTGAAGAAATCACTTATGACACCCCACTTATTTCTGGTGGTATTGTTGATTCATTTTCAATGGTTTCATTGAAAAGATTTCTGGAAGTTAAGTACAAAATTCAAATCCCTGATGATGAAGCAACACCGGAAGCCTTTGACAATGTAAACCGTATTGTTTCTTTAGTAAAAAAATTCACAGAAAAATAAGTAATAAAATTCTAAATTAGTTAATATGGCTTATAGTGAAAAAACACGGCAGCAATATGTCAATACTCTTGAAGAACTTATAAATGCCGGACTATTCAAGAGAGAGAGATTCATTCATTCTACACAAGCTGCAGATATAGAAGTAGAATTTCCGGTCGGAAATGATTTAAAGAAGGTGATAAACATGTGTGCTAACAATTATCTTGGGTTATCAAGCCATCCTGATGTTGTGGCTGCAGCGCATGAAGGGTTGAATACAAGAGGATACGGAATGTCTTCCGTTCGTTTCATTTGCGGAACCCAGGACATCCACAAAGAATTGGAAAGGAAAGTTACGGAGTTTCTGGGAACAGAAGACACCATTTTATTTCCTTCGTGCATGGATGCCAATGCCGGTGTATTTGAGGCCATTTTGACGAAAGACGATGTCATGATTTCCGACAGACTGGTTCACGCCTCCATTATTGACGGTATTCGACTGGCCCCTGCTATCCATGATACATTCAAGCATTCCGACATGGAACACCTTGAAAACAAATTGCAACTTCATTCCGATAAAAGATTGAAAGTCGTTATTACGGATGGGGTTTTTTCAATGGATGGGGATACAGCTAAACTTGATGAGATGGTAGCTCTTTGTGAAAAATATGATGCCATGCTCTTTGTTGATGATTCGCACTCATCAGGATTTATCGGTAAAACAGGCCGAGGTACACACGAACATTGCGGTGTCATGGGAAAAATTGATATTATCACCACTACCTTTGGTAAAGCGCTTGGAGGTGCCTCCGGTGGATGTGTCAGTGGAAGAAAAGAAATTGTTGAAATGTGCCGTCAAAAAGCACGCCCTTATCTGTTTTCAAATACTATTGCCCCGGTGGTGGTCAGCGGTGTACTAAAGGTTCTTGATACCTTGACAAAAAGTACGGAAAGAAGAGATAAACTTGAGAAAAATACCGAGTTTTGGAGAAAAGGGCTCACTGAAGCTGGATTTGTTTTAAAGGAAGGGAATACACCCATTGTTCCGGTTATGTTTTTCAATGCCAAATTATCACAGGATTTCTCACAGGATCTTTTTAATCTGGGTATTTATGCAGTGGGATTCTTCTTCCCGGTTGTACCAAATGGTCAGGCACGTATCAGAACTCAGATTTCAGCCGGCCACGAAATGCATCACCTTGAAAAAGCTTTGGATGCATTCATTAAAGTCGGAAAAAAATACGATATTCTTGGGAAAACAAAACAGGAGATTATTCAAATGTACGGCTCCTGATCCTAAAACAACATCCCCTGAAAAGCCTTTTTCATTTCGATGAAAAAGGTTTTTTTTTAATTCAGAATAAATGTCCAGCTCAGGAAACAGGAATTGGATTAATGTATAATTCCCGATGGTATTATTCCCGGTAAATGCATAAACCCTTGGTGTATCTCATTACACAGTCTTTACTTTTAAATGTATCCCACATTCTTTTGTTTCAGGATTCTCCCACCACCATCTTCCATTTCTTGCCGGTTCACCTTTCTCCACAGCACGTGTACAAGGAGCACATCCTATACTTAAATAACCTTTATCGTGTAAGATATTATATGGTACTTTGTTTTTCCTGATATAGTCCCAAATCTCTTTTTCCGTCCAATGGATCAAAGGATTCACTTTCATCATATTTAACTCCTCATCCCATTCAAATAGTTTCATCTTCTGCCGGGTGACACTCTGCTGGCTACGAATCCCGGTGATCCAAATATCATACCCTGAAAGTTTTTTCTTTAATGGTAACGTCTTCCGAATATTGCAACAAAGCTTTCTAAACTCCACTTTCTCATAAAAAAGGTTAATTCCATTTTCATGAACCATGCGTTCCACATCTCTTTTTTCAGGAAACACTATTTCAATGTTGATGTTGTAAAAATGATTGGTTTTATCCAAGGTATCATAAGTCTCATAAAACATCCGTCCTGTATCAAGAGTAAAAATATTTACGCACTTGTCCATTTTTGCAATCATATCAGTTAGAACCTGATCTTCAGCGCCCAGACTTGTTGAAAAAGCCATTTTGCATGGATACTCTTTTATTAAAAAGCGGAGGATATCCTGCGCTGTTGAGGTTTTAAAGATTTTATTCAATTCATTAATTCGCTCTTTCATTTTATGCGTTGTTTTATACAATTCCTTCAAGAGATGAAAGCTCCGTTTTCTGTTTCTTTTTCCGGATTTAGAAAAACAAGCTTTCCATCACTCTCCTGTATCATCAATATCATCCCTTGAGAATCAATACCTTTTATCTTTCGGCTTTTTAAATTTGAAAGATATACCACTTGCCTGCCTGCCACCTCATTTGCAGAAAACATGTGAGCAATACCTGATACCAAAGTGCGCTTTTCATTACCCAAATCAATGGTTAGCTTCATAAGTTTATCGGTTCCCGTTACTTTTTCTGCATCAAGCACTTTGGCTATCCGTAAATCCATTGCACTGAAATCTTCATATGTTATTTCAGGTTTTTGAGGAATACCGGAAATCTTATTCTCTTTTAAAATTTTGGTTTGATGAAGCTTATTCACCTGAAGTTCGATCTCTTCATTTTCGATCTTGTTAAAAATCAATTCCGCATTCATTATTTTACTTCCCGCAACCAGTAAATCTGCTCTTCCAATATCATCCCAATTATATTTCTTTTCCTTCATATTTAAAAGATTTCTGATCTTTACAGAGGTAAAAGGAAGAAAAGGTTCCATTATAATTGACAGGTTTGCCAATAATTGCAGGCAGGTATTCAGGATAGTTGAAACCGCGCGAATATCAGTTTTGATTAAATGCCAAGGTTCTGAATCTGTGAGATACTTATTACCCATCCTTGCAAGATTCATTACTTCGGAAAGTGCTTCACGAAATTTATAATTTTCGATGAGCGTATCCACTTTATCCCTATATTCTGAAATGTTCAATTTATAAAAATCGGTTTCCAAATAAGATTCCGGTACTTTTCCATCATAAAATTTATTAACCAAAACAAGGACTCTGTTTACAAAATTCCCTAAAATTGCGACTAATTCATTATTATTCCTTGCCTGAAAATCTTTCCATGTAAAATCATTGTCCTTGGATTCAGGAGCATTGGTCGTCAATACATAACGCAAAACATCCTGTTTATTTGGAAAATCTTTTAAGTATTCATGAAGCCAAACAGCCCAGTTCTTTGAGGTTGAAATTTTGTCACCTTCCAAATTCATGAATTCATTTGCAGGAACATGATCAGGTAAGATAAAGGATCCTTCCGCTTTAAGCATGGCGGGGAAAATAATGCAATGAAAAACAATATTATCTTTTCCAATAAAATGGACCAATTTTGTATCCTTGTCTTTCCACCATTTCTCCCAGTCATTGGTCAATTCCTTGGTAGCTGATATATAGCCAATAGGTGCATCAAACCATACATACAACACTTTACCTTCAGTTCCTGTCAAAGGAACCGGAACGCCCCAATCCAGATCTCTTGTAACCGCCCTTGATTTCAAACCTTCATTGATCCATGAAGCACACTGTCCATAAACATTTGCCCGCCATTTTCCCTTTTTCCCTATTAAAATCCATTCTTTTAACCATGGTTCAAAATCATTTAATGGGAGATACCAATGTTTGGTGCTTTTAAGAATTGGTTTGGATCCACTTAGAACAGACCTCGGCTCAATCAGTTCAGTTGTACTCAGGGATGTTCCGCATTTTTCACATTGATCTCCATAGGCTTCAGAATGTCCGCATTTCGGACATATTCCAACCACATAACGATCAGCGAGGAACATTTTTAATTCCTGATCATAGAGCTGGTCAATTGTATTTTCGGTAAAAACACCTTTTTCATAGAGGTTTTTAAAAAAAGCAGAAGCTGTTTCATAATGTACCTGATTTGAAGTCCTCGAGTAAATATCAAAGGAGATTCCAAATTCCTCAAAGGAATCCTTAATGATTTTATGATACTTGTCAACAATTTGTTGCGGAGGAACGCCTTCCTGGCGTGCTTTGATGGTTATAGGCACTCCATGTTCATCAGAACCCCCGATAAACACAACCTCTTTTTCCTTCATTCTCAGGAAGCGAACGTAAATATCGGCAGGAATATAGACTCCAGCAAGGTGCCCAATATGCAAAGGTCCGTTTGCATAAGGCAAGGCTGTTGTTACTGTGTATCTTTTGGGATAGGTCATTCGATTAATGCTGTTTAATATAATTACTCTATATTTGTTATGGATGCAAAATTAGTTAAATATCGTTAAGCTAAAGATTAACTGTTCATCATGATTTTTCCAAAATATCTAAATTCAGGAGATACCATTGGGATAGTAGCTCCGGCAGGATATATTGATAGAGAAAAAATTACAGGAGCCGCAGAAACAATATCTTCAAACCGGTTTAATGTTAGTTTTGGTAAATATTTGTTTGGTAAACACTTTAATTTTTCAGGTCATGATGGAGAACGATTAAAAGATATGCAGGACATGCTTGATAATCCGGATATTTCAGCAATTTTATGCGCAAGAGGTGGGTATGGACTGATCCGGATAATTGAAAAACTTAATTTCTCAGAATTCCTGAAAAAACCCAAATGGATAATTGGATTTAGTGATATTAGTATTTTACATGCCTATTTAAATCATTACCTGGATGTTGCCTCAATCCATGGCCCGATGTGCAAAATGATTTCAGAACAACCACAATCATACTCTGTAAGGACATTGTTTAACCTTTTATCAGGTCAGAATCCTGAATATATGATTGGTAATTCGGTAATTTCAGAAGTAATAAGCGGGAAAATAATCGGAGGCAATCTTTCCATTATATGCAGTTTAATAGGAAGTGCATTAGATTTCAATCCTTCAAATAAAATTCTATTTATTGAAGATATAGGAGAATATCATTATAAGATTGACCGAATGATGCATCATTTAAGAATATCTGGAAAACTTGACGGACTTAAAGCGTTGGTTACAGGTCAATTCTCCGGACTTCGGGATAAAAATACAGATTTTGGTGAATCGGTAATTGATATTATCACCAGGAATGTATCCAATTCAGGGACTCCTTTTTTTCACTCAATCCCAATTGGTCATGAGGAGGAAAATTACCCGATAATTTTAAATGCAAATGCAACAATTTATAGTAAAAATAATCAAACATATCTTAAAATAGAAGAGTAATACTCAAAAAATGAAGTTACAGTTTCCTTTTTACTTGTTCAATGGAATATCCTTCAATAATATCGCCTACTTTCAGATCATTGAAGTTGTGAATTCCGATTCCACATTCATATCCTGAAGTCACTTCTTTAACATCCTCTTTAAAGCGTTTCAAGGAATTCAGTTCACCTGTGTAAATAACAACTCCTTCTCTAATCACCCGGATTTTTGCGTTTCTGCTAATCTTCCCATCAAGTACCATACATCCGGCAATAGTTCCAACTTTTGTAATCTTAAATACGTCACGGACTTCAATATTGCTTAATATTTTTTCCTCTTCAGTAGGCTGAAGCATACCCTCAATCGCAGCTTTCAATTCCTCAATAGCATCATAAATAATGGAGTAAAGCCTGATTTCAATTTGCTCACTTTCAGCCATTTTTCTGGCGCTCATGGAAGGTCTGACCTGGAATCCAATAATAACTGCATCCGAGGCAGAAGCAAGCATAACATCTGTTTCAGAAATCTGACCTACCGCTTTATGAATGACATTTACCTG
>Ga0265297_10010414_pt1 | contig 11699 bp, 9 predicted proteins | sample Munlanlwell13791_FD_192502 | JGI IMG/M metagenome (GOLD analysis project Ga0265297, IMG submission 192502) | Leachate microbial communities from a municipal landfill in Southern Ontario, Canada - Leachate well 137-91 | ecosystem: Engineered > Solid waste > Landfill > Unclassified | place...
GCACGAACTTGCCGATCTTGATGGCGAAGCGGTTGTAGTCGTCGGTGATCTTGACGGCGAGCTCGCGGATCATGTCGTCCTCGAAGTCGTCGAGGTAACGGTTCTGGTGATCCACCGTGTTGCCGAAGGGATCGTCGCGGCCGCCACCCTTGCGGTTCAAATGGTAGCCATACTGCTGGCGGCCGTCCGGACTGTAGGGGTTCTGGATGCCGGCACCTTTCAGGTCGCCGCCCCAGCTGTCGACCCAGTCGCCGCGCAGCCAGAAGTTACCGGTGACGGCGATGTTCTTCGAAGGCTTCCAGGAGGTATCGAGCTCGGCGATGTAGTTGGCCTGGGCCAGTTTCAGCATTCCGTCGGTCAGGTCGGAATAGCCGAAGGCGACGCCTTGCTTGACGCGGCCGCCGACCGAGAAGTCGCCGAAGTCGTCGGCGAGGCCGGCCAGTGCGCCGCCGGCGGCGGCGCCGAGGATGGTCGTCGCCAGCAGGATGTTGCGCAGTTTCATGTTACCCCCCTTGCCCCACTATTTGCCGGTCGCTGCCGGGTTCTGCCATTGCCTGATTATTCTGCGGCCTTGCCCATGAGTTCGGTCTCGACCTTGAACGCGCGGCTCCCACGATGGCCGTACCGGACGATCGACGCGGGGCGGAACATGCGCACCATGGTGGGCACGAAGATCAGGGCGCCCAGCATGTTGAAGAACAGGACGACGGCATGGAGCACGCCCATCTCGGCCTGGAAGCGCAGCGCCGAGAAGAAGGCCCAGGGCATCACCGGGGCGATCATGGTGATCGCGGTGATCATCACGGCGTTGCCCGAGGTCGCCAGGGCGTGATGCACCGCGTCCTCGTAGCTCTCGCCCTCGGCCAGCGCCTCGCGCACCCGGTGCAGGATGTAGATGCCGTAGTCGGCCGCCAGCCCGACGCCGAGGGCCGCCAGCGGCAGGGTGTTGATGTTGAGGCCGATCCCCATCAGGTACATGAAGGTGTCGGTCAGGAAGGTCGAGGTCAGCAGCGCGAAGATCAGCACGCCGGTGATCCACAGCGAGCGGAAGGCGAGATAGATGCAGCCCGCGATGAACAGCACGATGGCGACCAGCACTTCGTCCTTGGTGCCCTCGATCTCGGTGTTCACCGCTTCCGCGATGCCGACCTGGCCGCCGGCGACCAGCAGCTTGGCGCCGTTCGGCAGGGCCGGCATGTCGGCGATGAACTTGCGGGCGAGGGTGGTCACCTCCTTCACGGTGGTGCCGGTCTTGTCGTCGAGCGGGATCGCGACGTTGCCGATCCGATAGGTCTCGTCGGTATAGGCCTTGAAGTCGCCCGGCTCGCCCTTGGAGGAGAACAGATAGACGTTGAAGGCGACGTCGTCGGCGGTCTCCGGGATGAAGGCGTAGGACGGATCGCCCTCGTAGAGCACCTGGTTCACCGCCTGCACCATGGGCACCAGGCTCTGGGCATGGCGCGCCTTGGGCTCGTGCTGCCAGACGTAGCGCGAGAAGGCCTCGATCGCCTGATAGGTCGCGGGCTGGATCATGGTGTCGTCCGGCCCTTCGACATAGGCCAGCATGATGTCGGTGCCGACGCCCGAGAAGCGGTCGTTGATCAGCGCGTTGTCCTGGTTGTAGCGCGCCTCCGGCCACAGGATCGGGCTGCCGATGGCATCGCCGATGACGACGAACTTGGAGCCGTAGATGCCGCCCGCCAGGCACAGCACGGTGATGCCGATGATGACGCGGGGATAGCGGTCGAAGCGGGCGATGCGCCAGATCGTCTCGACCCAGGTGGTGCGGGCGCGGAAGCGCTTCGGCCGCGGCATCAGGCTGAGCAGCGAGGCGGTGAAGACCAGCGCCGGCGCGATCGCCAGCAGCCAGGCGCCGCAGATGATGCCGAGCGCCTGCAGGCTCGGCACGCCGATCAGCACCAGGACGAAGAAGCCGCCGGCCGCCGCCACGATCGCGGTCAGGCTGGGCACGAAGACCTGCGCCAGGCCGCCCTCGACCGCTTCGCCCATGGGCACGCCCGGCTGCAGCCGCTCGAACACGCGCGACATGAACTGCACGCAGTGCGACAGCACGATGGCGAAGACGAAGACCGGCAGGATGATCATCAAGGGGTCGAGGTTGTAACCCACCAGGGCCATCACGCCGGTGCCCCAGAGGGTGCCCGTGGTGGCCGTCATCATCGGGATCAGCACGCCCATCCAGGAGCGGAAGTAGACGTAGAGGATCAGGCCGGAGAACACGAGCGAGATGCCGATCAGCACGATCGTGGCACCCAGGTCGTTGTAGATCGTGCCGAGCAGCACCGGCCGGCCGACCATATGGACCTTGATCCCGTTGGCCGCCTCCTTCTGGCCCAGGTCCTCGATGAAGGTGACCAGGGCGGCGTAATCGGTCTCGTCCTTGAAGTCGGCGATGATCATGCCCGCCTTCTCGTCGTCCGAGACCAACAGGCCGCGGTAGGCGCCCTTGACCGCCGCCTCGAAGTTCGCCCATTCCTCGGGCGCGCGCGGCAGGTCGGGCCAGGCGATCGCATTGATGTCGATGCGCCCGGCCGAGCCGACGATCGCCTTGGTCTTGCGCAGCGTCAGCGCCTGCACCAGGTGGCGCTGCACCGTCGGGTAGAAGAAGATCTCGTCGGCCACCCGCTTGTAGGCCGCCATGAACTTCTCGTTGTAGATCGTGCCCTCGGTGTTCTCGACCATGATCAGGGTCGTGTTGGCACCGCCGAACTGGGCGCCGAACTTGGCCATCAGCTCGACGTTCGGGTGATGGATCGGCAGCATCGCCTCCAGCACCACCTTGAGCGAGAGCTGGGTGAACGAGCTGTAGCCGAGGAAGCCGGTGAGCGCGATCATGCCTGCGGCGATGAAGAGGGCGCGCCGGCGCACGAAGCCGGCAATTCGGGTTGCGATCATGGGGTCACCCGCGGGCTGGCGGTCGAGGTCTGGACCGCTTCGGGTCCGGTGGCAGGTCCGGTCGTGGCTGGCGTGAACAGGCCGCCGGTGCTGTCGGCATGGAGGATGGCGCCGCCCTGGCCGACCGCGATCGCCTTGCCGTCCGCGGCGATGGCGACGCCGCCGATCCAGGAATAGCCGAGCGGGAATTCCGGCGTCACCTTGGCCGGCACGAAGGCGCCGCCCTGCAGCGTCAGCAAAAGGCCGGCGCCGCCGATCAACGCCGTCCGCCCGTCGGGCGAGAAGGCCACCGAGAGCAGGTGCTGGCTGGTGCCGGTCGCGATCGGTGCGATCGCCCAGGTCCCGTCGGCCCCGAGGTCGAGCGCCAGCAGCGTGCCGTTCAGGCCGACCGCCAGGCCGCGCCGGCCGGCGATCGCCACCTGCAGCAGGGTCGGATAGACCTGCTCGCTCAAGACCGTCCAGGTCGTCCCGCCGTCGCTGGTCTGGGCGACGACGCCGAATTCGCCGACCGCGACGGCATGCTGCGCATCGATCGCACTGACGCCCGACAGGCGCGGCTTGTCGCGCCCGGTGAAGTTGGCCAGCGCCTGGCGCTGCCAGGTCTTGCCGCCGTCCGCCGTGTGCAGGATCACCCCGTCGTGGCCGACCGCGAAACCGTTCCGGGCATCCGAAAAGGAAATGTCGCGCAGATAGAGACCGGCTTCCTCATGGATGACGCGCCAGTCGCGACCGCCGGCATCGCTTTCGAGGATCCGGCCACGATGGCTCACCGCGAAACTCGCCCCGCCCGGCACCGCTGCCACCCGGCGAATGAGATCGGTCGTCCCGCTCTCCACCGGCTGCCAGTCCACACCACCGTCGGCCGAGACGCGAACCGCGCCGTAGTAACCCGTCGCGACCGCGATCCCGCCCGCAAACGCCGCCCCGAACAGATTGTCGGGATAGAGCCGCATCTCCACCGCCGGCTCCGCCGCCGCCGCAGGCACAGTCGAAGGCACCACCAACAGGCCGGCGAGAATGGCCAGTGAGCCCGCCCACGCCGGCTGCTTCCGCGCGCTCCAACCCCGCCGGATCGGATCTGTCTTCTTCCCCAAGCGTCTTCTCCCTACCGCATAGCGACGATATGAGCGGACGCTTCCCGGCGCGGTCGGACCGTCGCCAAGCCCCGGGGGCCGACGGGCGATGCCCCGGCGGCACGCGGGTACTCGCCCCTCATGACCGTTCTTCCTTCCCTCCCGGGCCGTGACCTTTTGTCTGGCCGGTTTCGTTGTTTCGCTTATGCGCCAGGGTCTCGGAGGTGTCAATAAATTTTCGAGATTTTAGGATTTGACGGCATAACAGATGTAGTCGGAATTATTGCTGTGACATCCTCTTGAGGAAATTTCCGTTTTTGCTAAGATTGCACCCAATTTGATCCTAGCGCTGTGCGCGAGGGGAAGTTTCGAATGGACAAGAATTCAGCGGCTGTCGCACGTCCCCTGGCCAGGCCGGACGGGGCGCGCAGCCTCGTGGAAGCGGCCTATGGTACGATCCGGCACGACATCTTGAACGGCGACCTGGCGCCGGGGTCGAAGCTGCGCTTCGAGATGCTGCGCGAGCGCTATGGCGTCGGCGCCTCGACCCTGCGCGAGGCCTTGACCCGCCTGGTCGGCGAGGCCCTGGTAACGTCAGAGGAGCAGCGCGGTTTCCGCGTGGCCGATATTTCGCTCGACGATTTCGCCGATCTCACCGCCGCACGCCGCCTGATCGAGGTCGAGGCCCTGCGCCAGTCGATCCTCTATGGCGACGACGCTTGGGAAGGGGCGCTGGTCGGCGCTTTCCACCGCCTGTCCAAGGTCGAGGAAAAGCTCGCCGAAGGGGCGGGCGACCTGCGCGACGAATTCGAGGAACGGAACCGCGATTTCCATCTCACCCTGATCGCCGCCTGCCCGTCGCGCTGGCTGAAGCACATGCACGGCATTCTGTTCCAGCAGGCGGAGCGCTATCGGCGGATCGCGCTCGCCAAGCGGGTCGAGCCGCGCGATGTCCATGCCGAACACAAGGCGGTGGTCGAGGCGGCGCTGGCCCGCGATGTCGATCTCGCCTGCCGCCTCGAGGCGGAGCATATCGACCGCACCCTCGACCTGTTGCGCCGCGGCTTCGCGGCTCAGCGCTGACGGCCGGGCTGCGCTAGGCTTCCCCCCGCCAGCGGCCGCCGGGCAGGAAATCGGCCAGGAAGCCGGCCACCAGGGCAGCCGAGCCGAGGGCGAAGATCAGGGCGTAATCCTCGCCGCTCGCCGTGAAGAGCAGGGCATAGCCATAGCCGGCGAGGGCCTGGACCAGGGCGAAGGCGGAGGTCGCGCGGCTCCAGGCGGCACGCTGTTCGCCCGGGTCGCCCGGCAGGCGCTCGGTCAGCCGGCCCAGCATCAGGGTGACCGTGCCCGGCGTCAGCGCCCCCATCAGGGCCGCGGCGGCGGCGATGGCGGCGAGGTCGGTGCTGAGCGCCAGCACGGCGCTGCCGCCGGCCGCCAGCAGGAAGGCGACCCGATAGGCCGGGCCGAAGCCGAAACGATCGCCGATGCGGCCGCAGACAACCGGCCCCAGCGTGGCGCCGACGCCGAAAGAGACCCAGGTGAGCGAGCCGAGTTCGGCCCCCCGGCCGAGGCCGCGGGCGACGTAATCGACCAGCAGCACCATGGTCGGCACCAGGCCGAGGCCGGTCATGCCATATTCGACATAGAGCAGTCGCAGCCCCCGGTTGTGCGGCAGGGTGGACGCGGTCGGCACGTCGTCGGCAGAGACCGGCGGCGGCCCCGCCGGCCAGCCGAACCAGGCGAAGGCGGTCAGGGCGCCCGAGAGGACGCCGAGACCGATCCAGGTCTGGCCCAGGCCGAAGCGGAGCAGGAAGGGTACCAGCGTGCCCGCGGCGACGATGCCGAGCCCGAGCCCGAGGAAGATCACGCCAGAGACGGTGCCGCGCCGGGCCGGCGCCACATGGGGCAGCACGGTCGAAGCGACCAGGACCATGATCACCCCGCCGGCCAGGCCCGAGGCGAAACGCCAGAGGAAGAACCAGGTGAGCGAGACCGGCTCGGCGCAGGCGAAAAAGGCGGCACTCGCCAGCACCATCATGAAGCGGAGCGTCGCCCGGTTGCCGAAGCCCGCGGCGATGGCGCGGCCGAACAGGGCGCCGGCCAGGTAGCCGGCGAAATTGGCCGCCCCCAACGCCACCGTGTCGCCGGCCGAAAACCAGCCGGCGCCGATCAGCGCCGGGATCAGCGGCGTATAGGCGAAACGGGCGAGCCCGATCGAGACGAGATTGCCCGCCATGCCGGCGAGGGCCGCATAGCGCGGCCGGACCCGGGCGGGCGCCCGGACGGCGAGGCCGATACCCTCGACCGCCACGGTCAGTTGCCCGGGCGGTTGGCCGCCAAGGTGGCAGCGGTTTGGCCGAACAGGATCTTCTTGCCTTCCTCGGTCACCGCCGGGCGCTTGGACAGGTCCCTGCCCAGCTCATAGGCGCGGGCGACGGCAGGCCGCGCCATCACCGCCTCGAACCAGCGCTTCACCTCGGGGAACTGGTCGAGGTCCTGGCTCTGGTATTGCCAAAGGGCGATCCAGGGGTGGCAGGCCATGTCGGCAATGGTGAAGGCGTCGCCCGCGATGAAGGCGCGCCCCTTCAGCCGGCGGTCGAGCACGCCGTAGAGGCGGTTGGTCTCCTTGATGTAGCGCTCGATCGCATAGGGGATCTTCTCGGGGGCGTAGCGGTTGAAATGGTGGTTCTGCCCTGCCATGGGGCCGAGGCCGCCCATCTGCCAGAACAGCCATTCCAGCACGGTCTTCCGCCCGCGCAGGTCGGTGGGGAGGAATTGGCCGGTCTTTTCCGCGAGATAGAGCAGGATCGCGCCGGATTCGAAGACCGAGAGGGGCTCGCCGCCATCGGCCGGTTCGGTATCGACGATCGCCGGCATCCGGTTGTTGGGCGAGATCGCCAGGAACTCCGGCTTGAACTGGTCGCCCGCCGAAATGTCGACCGGATGGATCCGGTAGGGCAGGCCCGCCTCTTCGAGGAAGAGGGTGATCTTGTGGCCGTTCGGCGTCGGCCAGTAGAAAAGCTCGATCACGGCAGCGTCCCTCGGTTCTGTATCAGGTGATACAAAAACATCCGGGCAAACGGGCCGCGGGACAAATGCGCCGCCCGCAGGCGGGGCTGCCGTCAGCGCATGGCGGAAGGAATGGTGACCACTTCGCCGTCGAGCACGAATTCGCCCCAGCCGCGGTGGTGGATGGTGCGCGGCCAGGGCTTGTCGGCATCGCCCCAGGCCCTGGTCGCTTCGAGCACGAAGAGGTTGAACTTCTTGACCAGCCGGGCGTCGATCACCCGGCATTCGATATTGGCGAAACATTCGGTCAGCAGCGGCGCTTCGACCGTCGCCGCCGGTGCCGTCTTCAGGTGGAAGCGGCGGAATTTGTCGACCTCGCGGCCGCTGCAATTGCCGATGCCGACCACGCGCTCCGCCATTTCGGCGTCGGGCAGGGCGATCACGCATTGCCGCGTCGTGACCAGGGCGTCGAAACTATAGTCGGCGCCGCTGACCACGCAGGCGATCCGCGGCGGCTCGAATTCCACCATCATGTGCCAGGACATGGTCATGACATTGGGCTTGCCGTCCTTGGCGGTGACCAGCAGGGCGACCGGGCCGGGTTCCAGGAGCTGGTAGACTTTGGGCAGCGGAAGGTCCTTCATCACCCGGCTCCGGCATGTTCTGAGGCGGCGCCAATCTGCGCCCCGGCCGATGCCGCTGCCTTGACCCAGGTCAGGAAGCGGCGTTGGCCTTCGCCCTGGGCGCGGCCCGGGCGCCAGGCCAGGAAATAGGCTTCCGGTCCCGCCACGGTCAGGGCGAAAGGCTGCACCAGCCGGCCGGCGGCGAGATCGTCCGCGACGAAGGGGCGGTGCGCCAAGGCGACGCCGAGCCCGGCCGCCGCGGCCGAGAGCGCCTGGGCCGAGGACTCGAAACGGCGGATCGAGGCGGGCACCAGGTCGGCCAGCCCGGCCGCCGCCAGCCAGAGATCCCAATCCCGCGCCCGGACCGGCGAGTCGACCACCAGCCGCGGCACCAGGGCGAGGTCCTGCGGGCCGTGCAGGCGGCCGGCGAGGGCGGGGGCGGCGACCGGGAACATGTCTTCCGGCATCAGGGGCACGGCTTCGAGCCCCGGCCAGTCGTTGGCCGAAGTGCCGAGCAGGATGGCGAGATCGGCCGTGCCCTCGCGCAATTTCTCGACCGGGGCCTGGGAGGTCGCCAGGCGGAGGTCGATCGCCGGGAAACGCTCCTGGAAATCGCCGAGCCGGGGGATCAGCCAGCGCATGGCGAAAGTCGGCAGCAGGGCGACGGTGAGCGAGGCGCCGCCCGCCGCATCGACCAGGGCGACCGCCTCCGCGATCTGGTCGAAGGCCTGGGTCAGGCGGGGCAGCAGCAGGGCGCCCGCCGCGGTGGGCACCAGGCGGCCGCGGTGGCGCCGGAACAGCACTTGCCCGAGATCGGCCTCGAGCAGGCGGAGCTGCTGGCTCACCGCCGGCTGGGAGACGTTCAGGGCGCGCGCCGCCGGGCCGGCACCGCCCAGCCGGAAGACCGCCTCGGCGGCGCGCAGGGCATTGAGGGGCGGGAGCCGGCGCGACATCGCATGACATTAGAATTTCTTATGTCAAAGACACAAGCGACGATTGGACGGCGGCGCGGGCGGCGCCGATGATCGCCGGATACGAAGGAGAGCCATCATGTTCGGCTTATGGGTGCCGGTGACCGTGGCGGCCGCCGGCTTGCAGAGCCTGCGCACCGCCCAGCAGAAACACCTGACCGGGGTGATCGGCCAGAGCGGGGCGCATTTCGCGCGCTATTTCTATGGTGCGCCGCTGGCGGCCCTGCTGGTCGGCGGCATGGCGTTCGGTGGCGTCGAACTGCCCCGGGCGGATGCCGGCTTCTTCCTCTTCGGCCTGGCCGGCGGACTGATGCAGATCGTGGCGACCGGCTGCCTGATCCACGCCTATACGCTGCGCAATTTCACTGCCGCCACGACCTTTTCCAAGACCGAGACGATCCAGGCCGCCGTGCTCTCCACCCTGTTCATGGGCGAAGGTCTGAGCGGGGGCGGTTGGGTCGCGGTCGCGGTCGGCTTCGTCGGCCTGGTGGCACTGGCGGTCGGCCGCCAGGCGGACGGCTGGCGCAAGCTCGGCACCGCCTGGCGGGAGCCGGCGACCGTCTATGGCCTCGCCTCCGGCCTGTTCTTCGCGCTCTGTTCGATGGCGATCCGTTCCGCCGCCCTTCGACTGCCGGCGGCCGACCCCTTCATCGCCGCCGCGGTCACGCTCTGCGCCATCACGGCGATGCAGACGGTGGTGATGGGTCTCTTCCTGCTGGTGTTCGACCGGGCGGCGCTGGCCGGCGCCCTGAACCGCGCCTGGCGGCCGGCCTCGACGGTCGGCATCCTGTCGGTGGTCGGCTCGCTCGGCTGGTTCTTCGCCATGACGCTGGAACCCGTGGCCCATGTCCGGGCGCTGGCGCAGGTCGAAATCGTCTTCACCATCCTGCTCACCGTCTTCGTTTTTCGCGAGCGTCCGAGCCGGCTCGAATATGCCGGCGCCGGCCTGATCGTCGGCAGTGTGGTGATACTGCTATTGGCTAGATGATTTCCGCCGCGACAAGCGCTAAGGTCCGCGCCGCTTTTCAGGTGAATCGGGGACCGCAATGGACATCAGCAAGGTCGCGATCGGCAAGAACCCGCCGGACGACATCAACGTCGTGATCGAAATCCCGCAGGGCGGCGTGCCGGTCAAATACGAGCTGGACAAGGAATCGGGCGCGCTCTTCGTCGACCGCTTCCTGCACACGGCGATGTATTACCCGGGCAACTACGGCTTCATCCCGCACACCAAGTCGGGCGACGGCGACCCGGCGGACGTGATCGTGATCGGCCAGTCGCCGGTCGCCGCCGCCTCGATCATCCGCGCGCGCCCGATCGGCGCCCTGCTGATGGAAGACGAGGCGGGCGCCGACGAGAAGATCATCGCCGTGCCGGTCGACAAGCTGCACCCCTTCTACAAGGACGTGAAGTCCTACGAGGATCTGCCGGCCATCCTGTGCGAGCAGATCGCCCACTTCTTCCAGCACTACAAGGACCTGGAAAAGGGCAAGTGGGTCACCATCGTGAAGTGGGTCGGCCCCGAGGAATCGAAGAAGCTGATCCTCGAAGCGATCGAGCGCGCGAAGTAAGTTCCTGCGAAATCGCATGGCGAGGGGCGCCCCGGCGGGCGCCCCTTTTCATTTGTGCATGGTGTTGGCGCGAACGGCGCGAATTAGACCAAGTGCACGGTTGCGTGAGATCGCGCCGTCCACTACCTCTGCGGCCAGGTCGCCGCGTCTGGGCCCGAGCCCGGACGTGTCCGGGCCCAGACGAAAGAAAAGACCGATGACCAAGAAGGCAACGCCGTCGCCGGACCTCCCGACAGGCATGGACCTCATGCAGAACCCGCGCCTGAACAAGGGCACGGCCTTCACCGAGGAGGAGCGCGAAGCCTTCGGCCTGATCGGCCTGATGCCCGAAGGGATCGACACCGAGGAGAACCGGCTGAAGCGGACCATGCTCCAGCTCTCCAAGAAGTCGACTGACATGGGGCGCTACATCTTCCTGCAGTCGCTCGCCGACAACGACCGCACGCTCTTCTACAAGACGATCATGTCGGACCCGGTCCGCTTCATGCCGATCGTCTATACCCCGACCGTGGGCGCCGCCTGCCAGACCTACGGCCATATCATGCGCCGGCCGAAGGGCATCTACCTCGGCATCAACCGCAAGGGCCGCATCGCGGAGATCCTGCGCCACTGGCCGGAAAAGGACATCCGCTTCATCGTGGTGACCGACGGCGAGCGGATCCTCGGCCTCGGCGACCTCGGCACCAACGGCATGGGCATTCCGATCGGCAAGCTCAACCTCTATACCGCCTGCGCCGGCGTGCCGCCGCGCATGACCCTGCCGGTGCTGATCGACGTCGGTACCAACAACGAGGGCCTGCTGCGCGACCCGCTCTACATGGGGCTGAAGCAGGCGCGCGTGCGGGGCAAGGAATATGACGACTTCCTGGAGGAATTCGTCATGGCGGTGCAGGAAGTCTTCCCGCGTTGCTGCATCCAGTTCGAGGATTTCGCCAATGTGAACGCGGTGCCGCTGCTGGAGCGTTACCGGAACCGCGTGTCCTGCTTCAACGACGACATCCAGGGCACGGCCGGCGTCGCCGTCGCGGGCGTGCTGGCGGCGCTGCGCATCACCCACAAGCCGCTGACCGAGCAGCGTTTCCTCTTCCTGGGCGCCGGTTCGGCCGGCACCGGCATCGCCAATCTCCTGTCCCAGGTGATGCATCAGGCGGGTCTGCCGCTCGAAGAAGCGCGGGCGCGCTGCCACCTCTACGACATCAACGGCCTGGTCGTCGCCGACCGCAACGACCTCGCCCCCTTCCAGCGCCCCTTCGCCCACAAGGGCGAGCAATTGCGCGACTTCGCCCAGGCGGTCGAGGTGCTGAAGCCGACCGGCATCATCGGCGTCTCCGCCGTGGCCAAGGCCTTCACCCAGGAAGTGATCGAGGCGATGGCGCGGATCAACGAACGTCCGATCATCTTCCCCTATTCGAATCCGACCAGCCACGCCGAATGCACGGCCGAAGAAGCCTACAAATGGTCCGAAGGCCGGGCCATCTTCGCTTCCGGCAGCCCCTTCCCGCCGGTCAGGATCGGCGACAAGACGCTGGTCCCCGG
>Ga0265297_10010415_pt1 | contig 11698 bp, 12 predicted proteins | sample Munlanlwell13791_FD_192502 | JGI IMG/M metagenome (GOLD analysis project Ga0265297, IMG submission 192502) | Leachate microbial communities from a municipal landfill in Southern Ontario, Canada - Leachate well 137-91 | ecosystem: Engineered > Solid waste > Landfill > Unclassified | place...
ACCGCCTTTTATTTTCAATAGTGTTTTTTTGATAAATTTCTTTATTCTTTTGAGACAATTCGTAAACATTTAGCCCTAATTCAAAATATTTAGTATTCGCATTAGAATGTTTTTTAATAACCTGCGTAATGCTTTCTTTCTCTTCTGTAAATTGTTGAAACTTTTTATTATAAGTTTCTTTAGTTATTGTGTCGTCAAGTTTATCGTCATATAGTTTATCTAACCTTTTTTGTAATTGCTCATATCTCTGACTTGATTCACTCAAACAAGAATTGTGATATTCTATATCGTCTTTGTGGCCTTCTTTTAGTGCCTTATCCACCCAGTCGATCAATCGAATATCTTTTATTTGCAAAACATTTAATGCTTCCGATGTCTGTTTGTCTATCTCTAACTCTTTGGCCCACGTTTTCTGTGAACAATCTTTATAATGATTACAATGTCCATAAGTTATACCTTTATGTGTCTCCCATGTTATTGTTCCACCGCATTCAGCACATCTTATTAGTCCCTTAAACAAAAAAGAATGCTTACCGTACCTAGGGGTCGATTTACCCCTGAGTACGTCTTGAACCTTATCAAACAATTCTTTGGTTATCAATGGCTCATGTTTGCCATCATAGATTTCACCTTTCCATCTGATCTTTCCATAATAAAACGGATCCGAAAGTAGGCTAGCTAGTCTGCTTTTAACCAATTTATTTCCATCCCTTGTTCTTAATCCCTCTTTGTACATTGTTTCAACCAATCTATTAAGCGAGTAATCGTTGGTGGAATATAATTCGAATGCCTTTACCATTAATGGGGATTTTTCTTTATTGACCACATGAATTTTGTGCCCCTTTTCTCCAGTTGTCTTATATCCCAATGGCGGAACAGTTGGCAACCAACCTTGTGCCAATTTTTCTTTTTGTCCCTTCTTAACCTCTTCAGAAAGATTATCAATATAATATTGAGCTACTGATACCTTGATATTCCAAATGAATTTATCGTTAGATCTTGAATCTTTGGTTAGAACACAATTTTCTTTTACGAAATGTACTTGACGCTCGGGATCTTTGTTTATCCATTCGTTGACACAAACGGCATCTTTCAGGTTGCGGGTTAATCTATCAACTTTTTCACAGATGATAATTTTTATATCGTTCTTCTGAGCATAATCCATCATCTTGTTAAAAGTTTCTCTTTGTGTCTTACCACTCGCTGATTCAGATATAGAAAAGATTTTAACAATCTTAAATCCCTTTTTTTCGGCATATTCTTTAAGAAGTTTTTCTTGTGAAGGAAGAGAATAGCCCGACTCTTCCTGCTCTCTACTACTAACTCTGGCGAATAAAATTGCTTTCATATATTTATTTTTCTATTAATTTTTATTAACTAAAAAGGAGCAACCCACTTAAGCTTTGAGACCTTTGTGAATTGCCCCATCTTAGGCAAAAATTATTTATTCAATTTCAGCAAATAAAATAAGTCTCAAAGCATTTTAATTATACCTCAAAAAAAATTCCTAAGTCAATCTTTTTGTGGCATAATTCAATTATGAATGGGAAAGAACTGATTTTAGATTGTGCATTGGGGTTGGTTTTTGGAATTATTGTTGGTGGTGTTTTGTTTTTAATATCGCTACCGATAAAGTTTCCGACCGATACACTTGCGATAATTATTATTTCAACTATCTTATTTTGTCTTACAGAAGAAGTTTCAAAGTTTGTCCCATTGAAACTAAACCTATTTAAAACAAATCATATTTGGATTGGTTTGTTCGTTGGTTTCGGATTTGCAATGCTTGAAAATTTTACTTACCTTTATAATCGCAACGCTGTTTTACATAACAGGATTCCATCGACCATTCTTCACATAATAACTGGAATGATTATGGGTTATTTTGTGTCAAAGAAGAAATCTTGGATCGGATTACTATTAGCGATAATTCTTCATTGTGCCTTTAATTTTTATTTGACTTTCTCGTAGGAGAAAAGAACATGCTAGGACAAAAAGGTAGTTGAGTGGCACTTGATCACACTTCCTCCCATAATAAGCCTACATAAGAGCAATTGGACCCCCACAGACACCTGCTGGAGGGTGTTTTTATTTTTTCCGCTTCGCCAGCCCAACTAGACTTGCCACTACTTCAAACTTATCTTCTTTCGCATAATCTTCGGGATCAACTAATTTGTTAAACCACTTAACAATGTTCCGTCTTTTGAGTCCAGTTTCTTTAATTGCGTCTGCGAAACAGGTATGGTCAGACCATAATGATTTGTTTAGTTTTCTCTTACTGAACCTTCTTTTGATTGATTTCATATTTTTTTACTAATCAGTTTACAGTTTAGTTTTCTATACAAGGATTAGATAACAATCTATTACTTATGTTTAGATTAAATATTATTGTCTTTATACGAAATCTAATCTGCATTCTATTTTTTAATTCTGAATTTTTGTGCACCATGCGCCCCCTTGTCAATAACCTCTATTTCTTTACCTATCATTCTTTTTGTGGTTCTGCTTATTTCCGTCTTTTCTGTGTCTAATTCTTCGGCTAATTCACTATTGGTCGCATCTTTTTCTTTTAGAATGTCAACGATTCTTTGTTTCTGGGTTTCCAGCGGTGCTTCTTCCGAATAAGTAAAACTATTCGGTGTCTCGCTAGAATCGTAACCGATATTAACAAGAAATGGTTTGATCTCTCTGTGTCTTGTACGTGCTAGATCCATTTTAAGCCCTTTCAGATTTTTTGCTATATGTATTTCTGATGTTAAATCAGCACTTATCGCCGAAGCACCTCTTATTCTTGAACCTTTATGTCCACAATGGTGAGAAACAATAATCCCTCTTTCTGGTGAAAGCAATAATTTTATATTTTTAACTACTTTCATCATTTCCGTTGAAGAGTTTTCGTCTTGAGCAGAATGAATATTAATAAAATTATCAATAATGATTAAAATTGGATTTATTTTATCTACTTTCTTTTTTAATGCTTCGGTTTTGGTATCCGAATAAAAATCTACAAATTCTTTCACCATAAATGTTATGTTATCGCTCGGATTAATCCCTAAACAATTCATTCTTTCTTTTAATATTGATCTACCATTTTCTTCGTCAATATATAATACTTTCCCCATTTTTGTTGTAAAGTGATTCAAAAAATCACTTCCCCTCGCTACACATTTAGCCATTTCTAAAAGAATCCATGTTTTAAATTGCTTCGGTTTTCCCACCAACATAGAAAGCCCATCGGTTGGAACTAATGAATTAACAATCCATTTTGTTGTTTCTGTGGAATTTAATATATCGGCAACATTCTCACAGGGGAAATCTATTTCTTTTTCGGCATTAATTTCTCTAAGTTCTTTTTGAATTCTATCTATGGTATCGTTCTTTTCTTTATCGTTTTTATAGTTTCCAATAATTTTATCGACCTCGCCCTCGTTCATTTTTTTTGCATTACTTAAAACACTCCATTGATCTTCGAATGGTTTAAATCCTTGTTTTGGGTCTAAAAATGGCTCGCTTACTGTTCCACTAAATGGTAAAAGAATAGCGGATCCATATCCTTCGTCACTTATATTCTCTTGCTTCGGAAATATTTCGGCTTTATCGTTGTTCGCAATCGCACTGTGTTCTTTCACAATTTCTAGTAATCTTTTTACTTTTGATGCGAGTACGGGTTCATCAAAAAAAACATGAAAGTGATATCCTTTGCTCTTGCTTTCTTCTAGACAAAACGGGATTTTAAAATAATCAAAACTCGTACTTACGGATTTTGCCAAGTTCGTGTCTTTTAAGTCCAGGTCCAAAACTCCAAATGAGCAAGTATTTTCGTTTGGTGTTATGGGATATATTGCGATAGATTTTTCGCCAGTTATATGCTTACCAATTAATTCATCATTGACTAGTTCGTCTCTTTTAAAATATTCTTCAGTTTCGTGATTAAACAATACATACGCATCTGTTCTGCCCTTAAAGAGATTCTTTAATAATTTTATTTTTTCTTCGATTTCCATAATTTTATATATTTTTACTTGATTTGTATTAATTTTTGTTTTTCTTCGTATTGTTCAGAATCAGATTTTATCAACAATTCGAAATACCCCATCAAAGTGGTTGCAATTTCAAAAACCTCCTTATCTGTGAATTCTCGAGAATAATCTTCCTCCAAAATTCCTTTCAATTCGCCTAGCAATGTAGCGCTTAACATACTTCGCTTATATTCATCTAACCCTGAATTATTATTTTAATTATTCGATTTTTTGTTTTTCGACCATTTATTCTCATTTGAAAATAAAAAAACTATGCCTTAAGCATAGCTAATCGACGGGTGAGTCAATTACAGATTTATTGACTCAAATTTTAATAATTTCTTTTAATTGTTTTTTCTTGCCAAGTAAATAAATCATCATCAGTATTTATGCAGTCTTTTATTCGATTATTTAAAGCCTCTGTGGCATCATATACTATCCTCCAGTTTTCTCTTTTATTTAATGGTTTCCCGAACCAATCTTCATAATAACCAGTCATTTTTTCATAAACAATAGACCAATCAATCGGTTCATTGATTCCATGCTCATACATGGCGCGACAGAAAAAATGCTCGTTCTTATATGGAGGTATTTGGCACTTTTTATCCCCAACTTTGATTATCGCCGTATTATCATCGTAGTTTATCTTTTCTGGCTCTAAATTATTTCTCGATTCTTTGTCTGGCAAAATGTTTTTATTTTCATTAATAAAATTTTCCTTAATTGTGATTTTTGCCTTATAGCTTTCTCTTTCTTTACCCGATGGATCTTCCCAGTCATAAACCCACATTTCATTAATAGTTAGATATTTTAAGTGTTCCAACGCAACCAAAGAATGGATGAATAAATATCCTGCGTCCCATAAAGTAAATTCAGTAGCGTGTTTCCCGTATTCAATTTTAAAATGGCTTCCGTATTTTTCTATATATTCGCTTAAACCAAGAAAAGTTATGTTTTTTTGTTTTTCAAATTTATAATAGTTTTTTTTCTCGATAAGTAATTCGTTTTTGATAAAATATTCAATATGACTCTCTATGTATTTATTTAATTTTTCTTTTGTTTTGTCAGGAATTTTTTTGCTAAATTTAACCCAATTAGTGATTGAAGAACTCCTAAGACCACACGCCCTCAATATGTCGTCTAAATCATACTTAATATCGTCTAAATCGCACTTATTGCTCAGCATTTTTTTAATTACCTTAGCAGTTGGCAATTCTTTTCTTCTTTCAATAAATTCCAGTGTTTTTTTGTAGTTTTCTGGGTCGAACCTTGAATATATTCCTTCATTAAATCTTGTCTCGATTGATTCTTCATCCAATGATTTTAAAAGTTTAATAAATTCCCTCATTGCAAAATTACTTTTTCCTCCTGCGGGGACTATGTCGTAAAAATAAAAAGCACTTGTATTAATAAGTCTGTCGCTATTCAAATATTTCCATATGGTGTAAAGCTCACCATCTGTCCAATAATCATTGACCTTATTAACTGCTCTATATATATTCGTTTCGTTTTCCATTTTCTATTTTGTCTTTTTTATATTTTTGACCATAAATAACTTCAAATAAATCTAATAATTTTGCGGCTTTTCTATACGCCTCTTCGTCAGTCAGTTCTTCTTTAAATCTTTTTCTAAAAAGCTCCTTAAATTCCTCAATTGCTTCTTTGGTCAAAATCATAAGTTTGTTTTTTAATATTTTGTCGAATAACTTTTGTGTATTCTCCTCCCAACTTATTTCAACCAGTCTGTCGGAATAATTTTTTCGAGCTTTCCATTTTCATAGTTTCCAGTTTTGGTCGTTTTTAAAATATAATCGTGCATCTTTGGCCTTACTTTCATTATTGAAATTGTATAGTAGGGGTTTCTGTCTATGTCTTCATATGTGGCGATAACAGCAAATACATCCTTAATCCCATAAGAAAATTCGGGCTTACTTGCTTCTTGATAGTCTGTAATTGTCTCGCAAAAAGAGGACGTACTTTGTTCGTCATTCTCTCCTAGATTGAAAAGTCTTCTGCGTTCATCTTCGGCAAGACTCCTTAAGTTGGTAAAGTCACCATTTGAATGTATTTGAGATATACTTAATTCTATATTGAGAGCGGTTCCCTTGCCAATGTTTCTGATCATAAAGGAACAAGCAAATTCACCCTCGGATGATATTTCAATAATAGGTCTTTTTTGATAATTCAATTGCTTTACATTGACCTGTTTTAGCCAATATGTTTCTTTTGTATACTGTAATATTGCAATTGCAGTGAGCCATAAAACAATAATAGAAATTCGACTTGATAAATCGCCACCTCGACTGAAAAAGAAAATTGCAAATAATCCTAAAACAAATAAACCCAAAACACTCCAATCTGAAAAATCTATCGTAGTTTTCTTTTTTAGCCAAATACTAAATTTTTCGCGTTTTTTATCTAAAAAAATAAACATGTTCTTCGAATTAAATTTTATTAGTTATTCTTAATAATACTCAATTTTTCTACAACTTCTCGTCCCGATGGAGTAATTTGATACGTATCGCTTGTCATAAATTTGTTCTCTGTTTGGCCCTACAATAATTTTGTTAACTCTTTTAATTGGTCGGGGTTATTTATTAGATCAACCAATATAAAACTATTCAATTTATTATGTTGTGCCAAAACTTCTTTTTCGAAATCAAATGATACGTCATCGAACCAAAGAAAATCGGAATTAAAATCAATCGCTTCGCTTTTTTTATGAGACCAATTGGTAGGTTTGATTAATTTACAATATTCAAAAGCCTCTGTAGGCAGGACGTCTTTGATGTGGTCCATGGCAACCGAGGTCTCAGAGTCATCTTTACAATGAGTAGTCAGCCAATAACAATCGTACTTCTCTGTAGCTATTTTAAGAAACTCGGTTACATAATTGGCTGGTTTTCGTCCTTGCGCAATAAGCACTCCGTCAATATCAAAGTAAAGCTTCATAGATTTATTTTTTTAATTATTGACTTTACTTTTAAAATTCATAACGCCAACACCATAAATGTATTCTCTGTGATAATTAATTGAGACCAGAGAAGGATAAAATTCTTTATTTTTTGGAAGATAATTAATTCTTTTGCTGTTGGGCAAATAATCTTTTTCTTGAACCTCTGGATATATTATCAAATTATATTCATCATCAAACGTAAAAGCGCCTATATCGAATGCCTCATGTAAATCTGGAGTCATCAGAATACCATTATTAATTTCATAGGAACCACCTTGTGAAACTGGTATTATGTGTGCGGCTTCCAGTAAATTATTTGTGCCAACCTTAAAAAACTTACCAGACAGAGCACATCTTCCCTCGTATACTTCTAATAATTCATTTCTAAAAGTAACTTGATCTTTTCCTCTGCTCATAATTCTATAGTTATGGCGAGAAACTTCCTTTTTATATTTCGGCGCCAAATCGATTTCCGAGAAAAATATTTCCAAAAATTCTTTAACGTCAGAATTAAATTTGGTGCCTTGCTCATCTTCTCTTACTAGGCCAGCATTTTTTAAATAATTGATCCCATAAGAGTATGGTCTCGGCGCCTCTATCATCACGTCACTAGCAATTTTATTAAAATTAGATTCTTTTTTGTTGTTAATGAAATACATCGCTTCATTAATGGGCAGAGAAAGAAACTTCATGATTTCATTCCTATTAAAATAATTCTCTGTGCCAAATTTAATATATAAAAACTTACAAAATACGGCATAAGGTCTAAATCCATGATAATTGTATGTTCCTATAATGCTTGCTATTATTTTTCGGTATTCGTCCTTGTCTCCGTTTTCATATATATCTAATAATTCCTTCCCAGTTTCTGTAAGTTCCCATTTATATGCTTCTTTTTTTATAATATTAAGTTTTTTCAAGTCTGGATATTTAGATTTAAGAATCACTGGCTTAGATAAAGCGAAGGCCTCAAGGTTGTCTTTATTTTCGTACAGCTCTTTAACAAGAGTGTCTATGTTGTTTTTAATATCACTTAATATTTGATAAAAATATTTTATTTGATTTTTTTTCTCTCTATCCATGTAATCTTTTTTTAATTAAATTATAATAAATGTTATTATTTTCAAATCCTATAAAATTTTTCTTCATTTTCTTTGCCACAACTAAAGTAGTTCCGCTGCCAGCAAATGGATCTAAAATTAATTTAGATTTTGGAAAACAAGACAGAATATCCTCAACCATTTTTTCTGGGAATGCCCTCGTATGATCTCCCTTGGTTCCTACTGGCCTCCATTCCTTCCAATCGAAAACATCGCTATGATTTATTATATTAAATAATTTTGTTTTTTTGTTTTTTACTAACCAATAGATTCTTTCGGTCCAAGGATAAAATCTAATTTTGTCAAAATTTTGACTTCTATTGATCCAAACTAGTTCTTGCTTAATGAGAAAATTTGTTTTTGAAATCCATTCATATGGGGTAATCTGTAGGCCTTCTTTAATTCTATTTTTATGATTATAGAACATTGATCCATTATTTTTCAAAATTCTAAAACATTCATTGAGAAAATCGATTTGCCATTTTTGATATTTTCTTTCTGATATATTGTCACTATATGGATTGTGTTTTTTTGTGCCCGTGTGATGATTATTGCCGAGATTATATGGTGGAGATGTTATGATTATATCAATATTGTTGTCTGGAATTTTCTTCATTCCCCTTAAGCAATCCTTGAAGTAAATTTGGTTAGGTTCAATTTTCTTCATAATTTTATTTTTTCATTATTACAACACTTTCCCTTAATGTATTATCGTTCTTAAAAAACCTTGCTTGTTGAGAGCTTGCCCTTAATTTTCTTGTGATGTTTATTTCAATTTCAGAAAAGCCTATGTTTTTAGCAATTTTTGATAAAATTAAATCGGTTTTAATTATATGACCAGAATAAGCTGAATTTCCCACAATTATTACACAATAACCGCCATTAATTAATATCTCATATGAATTTTTTAAGATTTTTTCCATATCACAGAAATAACCACTTAACATCTGCAATATTTTTTTACTCCATAATTTTCTATTTTTTAAAATTTTCAAATCGTTTTTAATTAAGGGATGTTCCTCGTAAGAACTTAGGATTTTATTTAAATGAGACGATAGACTCATATTTCTTATTTTTGCCAAGTCTTCATATTTATTTACATATCCACCAAGCCATAATTCAAGTTTATATACCTCTGAGTAATCAAAACAATTGGCGTATGGTGGAGAGAAAACCACAAGAGAAGTTTTATTTCTCAGTGCAGTTAAATCTTTTTCAGAAATATTTCTACTGTCACAAAGCACTAAATTTGAACTTGGACTGTTTTTGAAAATATAATTTTTTAAATCCAGTAACATCAATTCAATTTTTTCAAAGAAAACCTTATTAAATTTAGGAACTAATTTGTTTTTAGGATACTTTAATCCGTTTCCATCTTTTTTGGCATACCCCACCTCGTCCAGGGTGGAAATCATTCCGATGATAAAGAAATTTCTAATCTTTTCGTCTTTTATTTTGAATATTAGGGTTCTAATTTTTAGAATATCTTCCAGGTTTTCTTTAAAAACATTCTCTAGGATCGAAAGCTTTATATTGGAAATGTTAATTATTTTTTTATATTTTTTAAAAATGAAATTTTTAAATTCCAAAATACATAGAATATCTTTTTCCGTGTAATCAGCCAATTTAACCTTAGATAGCATATATAGGAAGGGATTTATTTCAAAACCATAATAATCATGGTTTTTCTCTTTTGCCACCAAGGAAGTTGTTCCAGAACCATTAAAAAAATCAACAACAAATCCTTTTCTTATTTCCAAATCATCTATTAAAATAGAAATCAAATCTTTAGAATATCCTTCTTTTATATTGAACCATCTATGTATTTTTTCAGACTTATTTTTTTTAAAGTTAACTAATTCAGAGTATTTTTTATTTTTTTTAATTTTTATATTCATGATTCTTTCATTTTTCACACCATTAATAAATTCTTCGGATTATATTCCTATCATACCTCTTTTCTGTCATTTTTTCCAGCCCCATCTATTTTTCTACATTCCGACCAACAACTTCGAATTTACATTGTTCGCCTTGAGACAAGCCCAACATCGTAAAATGTATAAAAAATCCTTTCCACTCTTGGCCATATGTCGTGCCAATGCATTTATTGTTCACAAATTTTTTACCATGATAGCCCTTGTTTACGACATCGTATTCAATTATAAGCCAGTTATCGCCACCATAAGCATTATTATAGCGCATGGACCACTTATCTACGCCTTGTTGGAGCGACTCTAGGTCTGGGTTATATACTGCGGTTCCAGAAATTGTTTTTTCGCCCTCGTTTTTAAATCGCATAAAAAGAACGTTAAACGGAAAAACGCTTAATTCTGGACGCCCCTCTATTTCTAACTTCTTAGGAATAAATCCATAAAGAATCCCTTGTTTTATTTGTTCTTCAAAACTTTCCATATTTTTATTTTTACTAATTTAATAATTAAAAAACTCTTTCCACAAAGAAAGAGTAATAAAAAATCGACCTTTTATCTTTCTCCTTTTGGAGCTGGAATTGGCACCTTCTTTAAGGAGTCGCCTTAAAAGGTTGTCGGTGGGTCATTGAGCCAGTGCTCTCGCCACACTCTTGATAATTAACATATTCAATTGTATTTATCGCATTTTAAATAATATTACGCATTTATCAAAATAAAGTTTCATAATTTATTTATAATACTCTATCCAGTCCTTGCCCAATAGAACATGTGGTATTGTTTTTTCAGAGATTTTAACAAAATCTCCATTTTTATATTCCCATGTCTGCAATTTATATTTATCAAATCCCAAATGTCCACTTTCTCCAAATCCATTGGCAACTTCAACTCGACCATTACTCAGCCTGCGAGCAAGTCCTTCTGCTGTTCCACTAAACTGTTTTAAAAATTTTAATTGATTGTTCTGTATTTTATACACAGACAATTCTTGAGAAAACCCATCTGCCCATGCATTATTGTATCTAATCCATATTTCTGGAACGCCATCTTTATCTATATCATAAAATTCTATTGGCCAAACATATTGCAGGCCATTCTCTGAGTTTATATCGATTGAGAATGAAGTTGATTCTTTCTGATTTTTAAATAATATTTTTGGATTTTTCCCCAATATTAAAATGCCATTAAATTCATCTTTTCCACCGATAACCGCCCATCCTTCAACGTAGGGACTAGCCACAATAAAAGCAGAATAATCACCCTGATTAGAATCAATGATTGTAAAAGAATTATTAAGTTCGTTTATTGCCGTATCGGAAACATTCCACATTGCATATGTGCCCACAAAAAACCAATTTAAAAAATTTTCATCAAAGTTTCCAGAAATAAAAGAAACGGGTGCTAAACCCCTTGTACTCAATAACGGTTCCAATTCTTTCAATCCCTCATTGATTTTATCTCCCGCATAAGCCATTGCTAATCGTTTAGCTATATAAAAATCTGAAGACTGATCTTCTACTTTTGATGGCCACCATTTAGAATTTTCACATCCAAAATCTATAAGTTCTGCCCCACGCTTTTCTAGAAGTTGTTCAGATGTTGCTTGCGGGTTTTTATCCATCCTTTCAACCATTTTCCAATTAATAAAGCCTCTCTTGTCTTCAATTCCTTCTTTATTTTCAAATCTCTCTGGGC
>Ga0265297_10010416_pt1 | contig 11698 bp, 16 predicted proteins | sample Munlanlwell13791_FD_192502 | JGI IMG/M metagenome (GOLD analysis project Ga0265297, IMG submission 192502) | Leachate microbial communities from a municipal landfill in Southern Ontario, Canada - Leachate well 137-91 | ecosystem: Engineered > Solid waste > Landfill > Unclassified | place...
ACCCTGTTACCGCAATCGCTTTTCGGTTGAGGTTTAGGGCTTTTGTCGTTTCCGTTGTGGTTCCCTTTTTTTTCGGGAACTCGATCGTGGAAAAATCTTCTATTAGCGTTACCTTTGTTCAACATTCTCACCTACTAATAAAAGCAATATCAAGGTTCTGCGAATCGGAAGAACCACCTACATTTTAAACCCTTTATGTTTTTCGGTCAAATTACTCCTCTTCTATCTCTTTTTTAATTTCCTCAAACTCATTTTCTATCTCTTTGAACTGCTTCTTGGCCGCTTTGATTATCTCAGCCGCCTCCTTCACTTTATTCAACCCTTCTTCAACATCAACTTCCTCCTGCTTTTCAAACCACTCGGCGATAGAAGAAAGCTTTTTCAGACTCTGATTAAGATTTTTTTCTTTCATATTTTTGTATTTTTTTAACTTGCGTATTTATTACCCCATCAAAGACTCTTAAATCAACTTTTTCTTCCAATTTAATGTCTTTGATGTTTTTGATTATCCCCTTTTCATTTTGAGCGATACAATATCCCAACTTCAAATTCCTTTCCGGGTCATTATTGATAATCACCCTTTCCATACTCTCCATTTTTTCCCTGGCTTTCCTGATTTCATTTTCCAACATCTTCGGAACGACTGTCTTAATTTTGTATTCAATCATTCTGAAAGAAGCGAATACTTTTTCCAGCCTTTCTTTGACTTTTAAAAATAAATCATTGAAAGAATATTCCGTGTCGGAAAGCAAAGAAGAAAAATAACTGAAAACTTCCCTCTCTTTTCTTTTCAATTCCAATTCCGCCTCAAGCCAGGACTGATTCAAAAGATTGGCCGCCGCAGTCGGAGTGGAAACCATCTTGTCGCTCATCAGGGCCAATAGAGGAACATCTTTGTCGTGCCCAATGGCGGCAATCACCGGAAAGGGCAAATCAGCCGTTTCCCTGATTAAAACCTCGTTATTAAAGGCCAAAAACGACTCCAGAGAACCTCCGCCTCGCATAATGACGAGAACATCCAAATCAAGCTTCTTCATCGTCTTAACGCTGTTTAAAAGGTCTTTAACCGATTCCAATCCCTCCACCCGGGAATCAATGAATTTGATATTAAAACCAAACCTTCCTAAATTATTTAAAAAGTCATTGATGACCGCTCCCTGCTTGGAAGTAATGATTCCGACATTCTTAACAAAAGAAGGGATTTCTTTTTTTCTTTCCAAAGAAAACAAACCTTCGTCTTCCAGCTTCTTTTTCAATTTTTCGTATTCTTTCTTCAGCTCCCCTTCTCCGACCAATTGAATCGTCTTGGCTTTGAAACTCAATCTTCCGGTCGGAGGATAGACGTCGGGAATCCCATTGGCGATTATTTCCAATCCCTCCCTCAGCTGAACCCCGCATAATTTATAATCATAACTCCAGATAACACAGGACAAAACACTTTTGTCTTTTTTGTCTTTTAAAGAAAAATAAACGTGGCCACTCGGCCCCATTTTCATCTCACTCACCTCTCCCATTATTCTCGCCCCAAATGAATTCAAAACTCCGTTCAACAGTTTGAGATAGGCGGAAATAGAAAAAATATTCTTTTCCAACAATTCTTTTACCGCTGGTTTTCCTTTCTGTTGCATATGTAGGCATTATATCAAAAAAATAAAAAAGCCGCTATATATTATATATAATCGGACTTATAAAAAATATAAAATGTCACCCGCTATACTACATTAAAAACTTTTGAAGTTTTAGCAGTTCTTTCAGGAATTCTCTAGGAGAAAAAGAAACCCCTTCGCTTTTTAACCAAGATACGGATTTGAAACATTCCGATAATACCATTTTCTGAAAAATATCGCTATCTCCGAATGGTAAGATACTCATCAATTCCTTGAACCCAAATGATTTGGCGTGTGTAGCAATAGCGGCAATAAAAACTGAATCGGAAAATTCTTCGGCAAATCCTTTCTCGACAGCATCCACTATTATCGCTTTAACGACCTCAATAAAACCGTCGGGATATTCTTCACCGAAATTAAAATAAGAATCAAGTAAGGGCTGGTAATGAGAGATGATTTTTATCTCTTTTTCTATCTGTCTGTCTTCTTCTTCGGGAGTTCTGACCCCGATTTTCCGAAATTCTTTTCTCCAGGACATGGTTCCTTTCCTTATCTCTTGGGTTATTAATTCCGGCTTGCAAATTCCAAAAATATTTCCTTTCTCGATTCCCTCCTTGATAATCGCTTTAATTATCTGCTTGGGAACCTTTCGGAACATCACCTCCTCATAAACATTCCCGCCTATTTTTTCGCAAACAACATTCTTTGCTTCGGAATCTTTTCCGGTGGCCGCCATAAAAATAAAAGGGACTACATCATCGTTTAACGAATTGAAATAAGGCATTATCTCACAAGCCCTTAGCATGGAAATAATGTCCAATCCGACTGCCGCAAAATATGTGATATCAGGATCTATTTCAATCTCAAAGATTGAATCTTCATAAATCAATCCCTTGCATTTACATTCTTTTCCCAAATCGGCAATGTTTGCTCTGAATTCGGGACCAACATAAATCAATTCTGCCATTGTGAACACTTCCTTGTCAACGTACTACGTACGAATGAACAAAAATATAATAATTAATTTTGACTATTATGTCAATCCTCCAAAAATACCGCCGCTGCAATGACTGTCGTCCACAATCCGTTCTTGTTTCCTTCCGCCGACTGACAGACATGGGTTGTTTTAAATATCTTACCCGAAGCAATGTACTCCTGCTTCCTGTCATCCCACGCTTTATCAACATCTATCTCAACTCCCAAAGTGGTGGCTAACATTGTTGCCGCCAAATCTTCGGCATATCCTCCGGCTTTCTCGGCCGTCTCCCCGAAAGTATGATGTTCTGATAAATAACCGTAATTGCTGATATCTTTTGGCACAGCTAATCCGATCGCCGCCGAAACCAATCTGTTCGGTTCGCAAGTTTCATTCCTGGCCATGACGCAAAAGGTAATTTGTCCGGGCTTTAATAAAGAGACTCCTTTAACCTTGGGAACGATTTCGCAATTGGGAGGAAGAATACTGGAAACATACACCAAATTCTGGGTCTCAATTCCCGCATCCCTTAAAGCCGCTTCAAAAGAAGCTAATTTATCTTTGTGTGTTCCCACTCCTTTGACGAAAAATATCTTTTTCGGAACCATGAATTTAAAAAATATAATGATAGATAACAGTTTAGCACCGTCAGAAATTTTTGCAATGCAAAAAGAGCCTTTCGGCTCCTTTCTACTTCTTTTCGTGTTTTATTTTGGCCATAACGGCATTCTTTCTGTAATTACAGAAATCGCATTCGGAATTCATTTCCGGAATCTTGTCGGACATCAAACATTCTTTGATTTCCTTTAACGCTCCCTTTATCCATGAATCGTCTCCAGTATAGGGAATGACCTTAATATTAAATTCCAATTTCTTGTCAAAATACGGCTTGCCGGTATCTCCATTGCAATAAACAAAGTAACCGGTCGGAGCAACCTTGAATCCGTTCTGCCTGAAAAGCCACTGGTAGATTTCCATCTGTCTCTTGTATCCTCTCTGCCACTCCGCATCCAAATTAACCTCGCTGGTTTTGGAAGTCGCTTTATAGTCAACAATAATCACTTCCCCTTTAGGATTAATCCAAATATCATCAATCGCTCCGGTAATTAAAAGATTGGTATCTTTATCCAAATATTCAATTCCTTTAAAGGTATTCCTCCAGGTATCAATATCTTTGTGCTGGTACGGAACGGCATCAATGCCGAACTCCTCGATAAAAGGGTGAACGGTCTGTTCTTTTCTGTGCAAATCAAATTCTTTTTTCAACAAAGCATCAACCGCACTGTTCAGGGTAAAAGGAAAGCCAGGCGGGCGGCCCACCCCCAAACGCCTGTCCAGATAGAAACACTGGGGGCATTCCATGAACAAATCTATCTTTGAACGGCTCAATTTGAAAGGAGCAGCCGATTTGGGGTCAAAAAGATTGTTTGATTTTTTATAGTATTGGGACATATTAATATTTTATCATAAATAAAAAAAATTGCGAGGTGAGTCGCATTTGGCTTAAAGTACATCTAAGCCATTTTTAATCCTGATGAGGTCGTAGACCATTTCTGCAAATTGTTCGACGGTCAACTCTTTTAAAGCGTCCCTGGGATACTTTGCGTAGAACTCTTCCTCGCTTCGTCCGATCCTGTATAAGTGACTCGGCAGTCCCCACATAAATCTGAGCGGTTCCAGTCCGAACTTTTTCTCTATCGGTCTTCCAAATTCGAGGGAAATTCCATCCACATCTGCGTGGAAAAAATCCCCTATCAAAGTGTTTAGACCGACTGATTTTCCTTTCGTTTTCCCTCTCACCGAAACGTGTGTTCCAAAGAACTCAATGAAGTATTTTTTAACTTCGCCCATTGATGGCATTTCTTCCATATCATCAACCCCTCTTCCAAGACAAAACCTGGAGATGAGTATATGGTAATCAAATTAGATAAAAAGTCAAATATGGCAGTCCAGCCAAATTAAATTATTCGTGTTTCTTGTTCAAGAGAAATAAAATTCCTATCAATATCGCTGGGAAAGAAATCAAAAGGAAAGTGTCCCATCTCTCGTATGTCTTAAAAAAGCAGATGGAAAACAGTCCCAAAAAGATGAAAAGATATCCTCCCATTTCTTCCTTTTTCCAGGCAAAGGCCAGGGCAATAGCAAGGACTATGGTCGGTATATTATGCATCAAAAATCCGCCTGTCTTGGCAAGAAACGTTCCCTCCATAGAGAAAACATCAAAAGAGAACATGAGAATGAAAAAAATGAACAGCAAAGAAAGCACTCTCGGAAACCAATAAATGATTTTATTCATATATTTTTTATTTGAACAAAATCATGACCGCTTCGTACCTCGGCCTGATAATGTCCTTTGAATTATTAAAATAAAGCTTGTTCCACTTATTATCTAACTTCTTTCGCACCGCTTCTTTCGCCTCTTCTTGTGTCAGGTTTTCATAGACGAAAGCGGCCTTGAAAATGCCGGGAATATTATCAAAATTGCTTAAAGCGTCGGCATCGGAAATAATCTTCTCTTCAATAGTCTGAGGATTGTTTTCCTGCGACCCCCGGTGATTCAAGATGCATTTTTTAATCAGCTCTATTCTATCTTCCGGATAGTTCAATTCTCTTAATTTTTCTTCGGCAATCTTCGCTCCGGTCAGATGATGGTCTTCCCTTCCAAACATAACCGAGCCGATGTCGTGAAGCCAGGCGGCCAAGGTAACAATCTCTTTATCCGCTCCCAATTCTTCGGCCAATTCCTGTGCGTATTTAACTACCGGGATAAAATGGAAAACAAACGGCTCGTATCCGTATTTGCTCTCCGGTTTCCTCGATTCCTCTTCGACAAAGTTTTTTATCTCATTAACTATGTCCATGTTTAGATTATAGCAGTTAAACAGTCTTTTCGTAAACATAGCTTTCTTTTCCATTGTCCCACTTAAAAACCGCTGATTCTTTAAATCCTAATTTTTGATGGAATATTCTTGATGCTTTATTGAACGGTTCCTTAGATGTTATAACTTTAAAATTTTTAACTTGAGAATTATTAAAAAGTTTTTCATAAAGCTCATAGCCGACATTCTTTCTTTGATAATCGGGAGCAACGGCTACCTGAAAAATATAAACAAACTTTTCTTTTGAATGATTATCCCAAAAATATGATTCCAATTCATCTTTTCTTTCCATGATATTATTCAAATAAGCAAGCAAGAAGCCGACAACTTTTTTATCTATCTCACAAACATAGCAATAATCAGAAATGGTAAATAATCTTTCATAAAACTCAAAAGGCATTTTGCTTAACAAAAAACCATTGCCCTTGTCGGGAATATTGTTGATATTCACCCTCTTTGTTATTTCCATTATTGCTTCAATATCTTTTGTTTCCGCTCTTCTTATCATAAACATATAATAACACTTATGCGAAGAAGGTCCAATACATTTCGTACTGGACCGATTACTGGCAGGGTTAGTAATGGCGGGTTCCGTCATACATTCATCCTCTGCTCATCTACTTTCTTGTATGCTTCACGGAGCTTGCTCTCCACACACTTAATTCTTTCTTCCAGAGCAGCGAATTCATTTAATTTGCGTTCCGCCTCCGCTCTTTGCCTGTCAATCTCTTTCAACAGTTTTGCCCGGTTTTCCGATAATTCTTCGTGTTCTCTTCCTAGAACAGCGATGATATTTTCAAAAATTCTTAATCTTGCCGGAGAACGGTATTCCTCTTTCTGCTCTTCTCTTCTGTTCCTCTTGGGGTCGACTATATCGACCAATCGGACATTTTCCCAATCGGGATCATCAAATACGCTCATTTTTACCTCGCTTCATATGGTCTTGCATTCATTTTTCCTATATCCCATACACTCCTCTTTCCGCTCTTGTATCTCAGCATCAAGAGGTAGTCGCCGAAGCTTCCTTCGTCTTGAAAGACCTGCTTGGTCTCCCCGAAGTGGTCGACATTGATATAGAAATAGTCCAGAGGGACTTCCTTGTCTTTGTTCTGCATACAATTCACCTGTAAAATAACTAAAACTGACTCTTTCGAGTCAGCTTTGGTTTATTGAAAATAGTTTTTGCCTAACGTTTATTTCCCACAAGCCAAAAGTGACTCAAAAATTGAGACATTGTGAACAAATAAATTTTGGCGTAAGAATTATTCATATGGTGCTACTTATGCAGACGTAAAAACAGTGTTTTTGTTACAAAAAATTAATCAACTTACCAGTGTTCCCATTTCCCCTCCCTTGAGAACCTTGGAAACGTCTTTTAGGTCCTTAATATTAAAAACAATAATCGGCTTTTTATTCTCTAAGCACATGGCAAAAGCGGTGGAATCCATAACCTTCAAATTCTTCTCTATCGCTTCCCTGAAAGAAACATTCTTGTATAGTTTGGCATCGGGATTCTTCTTCGGGTCTTTATCATAAACACCGTCAACATTAGTCGCTTTTAGAATCAAATCGCAATCGGTCTCGCAAGCCCTCAAAGCGGCGGCCGTATCGGTAGTGAAAAAAGGATTACCCGTTCCCCCGGCAAAGATAACAATCCTGCCTTTTTCCAAATGATGCAAAGCTTTTCTCCTAAAAAACGGTTCGGCCACGGAATCCATCCTAACCGCTGTCATCATCCGGGCCGGAACTCCCAATTCTTCAAATGACTCCTCTAAACCTAATCCGTTAAGAACCGTTCCCACCATTCCCATCTGATGAGCCACCACCACGTCAAAAGATTCCTCTCCGACCTGTCTTCCTCTGAAAATATTACCTCCCCCGACAACAATGCATAAATCTATATCATTCTTCTTTTTAATCTCGGCAATAACACGTGCCATCTCCATATATGAAGACAAAGAAACTCCTTTCCCGTCTTCACCGAATATCTCTCCTCCTATTTTTAATAAAACTCTTTTGTATTTCATATATGAATTGAATTAATTTTCCTACAGTATACCAAATATATTAAAAATTGACAAAAAAAGAGCCTGTACGATGACAGGGTTTTTAAAACTCGGAGCTCTGGGCGATCCAGTTATTGACGTGGATTTTTGTGGCGGTCGCGCGGAACACAATAATTTTGCGGAATAACGCAAAGGCATTCCACCTTTGTCGAGGTAAGCGAACAAAACTGCTTGCCATCTTCAAATGAATAGTATGTGCACACCCCGAAATTAATTCCGTGTTTGCGTTGCAATTGACAAACCAGCCATCTTGAATCCATTATTCCCAAGGGCTGAAACAATTCGTTCATCAGTCTATACCGTTCTTCAATACTTGAGCACTGCTTTAATATTCCGATAAAGCTTCGCTCAATGATTGTTAAGGCTTTTTCAGGAGTTATCACATGGAAACACCTCTAAGATAGAAATACCATCTCGATATCGCTTAGTCAACCTTGGTTGCCAACTGTCCGCAAGCCGCCTTGATTCCCCTTCCGAATTCATACCTCTGGGTGGCAAACACTCCCTCTTTTTCCAAATATTCTTTAAACTTCTTGATCGTCTTCGCCTCGGAAGGAACAAACTTGCCAGTCGGATTATAGACAATCAGATTAACCATGTATAAAGGTTTTTTCATCAAGCGGGCCAATTCTTCGGCACAAGACAAAGAATCATTGATTCCTTTAATCATAAGATATTCAAACATCACTTTTCTTTTAGTCTTTAAAATATATTCATCAACCGTCTTCAAAACTTTTTCCAAAGGATACTTTTTATTAACCGGCATCAATTCATTTCTCAATGAATTGTTCGGAGCGTGCAAAGAAATGGAAAGATTGACCTGTAAATCTTCCAAAGCAAATCTTTCAATTCCTTCAATTATCCCAGATGTAGAAATGGAAATCTTTCGAGAACCGATATTGAAATATTCATTGCTGTTCAAAAGACGAACCGCCGACATGACATTGTCGTAATTGAGAAACGGCTCTCCCATTCCCATGAAAACAACATTGGTTATTTTCTTATCCTTCAAATATCGGGAAAACAGCAAAACCTGAATAACTATTTCAAAAGGTTCCAGATTCCTCTTCAACCCCATTGTTCCGGTGGCGCAAAAAGAACAGGCCAAAGGACAACCGACCTGGGAAGAAACGCAGACGGTAAAACGGTTATCATTGTGCTTCATTAAAACCGACTCGATTTTCAGTCCGTCTTTCAGCTCAATCAAAGCCTTAACCGTATTGCCCTCCTCAAACATCTTGTGCTTTATCTCCAATGAAAAACTTTTCTTCAATTCCTCCCGCAATGATAAAGGCAAGACGGTCGCTTCGTCCCAATCATTAATCAAATCCTGAAAAATCAGCTTATGAACCTGTTTGATTCTGTAAGGTTTCTCCTTTTTTAACTTTTCTTCAATTAGAGATAAGTCAATCATTCTTGTTCTCAATCACTTTGATTTCTTCTTTGGTTGTGGCGTTCTCAATCTTTATCCTCTCAACTAGTCCGGAAAGCTTCTTGGTTCTAGTAATAGAAACTTCGTCAAACTGAGTTGAAACCGCCTTGATTTTCTTTCCCAGATTATCAACCTCTTCATTGTATTTATCATATTCAATCTCAAACTTCTTGATCAGTTTGACTATCTCATGAAGATTCTCCTGATACTTGAAACTCTTGTACGACTGATAGACCATGCGGAGAATGGCGGTAAAGCTGAATGGTCCGCGCAGAATAACCTTTTTCCCCATGGCATCGTTCCAAGTCTCATTGAGCTGGTCGTAGATGAAACTGAAAATCATTTCATTGGGAACGAATAAAATAACAAAATCAACCGTGTCTTCTTCAGGATTGATATATTCTCTTCCCGATATTTCCTTTATCCTCGCTTTCACGTCCTGTTCAAAGGCTTTCTTGTGCTGTTTTTTCTTTTCCTTGTCTTCCTCTTCGGTAAACTTCAAAAAATTATTCAAAGGAAATTTAACATCAATGTTTATTTTGGTTCGGTCAGGAAGGAAAATGGTGAAGTCGGGACGGTTGGAATTGCTGTCCTGGGCCGTATTGGCTTGATAGTTCTCTCCCCGGACAAATCCGATTGATTTCAATAAATTCTCGGCGATTTCTTCTCCGTATTTTCCCCTTAATTGATTATTAGACAAAATATTCTTCAATCCCTCGGTTGAATCTTTCAGGCTTCCGGTGACCGTCTTGTATTCTTCCAAAACCGTCCTTAAAGTATTGAATTCGCCAATTCTTTCCTTTTCCACTTCGTCCAACTGCTTCTTGCTTTTATCCAATTCAGAGTGAACCCTTTCAATCAAATCCTTAATCGTATCTTTATTGTGTTGGATTGATTCACTGATTAATTCTTTCTTGGAATCAAACTGCTCCAAAAGATGCTTTCGCTCTTCTTCAAATATCTCTTTGCTTCTTTTGGCATTCTCATTAACCATTTTTTGAAAAAGAAGATAGGCGAAAATAAGTAAAACAACAAGAGATGCTATTAAGGTGATTGTTTCTGTTGTCATATTTTTCTTTTGGCTATTAAAAAGACTTTGTCGTTCTTTCTGACAATGTCGTTAAAAACAATGGCCACTTCTTCCCCTTTCTTTCCCATTTTAACATCTTTGTTGCCGATTTGAATAGATTTGACATCCTGTTCGATAAAAGTGTGCTCTCCTTCAACAATGATTCTCTCCCCCACTTTCAAATTAAGGTGGTTTAAGGTAACCGAACCGGCACTGACCTTGGGATAATAATGAGTCACGTACCCGACCAGCATTTTTCTGACACTGGAAACATTGTCAGCCTTATCATAGCTGATTCCCTCTTTTCCCGGAGTGCCGAAATAGAACCCGGTTGAAAATCCCCGATTATACACCGTTGATAATTCTTCCTGCCATCCTTCAATCTTTTTGTCGCTGATTGTTTTGTCAAAATACGAATCGATGGCTTCGCGGTAGCAACGGGAAGTGACTTCAATATATTTGGGGTCTCTTCTTCTTCCTTCAATCTTGAAAGCATCAATTCCCGCCTTGATTAATTCGGGAACAAACTCAATCATGTTCAAATCCTTGGCACTCATGAAATACTGTCCCTCATTGCTAATCTTATTCCCCTCGTCATCAGACAAAGTCCATTCTTTTCGACAGGGCTGAGCACAGGAACCGCAGTTAGATGATTTGTCATATAGATAGGCGGACAAAATGCAGCGACCGGAAACAGCCATGCACATCGCTCCGTGGACGAAGGCTTCAATTTCAACCTTGGTCTTTTTCTTCAATTCCTTTATCTGGTTCAAGGTCATTTCCCGAGCCAAAACCACCCTCTTCGCTCCAAGTGATTTATAGAACTCGGCCGACTGCCAATTAGAGACATTGGCCTGGGTAGAAATGATAAAAGGGACCTTATTCTTCTTGGCTATCAGAATGACCGCCGGGTCCCAGACGATAATGGCATCCACGCCCGCTTTTTTGGCCTTTTTAACCAGGTTTTCCGCCTTTTTGATGTCTGGGTTATACACCACGGAATTGACTGTGAGATAGGCTTTTAAGCCGTATGAGTGAACCTTTTTAACAAAGGCTCCCATCTCGCTAATCTTAATCCCTGAAGCCGCTCTCATACTCAGTTCAGAAACGCCGAAATAGACCGCATCGGCGTATTTCTTGCAGGCCTCCAAACTGGCCCAGTCACGGATAGGACACATTAATTCTGGTTTCTTCATGCCTGTATTTTAGCACAAAAATACCTTCAATGAAAGAAAAAAGTAACAGTCGCCTGTTACTTCTTCTTCATTATCTCATTGAGTATTTCTTTTACCTTTTCAATACTGTCGTAGTCGTAAATAGAAATGGGAATCTTTTTCTTCCTCCACTTCCCCATTCTTTCTTTTAAAACATCTTTGTCCACCCTATCCGTCTTGGTGATAAAAATGTATTCTTCTTTATCCAACATTTCTTTATTGTAATCCCCGAGTTCTTTTCTGATTGTTTCGTAATCTTTTTTAAAGTCCTCTGATTCGGCGGAAATCAAATGAAACAATATTTTAGTTCTCTCGACATGTCTCAAAAATTTAATCCCCAATCCTTTTCCTTCCGAAGCTCCTTCAATCAATCCGGGGATATCGGCCAAAATCAAATCGTAATAAACTCCAAGGTGAGGTTCAAGAGTGGTGAAAGGATAGTTGGCAACCTTGGG
>Ga0265297_10010417_pt1 | contig 11694 bp, 29 predicted proteins | sample Munlanlwell13791_FD_192502 | JGI IMG/M metagenome (GOLD analysis project Ga0265297, IMG submission 192502) | Leachate microbial communities from a municipal landfill in Southern Ontario, Canada - Leachate well 137-91 | ecosystem: Engineered > Solid waste > Landfill > Unclassified | place...
GAGGTTGTTGATTATCTATCAAAGCAAACTGAATAGTTTAACCTCTACCGTCTGCCCCTTAATTGATGCGGGGACAATCACTGTAAAGCATCCGCCTTTTAGGGGGCAGCAGGAAGCGGCTAAACGCTATCAAAGAAGGAGGGACATTATGCTAGTTGAACGTATAAATGGCGGTTGGTGTATCTCAGATATAATCGAAGGGTATTTAGTTACTCGCCGTTATTTCGGATACACTAAACGGGAAGCAATCCAGTTATTCAAAGCGCATAGCCTAGTATATATAGAAGGAGGATTACAATGGAAGATTACGAAGGCAACGCAAACAAACTAATAAAAGAACTTGGTATCACTTTTGAAGCCCGCTTTGTGGGGCACTATTGCCCCCGATGGTGCGATGACCCAAAGCACGTGCATGGGGATGAGTATCGTTGTATATTTCGGCGCAAGGGGCAACGGCCATTTATTGTAAGATTCTGGAATAGCCTTCACGATAAACAAGAAGGGAATACTCCAACGGCGTACGATGTGCTTGCGTGTCTCACAAAATATGACGTTGGTACTCTTGATGATTTCGTTTCAGAATTTGGCTATACAAAAAGCCCCAAAACAACAGCTATTTACCACGCTGTTATGAAGGAATACGCACTTCTTTAAACCTGAGGAAATGCCATTAATTCAAGAGATAGCCTGAGAATATATAAAAGGAAGGGGATTATTTAAAATGAAAGTACAGATTAAAGGCAAGGAATGTATTGTCACTCGTGAATCTAGCGACCGCCGATTTACTAGGGGAAGCTGGAGCGATGCCGAATCTAGCTTTCTATACAACGTCAAAAAAGAGCTTATAAAGCAAGGGTATGATGTGATTAAGAAGCGTATGTGGCATGACGGTCATTTAACAGATGATACGCACCAGTATATAAGAACTCGTAAACCGTCAGGCAATCCATTAAAGGACATCTATGTTGTCAATGATAGTTATGCCGTTTATGACGCAGGGGAGCGATTCAATATTGACGGCGTGGTATCCTTATCTGTTTATACTGGCGTGTTTGAGGCTCCCAATGACTAAACACTGCCCTACCTGTAGGAAATACACACAGCATCTAATCTATGTGAAAGTAGGTAAGATCACAAAGCAAGTATGCATGAATTGTGGAAGGAAGGTATAACATGAAATTAAACCATAGCGAGATTAGACACAATATACAAGAATTTATTGGAGTATCTCCTAACCCTGCATTTTTTGGTGAAAAAGTCGATAGGTCTGAATTAGCTAGGCAATTGAAGGACAACCTAGTTGATTTTGATGACGAGGACTTGACCGCCATTGCAGACGGTATTGACTACGCTTATCAGTCTCCTGAATAATGCATGAATTGTGGAGGTAAGTAAGATGAAAGCGATTGAACGAAAAGAACGATTAATGCCAAATGGCATCCCGAAGTGGGTTCGATGCTATGATGATGGTGGCGATACATTTGACCGCTATACTGTGGTATTCACAGGCAACTATACGCACAAAACAGGGCGGCAACACTGGTATTTAGGTATGAGTAAATTCCCATATCATCCACAGGGATTCGGGCAACATGGCGAATCGGATAATCAAATAGACATTAACAAGTGGGGATTCGCTCCAGCTATGGGCAGAAAGTGCCATCTTGGGAGACGTATCCCCTTTTCAGAGCTTACTATCGACTGCCAGAAGTTAGTCGCCCATGACTACCGTTATCTTTGGGACATTGGCAAATGGGATGAATACGGCGTAGAAATAGAAAGTGAGGTATAGACATGGAAACTAAGTTGCAACTATGGCTTGAAGAAGAAGATTCGCCTATCGGAACTCTGTTATTGAATGGTGAAGAAGTATCCGAAATATCAACAGAATTAGGCGAAACTATTGTTAAACGCTTTAATTCACATGAGGCATTAGTGGAAGCATTGCGCCGAATAAGCAAAGTCAAACCAGATAGAATTGACCATGTACTTGATTGTGTAGTATTAGAAAGAGCCGCTAATATAGCAAGTGAAGCTTTAAAATTAGCAGGAGAGGAGTATTAGACGATATAAACTATACGGAAACTATTTAAGGGGCTTAAAATCGTAAAATAAAGACGTTTGGAGGTAAATTATAATGAAACATATAATTGCACATTCTTATAATAATGGCCTTAGGATATTCGCAATAAATAGGTTGTGCGATATGCCCGTTGGCTATAATGTTTACTTGGGTGCGTACGATATAACACGAGCCGAATTACAAGAGGTAGGCTGGAGTTTATACCGTTGTCTACGCAGATACTACCCTAATGTTATTGAGCCTTGTAGCTACGTTATAATAGATTAAAACATCGCTACAATGCCCAAGAATAGGCTTAAAAGTTAAGGGATATAGAATATCATTCGGAGGGTTAATCAATGCGAATAAATTCAAAAAAGTCATTCGACATAACTTTAAAATGCAGACCTATAATATTTAGTATTACAGCTTTTGGAGGAACTTATCAAAATAAACCTTTTTAACTTCTGGAAGTTTGCGACAAGGTTTATTTCGTAAAATGGTTTAACTAACTTTGGATTCCAGAATATAAAAGGAGGCAACAAAATGAAGGCTATAAAAATAAAATCCAAGATTGACGGGATGTTTACATGGGCAATCATTGACGAAGATGGAACACAGTATGAAGTCCATAAACATTACGATGGAACATTATTCGTTGACGGGTTATCTATATCCGATAAAGAGATACGGAAACTAATTAATACTGCAAAATCATCCGCTAATCGGAAGGCAAAGGAACAGGCTTATAAAGATTGCGGGCTTGTTAAAGTAAAAGGTGCGTTAGGAGGTACTTATTGGGAATAGGATTCCAGAACACTTGACAAAGTGATTAACACATGGTAAAATAGCTAAAAAGGATAAAGGAGAGGACAATGAGATTTAACGTATTTTACAAAGATGGTGAGGAGTTCCCAACGATATTCGATGGGGAAGCCACAGGCGTACACACAAGGGGGAATGCAATAACTTGGATATCATACTGCATAACAGAGGTTGTCCAGATATGTATGGATTACAAGTGTGCTATTGAAAAGATTGAACCTGATGGCACTATATGGCTAACAAGGGCTTTGTATCAGAAGTGCCTTCTGTATCAAAAGTCACCGAGTTGTATCAAAAGTGCGGTGGGGAGGTGATGGGCGGTGACTTCTGATATTCTTTCAGCAATAAATCTTTTGAATGCAGTAATTATTGCGCTAGGTTGGTTCTTTGTGATTTTTACCTGCATTATAACTGTCTGTGTATTCTATATCTGCTGGAAGTTACAGCAGATATCTAACGCCTATTTATCCGCTTCCAAAGAAGCCAACTAAAAAGAGTGAATAGGGTAGCGGTGCAAATGGCAATAGTAACAACTATTAAGTTATGCCCTGATTCAGTATTTGGGATGGACTGTATTCCATTAAATAACACATGGTCAGCCCATTGCCCAAGTGAGAATACGATTGTGAAGGTGATTATCCAGCATATTAGAACAATTATTGTGGGAGTCTTATTCATATATGGAGGTAATTTAACATGAGATTGCAGTATAAATCAATTAGGAGGAGTTTAATGACATATAGTGGTAAAATAGGCACATGCAAGAAAAATGGTGGGATTCTCCTAAAACAGCTTGGGGATTTCTTATTCTCGCCACTGGGAGTAGTGGTGTGTTAGCTTATTTATCCCCTAGTATTGGAATACCAATATGCGTTGTACTGATTATCATCGGTTCCCTGTTGATATTTCGGGCGTACAAGCGTAGGAGCAAAATATTAATACAAAACCAAATGGATAATTTACGTAAAGAACGGAAGGATGATAGGGCTACACATTTTAATAGAGACGAAATATTAAACACATTGGTTCAATTACATAGATATATAACAGATGGGGTTGGTAAGCAACAAATAACAGAACTAGATTTCAAAAGCATTAAAGAACAATTTACTACGGCAACATTTAATGTATCTACTGCGGCTCGTATATTTATAATGCCTGTCTTATTAAGGCTATCTCCTAAATTATTTATAAAGATGGCCGCACCTATAATCCCTAACGTAATGATAAAGTTAGATGTAATACTTCAGCCGTATAATTTAGGCAGTCTACCAATCACTGAATCAGAGCCATATAAAACATCACGTAAACGACTTGCTGAAATGGGACTATCACCGAGATTAAATCTCATGATTAATAATTACATTAGCCTGTCTGAACTATCTGGAATTGCATTGTTAATACCACAATTCTTTCAAATAGGACACCCAACAAAATTTGCTCTGCGTAGGGTAGGCCATTTTTTACCACATTTACCGAAGATAATAGATGAAATTATGAGTAATCTACTTAGTGCAATCTCCGAGGAACTTGAGAAGTTTCTACAAGGTGAATGAGTTGATATTACCTACTACCTTTAACGTAACGCTGATGCTTGGGAATACGAATTTTGTAGCAAGGCTCAGTATATCCTGAGTAGCTTTGTATCATAAGTCTTAATTACCCACTACTTTTGATACAAAGCTCAACTCAAGGCCATTGTAATTGAAAACGGCAAGCCATACTGTAAACGCCATTGCAAGGCAACTAAAGAGGCCAAACTTGCAAAGTTAGACGCTAAAGTGGAAGCCTCAATGGACGCATCCCATAGAGAACGGGAGCGCAAATCTACCATAGCAGATATTACAGATGGATTCACTACGGAAAAGCTAAAAGAACATAAAGACACAATAAGGGAATTTATAGGAAGGCTTTAGAAAGTGAGGTGTAAGATGGACGAACTAGACTTTGAAGTTGATATGCTCACCTATATAAACATGATGCAAGGTATGAGTTATGACGAAGCTGTGAAGGCTGCTATCAAAGAAGTTAGAGAAGCGCACGATGATATGTATGCACACGATTATCTAATACACCCTTAGAAAGTGAGGTATAGACATGAATAAACATACAGATACACCCTGGGAAGATAATAAAATGGGGCTTATTACAGATACCGAAGGCCATAAGATAGCATCAATGTATATGCATATGATTTATCGTGATTCTGATGCACTTATGAAAGCCAATGCCGCCTATATAGTCAAGGCTGTAAACTCACATGATGCATTAGTGGAAGCATTGCGCCGAATAAGCAAAGTCAAACCAGATAGAATTGACCATGTACTTGATTGTGTAGTATTAGAAAGAGCCGCTAATATAGCAAGTGAAGCTTTAAAATTAGCAGGAGAGGAGGCTTAACCGATATAAACTATACGTAAACTATTTAATGGCTTTAAAATCGAATTATAGAGACGTTTAAAAAGGTGCTAGCCGATAAACGGCAACCTAAAAAGGAGTAAACAAAATGGCGACTATTGAGACTATTTACAAATGTTATGGAGATTATTTTACAGCGATGCAATTTGTTAGCAAGGCAGTTGCAAAAGAGGATACAAGACCCGTCTTAACTCATATCAGAATTGAGCAAACGGCAGAAGATAAAAGGTTTGCATATGCGGCAGACGGCTATCGCCTACATATAGCCGATATTTCAGAATGTCCCCCGATTCCAGAAGGTCAATATACTGTTATCAAGTCCACAAAAAAGGAACTCATTTTACAAAAAGAAGATGACGAAGCCAACTATCCCGATATATGGCAGTTGATTCCAGATGCACCTTGTATAAAAGACTTTAATCGGAATAACAGCTTTGATTCTTTTTATGCTCATGTTATACGGTCAATAGCCGATGGCAATGGCATAAACCACAAATATATAAAAGACATTGAGCCAGAAAATCACGAATGGTCAATGTGGTATAGCGGTAAGGAATCTACGCCCATAGCGTTTAAGAATAATACGCTATGTGCCGTTATAATGCCCCTATTTATCGAGAAGGAATCCACGTTCAATTATACAATGCCCAAAAAGCATTATGACCGATTCCCTCAATTCCCGAATGTTTACGAAACATATTCCGAAGATGATTCTACCGATGATTATGTTCCAGTTATCGAGGAGGCGGAAGTTATCATTGCAGACATTACACCTGAGAATATCAATGTTTGTGTAGGTTAGATTGCGATACATTGCCCATAATGCAAATTGTGGGCAATAATCGGAATCTAACTATAGGAGGTGAATAGATTAAAACATCGCTACAATGCCCAAGAATAGGCATAAACAGTCAAGGGATATAGAATATCATTCAGGAGGTAAAATAACATGGAAGAAACTATCGCAAAATGTCCAAACTGCAATCAACAGTGTATAGCAGAATGGCAATATAATTATAGTCCCACAAAACAAAGAATGACACAAGAGCGATTATGGCGATGCACAAACCACAATTTACTATATCGCTTCTATGGCGGCAAGTTGGAAATCGCATTCCCGAATATTAAAGTTTATTACAGCGAACACCTAAAAAAGACGGTCACAATTCCCGAAGATTAGGAGGTAAAATCAATGCGTATAAATTCTAAAAAGTCATTCGACATAACCTTAAAATGCAGACCTATAATATTTAGTATTACAGCTTTTGGAGGAACTTATCAAAATAAACCTTTTTAACTTCTGGAAGTTTGCGACAAGGTTTATTTCGTAAAATGGTTTAACTAACTTTGGATTCCAGAATATAAAAGGAGGTAAATATGAAGATTGGGAACTTGCGACTTGACCAGCGATATACATTCAAGGAATTTAAGGCAATGGGAGAAGTTACCACAACTTGCGACAACTGCGGGGCTTTACTCAAAAACCTCTATACAATCGAAGGGGAGAAGGATAACGCACTTTATATCGTTGGGAGTGAATGCGTAGAAGCCTATACGCTAATGAATCCCCTTGAATACGCCGAAATAAAACGCACACGGGCAAAGCATCTTCGGTTTGTTAAAGAATTGCGGAAAGCCAAAGTTATCCTAATAAATGAGCATGATAACTATTGGTTTTATATTAGCGACAATCCCGAAAGTCCTGTGATTAAAAAAGTATTATCTGGTAAATGGGATTCCAACTGGCGTGGGCGTGGTATTTATGAAGGGGAGATTAAAGACATTATAGACGGCATGAATTGCCCAATAGTACATGAAGCCAAGGAGTGTGTAGCATGAATGAAAAATTAACAATGATAACACATGACATAGGGTTTGCAGTTGAGCATCTTCAAGAGGCATTACATAAATCAAACGCCGTTGAAAGTATCATTATACTTGACCTCATTCGACAAGCGGTTGAATTAAAGAACGGCGTTGAACGGTTGCATTTAGCATGGAAAGAAGATAGGACTCCAGAACACTTGACAAAGTGATTAGCAAGTGGTAAAATAGCTAAAAATAAGGAGGGTAGCAATGAGATTTAATGTATTTTACAAAGATGGAGAAGATTTCCCAACGATATTCGATGGGGAAGCCACAGGCGTACACACTAGGGGAAATGCAATAACTTGGGTATCATACTGCATAACAGAGGTTGTCCAGATATGTATGGATTCCAAGTGTGCTATTGAAAAGATTGAACCTGATGGCACTATATGGCTAACAAGGAAGGAGGATTAATATGAAAGACATAAAAACTTACAATGTAGGCGATAAAGTATGGTGGGCTAAGTGTGGTACTGAGGAAGTTAAAAATCTATGCCCTGTATGCTACGGAAAACTTGAAGTTATATTAACACTCGGAAATAATGAGGAGGTTGTAATACCTTGCGATTATTGTGGACATGGGATAGATAAGCCAAAGGGATATGTAATAGAGTACGAATATATCGCAGAGCCAACACAAGTATCAATTACAAGTGTTAGAAGCGAAACAGGTTGTCAAGGTGAAAAACGAGAATATAACTATGGGTATTACCACCTAGACAATAAAGATATTTTTGACACATTGGAAGAAGCATCAGAACGATGTGCGGAAATTGTAGCCCAAAAAACAGAGGATGAACTAAAAGCCCGTCATGTTAAAAAAGTACAATACAAAAGTTATTCTTGGAACGCTGGATACCATTTGCGCCAAATTAGAGATGCAGAGAGAAGCATATCCTATCATAATCAGATGGTAAAAATATGCCACGAACGTGCAAGGGAACAAAAAAACAGGGGGTAAAATAAGATGAAAGCTTATTGCCCGAACAATGAGAACCATAAATGTTGGAGTGATGCTATATATTGTACCGTTTGCGGAACGAAACTTAAAAAGGAAGCTCTTATTTGTGGAGAATGTAAACGGAAGCAATTCCCTGTTAGTGGCGAAAAGGATTCCAGCATATTATATTGTGCCTATTGTGGTAGTAGGAACTTGCAAACCATAGAGGAGGTATAACATGGAAGGGATAAGGTATCACGCAATAGGAAACGAAGTCTTTTTAAAAGGCATCCGCAGAGTAGCTTGTTATGGGGAATCAGATGACCCCGACCAGAACAAAGCGGAATCCGAAGAACTTGCAAAGGAAGTTACAAAGCACCTTAATGAATGGTTTGAAATACTTGACTTCTTTGATGAAGAAAATATCAAGGTAAGAAGGGCGGCAAAGAATGAATAAATGCATATTATGTGGGAATCCACGCACCACGTTAATGTTAGGAGCTTTACCTTTCAAAAAGGGAATGGTTTGCCCAAAGTGTCAAAGAGAGAAGTTATATGCCCGCCCTTACTTACTGAGAGATGTACCAAAGGATATACAGGATTCCGCATTAAATAAAGCGGCTTCTGAAGAACGACCTCTGAGGGTAGCCATTATAGAGTTTATGAGAGAATACGGAGGTAAATAAATGGATACATACGATACAATAATAGAATGGTTCGACCCTAATAATGCTGAACATATAAAAGCATACCACCACCTTGAAAATAGCGGGGCATGGCCTCAAGATTTTATACCTGAATTTAACAATAAGTTTTTTCCTACGGGATGGCATATTATGCTACAAACCAAGATACTCGACCATTTCTTCAAAGCGAATGAAGCATATCACAAAGCCCTCATAGATATACTTAATGAATCGGCAACTGAACTGTCGCCTGTTACAAATAGAATATATAGGCTTGCTTTTAATGTTATGAGAGAATACGGAGGTGTAAAGTGAATAAGAAGAAACAATGCCCATTTACGAAGTCTCCCTGTGTCCGAGAGCAATGCGGATTATGGGTAAAGGACTACACAAGAATAGTAAACTTAAAGGCAAAGACTTCCGCCGTCAAAGATACATCGGCTTGTGCTTTTGAGAAGTTAGGAGAAAGGGCGGCTATGGAAGTATGGAATGAAACAGAGAAGATGTTAGATGAGGAGGATGACAATGGCTAAATTAGTATGCTACAACTGCGGATGGGCAGGAAACAAGAGCCAACTAAACATCGACCCCGATTGGCCTACTGTGCTATCCTGCCCAAAATGTGACCGACTGGTGAATGAGATATGTTATACCGACAAAATAGACCCTGTTGTTTATGGGGCTTTCACAAATGATTTCGAGAAAGAGGATTGGATTCGGTTAATGTACGCCGCCCTCGACCAAAGCAGTTTAGATATATCTCAAATAGTAGATATACAGAATTGTATCTACAATATAACGGGCATATCCGACACCTACAAATTCAATAAGTACGGTATGAGAGTGCCAGCAGAGAAGATTTTGGAGGGAGAAGAAGATGAATTTAACACTCAATAAAGGACAATATGAGAAACACCCTAAGGTTGTAGATGTAAAACTTTATGAACATACACATAACGATGGGAGTAAAGGAATTTATCTAGCTGTTGGCAAACCAAATACAGAGTCGTGCTTTTACAACGATATACTTGTTATCTACCCCGATGGTTCTATAACATTAGATGCCCATATATCGTTGACAGGAGTTAATTTATGAGTATGAAACTTCACCAGTTGACCGATGAAGGACTTGCCCTTCAGGAACTAATCGAAAGCAATCCAGATTTTGACATAAGTAAAGCCTTAATAGACTTTCAAGGAGAGTTTAATACAAAGGTTGTATCGCTTGGAATGGTTTATCGGAACATAATAGCAGAAGTAGGAGTTTATAAAGCGGAATCCAAGAGGCTTGCGGATATAGCGGCTTCAAAAGAGAAACGGGCCGAAGGGTTAAGGGTTTATGTAGAAAGGGAGATGGAACAGTTAGGTATTGAGTCTATAAAGGGGGATACGTTTAGCATCAAATTTCATAAATTACCACCATCTGTAGATATAATTAATGCAGATTTGATACCGATAGAATATAAAAGACATACCCCTGAGAGTTACGAACCTAATAAAGTCGCAATATTAGAAGCATTATCAAATGGAATAATAATAGATGGCACAAAACTTAGTAAAGATAAAAAGAAGCTATATATTAAATAGGGGTATTAAATGGATTTAAGTTCTGCTTTAAGTATTGTATATGGGCATAATGAATGGCATAACCCGATTAGACCCTATTTTGTGGGAGGTATATCCCAAACACCCTATGAAGCATATAAGAAACTAAAACCAGAATTTCAGCAAATCGTACAAAATTTAATAGGACACGAACCACAGATAGAAGAAAGTTAGAGATTAAGTAAGAGAGGAGAGAGATGAAAGAGAAGATAGCTAGAGCCATGTGTGAAAAACAAGACCCCGAACTAAACTGTAAGGATTGTGTTCGAGAGTTGGTGTGTGCGCCAATAATTGACCGACTCCTCGCCCTCATAGAGCAGGAGAATACGGGGATGAGAGAGGCACTAGAGGCCGCTGAAAGTATTGTCAATGATAGCACTGATTCAAGAGCAGCGAAATGTTTAGCCAAGATAGACGCAGTATTGGAGGGGAAATGAATAAAGAACAAGCAATCAAATTATATGAGAGCAAATTTTGGGAGAAAATGTCTTATAGGGACAAGGCAACTTTTCAGCTTTTTGAGGAGAAACTCTGTATGCCGTTTGATGTGTTTCACGAGGCGATGGAAAGGACGCTTAATAGACCGATATGGACGCATGAATTTGGATTAAATTATGAAGGGCTGAAAAAGGAACTACTTGGGGAATCGTTGCCACCAACACTAGAGGAAATCATTAACCTTATTCCAGAAGAAAAGCGGATTATAGTAGTATTGGGAGGAACCAGCCATGAGTAATTATCCAGCACATAAACACCCACATGGAGTAGAGAACACGATGCCGAATCCGTCTAGGTTGTGGGCATGTACAGAATGTGAACATGTCTTTACTGATGAGGAAATCCGAGAGGATATGGCCACTGGCACACCGTATCACATTTGCAAACAGCATCCTTGTAGGAAAGGGCAACGCTGCGAAAGTCACCTTGAACCCTACATGCCAGAGTTAGGAGGAACCAGCCATGAGTAATCCAGAAGACAATATTGAAGACAATAAGGCAAACTGCGAAGGTTGCCCAAAGCTCAAAGATTGTCCTATATGGGTAGCGGCAGGAAGTAAGGATTGCAAAGAAAGGTTACAGGAGGATTGGCAATGAGTAAAGAGATGATGATATGCCCAAAGGCTAAGGGTGACGAATGTCCAGATAAGGGGTCTTGGATACATTGTAAGCCTCATTTAATGGATAAAACATGCAAAAAGCGTAAGCATATCTGCGGCCAAGCCTGCATCCCCTACATTCCAGAGCAACCCAAGAAGCCTGTAGAGGAGAACCTTATGCTGATAGAACTG
>Ga0265297_10010418_pt1 | contig 11694 bp, 5 predicted proteins | sample Munlanlwell13791_FD_192502 | JGI IMG/M metagenome (GOLD analysis project Ga0265297, IMG submission 192502) | Leachate microbial communities from a municipal landfill in Southern Ontario, Canada - Leachate well 137-91 | ecosystem: Engineered > Solid waste > Landfill > Unclassified | place...
CGTCAACGACGCCACGGCGGTCGCCATCGGGCATCTCGACGTGATCGGTGGGGAACGGAAAATCGTGGTCGACCTCGTCGACCAGATCAAGGCCGGGGAAGGGAAATATCGGGACGCCGACCGGCTCGAGTTCGACGACGTGGCCGACTGGATTTATGCCTTGTCGAAACGGTTCCATTTTGCCGAGGGGATGTTCGACCAATGGACCGGAATTCCTTTCGAGCAGGCGTTGGAGAAACGGGGGCTCCGCCAGCTCAAGTCGGTCGTCATGACGAAACAGTTGAACAGCGAAATTTACAGGAATTTCAAGGACGTGATGTGGGACAAGTGGCTTTCCCTTTACGATTGGCCGAAACCGACCGACCCGACCGAGGGGGAGCATTGCCCGTACATCGCCGAGTTGTTCGAGCTCCAGGCCGAATACCAGTCCAAGTACGTGACCATCGTCCACGCCCCCGAAATCGACGGGAAACACGACGACCGTTCGGACGCCCTGGTCCGCATGGTCTGGGTCGCCGCGAACGCGATGGGGAAGCAGAAGCACATCGTCGGGGCCGGGGGGCGGGGGGCCGTCGACTTGTCTAACCGCGTCGCATCGGAGTCCGTTATGCGAAGGGCGCGGCTCAAGGCGTTCCGCGGCGGGACGAGCCCTGACCGGCAAGCGTCCCCGTTCAACCGCCATGTGATCAGGGGGAGGTGAGGAATGGCCGATCCAAAATCGCCCGTGCGGGCCGACCATCGGTTCATCAAGAAGCTCGCCGCGTCCGTCCTGGGCGGTAAGGTGGAGATCAGGCCCGAAGAATGCGACCAGGCGGCGAGGGTCTTTGCCGCCTTGGGCGGTTCTTGGGAACGCATTTTCAAGGGGTCGTCGACGGACATCCACATCCTCAAGGGAGTCCTCAAGACGATGAAGAAGGAAGGCAAGTTGACCGGAGCCCCCGACTGGGGGGCCGGAAAAAAGGAAGGCGTTTGATGGGCCGTTTGCGGGCCAGGTTGGCGGGGAACGAAATCGACCGGGAACTGCACGGACACTTGGCCGACGCCGTCCGGCATCTCGAGCGGGCCATGGAGGTCTGTCGAAGGATTCCGAAAGGGGACCGTATGTCGTCCCGTCGGTCCGACAACGTCCTCATGACCTTGGACGCGGCCATCGGAAACATTCGCCGAATAGGTTCGGTCGTTCCGGCCATCGACGTCGAGGACCCCGATTTCATGCCCGAGGACGAACGGACCAGGTTGGCGCGGGAACGCCGCGACGCCCTGAAGAAGGGGCGGGCAGAAAGGCACCGGGGAACGTTGCCTGTCCGTCGCGGGAGTGAAGCATGACGACAAAGCAGGACAGCAAGGAAATCAGGAAACTGCCCGTCAGGAAGGGCGTGATGGTCGGAAAACCCGGCAAGATCGTCACCACGGCCATGCGGTCCAAGGTGGCGTTCCCCACGTCGGGCGGGACGATCGTTGGGTCGGGAGGAAACTTTTACTCGCCCGAAATGTCCACCGACTTCCTCGAGCTTCCCCAGAGCCACGACGAGCGGCGGAATTTTTATCGGTTCTTCTACGACAACGACCCCCAGGTCGGCCAGGCGATCGACCTTCACGTCGAGCTCCCCCTTTCGAAGATCCGGCTCGCCATGCCCGAATCCTACAAGAATCGGGAGATGGCGAAAAGGGCCCTGATCTTTTGCGAGAAGTGGGCGAAGCGCATACGCCTCCTCCACCGGCTTATCTCCATCGTCCACGAATACCATCTGATCGGCGAGGTTTACGTCATCGCCGAGGACACGTCCCCCGATGTTCCCAGGGACGTCCGTGAGGAACCCCTCAGGGAGATCACGCCCGAAGGCCAGGCCGTCGAGAAGTGGGTTCCCCGTCCGGACGCCGACGATCGCGAGATCGCCTGGTTGAAGCGGAACTACAAGGGTTGGACCGCCGTCCGCGTCCTCCCGCCCGAGAACATCCACATGGTGTCCTTCCCGTTCACCGACGAGAAGATCATCGAGCTCATTCCCGATTCGAAGACGAAGGACGCCGTCAACAAGGCCCAGGGCGGGGACCTCCAGATGAAGCGGGTCGTCGCCTCGTACCCCAGCGACATCGTCCAGGCCATCGAGGAGGGCCGGAACGTCCCGCTCAATACCGACCCCGACGCCGGGACGTTCGTCCATTACCTGGCCCGGAAACGGTCGGACTATGAGGACCACGGGAAATCCATCCTTCAACGGTGCCTTCGGACCTTAGTGTTCAGAGATAAGGTGCGACAATCACTTACATCGATAGCTTCTCGGCACATGACCCCTTACCGGCTCATCACCGCGGAGGACATGAACGACGACCAGACCGAGGCCCTTCGCGAGCAGGTCGACCTCGCCCTCCAGGACCCCGACTACTCTATCATCGCTAATTACGCCGTGACTTGGGAAGAGATGGGCGCCGACCAACGGCTCCCCGACTGGTCCTGGGTCTGGGACGTGACCGACCGGCAGCTTTACGCCGGCCTCGGCGTCACCGAAAGCCTCCTGTCCGGCGAGGGGGCGTACGGCGGGGAAAGGCTCCACCTTGAGGTCATCAATACCCGGTACATGCTCCTCCGGGAAATCCTTCAAGACTACGTCGAGCAGAACCTGTTCCGGCCCATGTGCGCCCGGATGGGGTTCCTCGACGACGAGGACGAGGACGGGGAGCGCGAGGTTCTCGTCCCCCGGCTTTCCTTCACGCGGCTCGCCCTGCGGGACAACGCCGACACGTTCGACGCCTTGTTCAACCTCTATCAGAAGGGGTCGCTCGACATCGACGTCATCCTGGACCTCCTCAACATCGATCCCGTCACGACCCGCGAGAAGCTCCGGCGCGACGTGTTCACTTTGAACGACGCCACGTTCAACGAGGTGCTCCGAGGCATTTACCAGAAGGTCGGGGAGCTCATCGTGGACGGTTCCGACGTGACCGAAAAGATCGCCGAGGGGCTCGGCCTGACGTTCACGCCCCCGAAAGAAGGCGGGGACAGGTTCGGGTGATGACGCCCCGGGCCGTTTCTTCCTCTATTCCCCTCCGTCCTTGACGGGGTTCGTCTCTCCCCCGCCGGGAAAAGAGGGTCATGTTTCCAATGGTTTCCAGCGCGAAAGACGGGAAGAAGACTGGCGACGGCACGGCCGTCGGCCTTTTCGTTCCGTTGCCGCCCGCTTTGGCGGCCAAATTCCCTTCGCTCGGGGACGTAGACCGCAGCCCCGCCCATTTCACGTTCCTTTACGTCGGGACGGTCCAAAGAGAGCAAGAGCCCGAATTCTTGGACATCGTCCGCGGGGTCGTCGGGTCGGTCGTCGGTCCGGTCCGGGCCGAGCTCGACGGCATCGATCATTTCGTCCATCCCGACAAGGGGCGGCGGGTCGCCGTGACGCCCGTCCGGTTCGACAAGGACTTGGCGGCCCTCAAGTGGAACCTTCGCGAGGCCCTGATGGACGCCGGGTTCCGGGTCGACGACAAGTTCCCTCTCGTGTACCGTCCCCATGTCACCATCGCCTACATGGACGGCCTCGACGCCGAATGGAAGGGTTCCGTCCCGACCGGCGGGTGGTCGTTTTCCGGAATGGAGGTCTGGGGGCTTCCGACGTTGGAGGCCGTCCCCTTCGGCGGGTCGGTCGCCGACAAGGTCGCGTCCCGGTTCGTCGATGCCATGGAGCACCGGACCTCGGTCGCCTTGATGAAATTCCTTTCCGGGGTCGCCAAGGCCGCCGGAATCGCGGAGCACGTTTACGTCGTGGGCGGGGCCGTCCGCAATTTCGTCATCGGCCAGCCGGTCAAGGACGTCGACGTGGTCATCGATTCCGTCGCGGCGGGCAAGGATTCCGCCTGGTTCGCCGAGCGGGTCAGGAAGGCCATCCCGGTCCGGACGAGCCTGGCGACGAACCAATACGGCGTCGCCATCCTCACGGTGTCCGGCGATTGGTTCCTGGACGGGTCGAACCTCAAGGGTGAGACCGTCGAGATCGCCAACGCCCGGAAAGAGTCGTACGGAGGGGAGACGGGGAAGGGCTACAAGCCGCATGTCGTCGCCCCGGCGACCATCGAGGAGGACGTCGTTCGGAGGGAGTTTACTTTTAATTGCATGGCCGGGGATACCCTTATCCCTACCGAAAAGGGCATTCTCCGCATCGACCAAATTGCTTCTAGGGAAGAAGGGGATTGTCAGGATATCCGCTTGACGGTTGCCGGACAAGACGGTTCAGCCGTGGCGGTGGGGTGGCAGTATAGCGGTTTCGCCCCCACTTTACGGGTGACGACGGAATGGGGGCACTTTTTTTCTTGCACGCCCCACCACCCGGTTCTGGTTCTTCGGGGTTATAACCACGAGTGGGTACAGGCAGATCAGCTTGAGGAAGGTGATTTGCTTTGTGTTCCTGTTCGGCAGGTGACAAGGCGGCAACCCCTTGCCCTTAATTTGCCGGAACCAGAACAACCAAAACGGGGGATTTTCAAGGAAGTTCATAAACCAGAGGTAATGACGCCTGAGTTGGCGTTCGTAATCGGGTGCATAGTGGCCGAAGGGTCAAATACTTATAAGCGGGTATCGTTCAGCAATTCCGACCCTACTTTCATATCCCGGTACATCGAGTATTTCCAGACAATATTTGGGTTCCAACCTTCTCGTAATAAGGTAGTTGGAAAAGGGTCCGTCCGTATTTTGCGGGAAGTGCAGTTCGTTGCCAATGCCGACAGTTATGACATTTACGCGGACAGTAAAACTGTGGTGGGTTGGTTGGAAAACCTTGGTCTTTACTGCGGCGGGGCCAAGGACGGTAAGTCTGCTTCTTATTATAAGGTTGTCCCGTGGTCCATCCTCCAGGCCGATGAACGTAGTCAGTGGGCGTTCCTTGCGGCTTATTTGGAAGGGGACGGATCTATCCGCCCGGATACGGGCAGGATCACCTTCTGTTCGGTATCGCCTTATGTCCGTCAACAGTTGCAAGTTCTTCTCGGTGCGCATGGTGTTTTAAGTAAGGTAAAGGACCGATTTGTTTACCTTAACGCCGTGGATTCCGCCCTTTTGTGGGAAAAGATACGGCCGTGGATGGTAACCAAGGAGTTCGATTATACGAAACGAAACACCAAGGCCCGTAACCGTTATGGAATCCCTGTGGGTTATATTCGAGGATTCTTAGCGGGGCGTAGTCGAGATCCGAATAGTGCCGTTTATATTACGGATAGCGGAGAATTTAAGACGTTGCCCGAAATTCACGAACCCGTCCGCCAAGTCCGACGCCTCTTGCACGACGCTTATTTTAGAGGGGAGCTCAAAGGATTTTTGGAGAATCTTGAAGTTCTTAGTTCCGATGAACACGCTAAACTTCAACGGTTGTTTAATTTAGGTTACCAATACGTTGAGGTCACTTCAGTCGAAGAAGCCGGGGAACAGGATGTTTTCGATATCTCAATGGGCAAGGGGGTCGAACCGGCGTTCGTGGCGAACGGGGTGGTGGTTCACAATACCCTCATGTGGCGGCTCCAGGATTTGGCCGACGGACCGGACAAGGCCGAAATCATCGACATCACCGGATGCGGATTGAAGGATCTCGCCGCCGGGGAGATGCGGTGCCCGTCGTCGCCCGACAAGACCTTTTCCGACGACCCGTCCCGCATGGTCCGGGCGATCAAGTTCCTTTTGAAATACGGGTTCAAGATTCCCCCCGACGTGGAGGCGTCTATTCGCCGGAACGCCGGGAAGCTCAAGAACATTCCGGCCGGGCATCTTAGCAACATGATCGTCGGTCTTTTTTACGAGGGCGGTTGGGGGCGCCGGGCTCTCGACGAGATGGACAAGCTCGGCCTTCTCGACGTCGTCAAGGAAATCGCCAGGACGGATCGGGATTTCCGCGAAGCCCTCGCCAACTGGGCGGATAAGAAGGCCGACTTGGGATTCTTTTTCGAGCTCGTCGACATCGGGATGCCGACCGGCCGGCGCCTCAATTTCTTGACGCCGGCGCAAAAGGCCCGGCTCCGTGAATTTGCCGTCCAATGGCCGGCGGACAAGGCCGACGACTTCGTCTCGTCCTTGGAACAACCAGGGAGGATTAAAGGGCTCGATTTCGGGGGAATCATTCGCGAGCTCGGTCTGTCGGGGCCGGGGATCAAGTCCCTGACCGATACCGTCCGTCGGGAGTTACTCGACGACCCGGCCTTGGTTGGGAACCCGACGGCCCTTCGGAAGAAAGTTGTCGGGGAATTCGGGAAGACGGCCCGCGTGTACGGCCCCGGGCAATTGGGGGCGTTTCTGGTCAGTTTCCAGCAATTCAAGAAATCAATACGGGACGACATCGTCGAATACGACGCCCGGTATTCCGATCCCGGGAAATCCATTTTTGATGATGACGTTGCCAGACGTCGGCGGCGGGGCCTTCAAATTTGGACGCGACGGTCATGGGAAAAGTACGTCGCCCAAGGGAGTTCGCTCGCTATGGCGATTCTCGACCTGAAAACCGTTCCGCCCGGTCAAGCGAAGGCTCTTGAGGTTTCCGCCCGGACGTTCATGGCGGCCAAGCGCCCGCCTACCGATATCGAAGATTGGCTTGTGAAGGTCGCTAAGTTTGATACGTTCCTTCAGGATGCCGCAAAAACGTGGCCGGATAAGACGGAAGGTGGGGCGGATCTTTTCGTAGTTGGCCCGTTTCACGTCCACAACACGATCGGGGCGGCCGGCGAGGAGCTGGAAGGTGTCAAGTCCCTCGTGGAAAAGGGGATCACCGCCGTCCACCGTCTCGACGGGGCGTTGGCCGAAATGAAAAAGACCCTTTACGGGGATGTGTACGTCGTCGGGCGGCTTAAGCAACCGAAGGTTTTGGCTTGGTATGACGTGTCGGACGATACCGTCCATGTCCGTCCTGCTTTGCCCGCTAAGATTAACGCTGACGTGGTTCAAAATTTTGTCCACGAACTCGCCCATCGGTTTTGGGGCAAGTTCACTACCAACATGCAAAAACGGGCGTGGAATACCCATCATTGGATGATCCAGCACGCCAATGTTAAGGTGGAGATGCCGAAAGTCGGCGAGCGCTTGCCGTTTTCCGTTAATCGGGTTGCGAACCCGGAAGTTTTGGCGATCGATGGTGGGTTTTACGTCCTCGATATCCCCAGTAAGCGTCATCCCGAAGAGCATTTGAAGATCGAACGTGGGAAGATGTGGGCTTGGATTCATGGGGAAGCGAAGATTCGGGCGTTCCCGACGGCGTATTCCGCCAAGAATTCCGAGGAACATTTCTGCGATGCTGTCGCTCTCAAGTCTCTCGGCAAGCTCCCGAAGGAACATGAGGAGGCCCTTGATCGGGCGATGTCCGGCGAGCCTGCCGTGAAGCCGACGGAGGTTTCAATTAAAGTAGCGCGGGTCGCTGACCGGTATTTGAAACGGGCGGGTTATTTTAACCTCGGCGATTCAATCTTATACGGTAAATATAAGAACAAACCTGGTGTAATTAAGGGGTTTGGACGAAAAGAGAATGGTGTTCCGATTGTTTTAATTGAACCGTATCCGAAGGGTCGGAAGCAAGATAAGGTTTTAGGTTTATATAATATTTGGCACGCTGATTTGGCGAAACGAATTCCAGATCCAGTACGTGTCGCTGTACAATATGAGAATAAGTTGGATAAGAAATTTTGGCAAATGACGTTTGAAGAATTTCGGAAAGTTGCGACGAAAGAAAGAATTAAATGGAAAGCTGTTCAATCTTTTGAAGATTTTGTTAAGACAAAGGGAATTAACCCTAGTATTTTTGAAATGGTTGGGGTGACGACTGTTTTAGATTCCTTCATGAAACCTAATTTAACCCAAAAGCAACGCGGGAAGATAAATAAGGAAGTCAAAATCTTAGGCTTACAAAAGAAATTAGAAAAAGAATGGAAAGATACGGTTTCCCAAATTGCTTTGCATATTCCGTTAGATTTGTCTAGGGCCGATGATATGGCTTATCTTAGGGTTCAACATAAGCGTGAAATTAGGAGGGCTCTATTAGAAGGTCTTCCTGTTCCTTTACACGTTTTACAAGAATATCCGGATATTGAACGAACCGTTAAGGTCGCCGCCCGTTACAAGGACAAGAAAACGGTTAAGAACAAGGACGGTGAGGACGTCACTGTTTACGAATACAGTGAACGCCAGGTCGCCCTTCGGAACAAGGATAAGGCTGAGCGGGTTGAATCCCTTCGTTGGAAGCTCGACAAGCTCATTGCTAAGGTTAAGAAAGACCTGGAATCGGAGGTCTAATGGACGCGGTTTTGGCCAACCGTATCTGGACGGTTTATGCTTTGATTGATCCCAGGAACAGTGAAATTCGGTATGTAGGGGTGACTCACGGAAACCCCCAAGTTCGATTTGCAAGACACCTTTCGTCGGCGAAACGCCAGAAACGATTCAGGTCCTATGTCCTGAACTGGATTGTGAATCTGTCTACGTCTGGGTTAATCCCTACTTTAATAGTTTTGGAAACGGGGTTCGGTCAAGGTTGGGATGTTGAACAGAAATGGATTGCCTTTTATAAGGAGCAAGGGGCAAGACTGACTAACATTTCTATGGGGGGGGCCGGTCCATTGGGGTGCATTCGGTCTGCTGAGACCAGGAAAAAACTAGCAGATGCAAACAGGGGGAAAAAACAGAATCCTGAATTAGTAGAGCGACGAATCGCCAAGATTAGAGGGCAAAGGCACACCGCGCAAGCTCGCACAAATATGGCAGCGGGAGCGAAAGGGCGAAAGGTTTCTGAAGAGGGGGTGGAAAAGATTCGGGCACGGAGACGGGACAACCCTGATTGGAATAGGAAAATATCGGAATCCAACCGAGGGTTGAAAAGATCGGAAGAAACTAAGAAGCACGTCAGTCAGGCGCATTTGGGAATACGGCAATCCGAGTCTGCGCGTCAAAAGATTAGTGCTGGTAATAAAGAGTCTTGGTATGATCCTGTCATCCGGGAACGAAGAGCCGCCGCCATCGCAGATGGGAATAAGCGTGCCTGGCAAGACCCCGAGAAGCGGGAAAAAAGACTTTCGGCAATAAGGGCTGCTTGGGTTCGGAAAAAAGAGGCGGGAAAGGGCGTTGGTGACAACCATGCCTGAGAAAACAAAGAAATGGTGGTCTGCACTGGCGGTTCTGTTGATTGATTGCAGCTATGAAAGAGTGGGAAACCCCTTGTCCGCTAAGGACGGACATTTTGGCGTCACCGGATGGAAAGTCCAACACGTCACCTTTGAAAAAGGCGCGGCCATTATAAAATATGTAGGGAAATCGGGCGTTTCCCATAAAAAGCGTTTGGACGATGCTATCTGCGTAAAAATGCTCAAGGAAGCGATTAAGGGGAAAAGACCAAACGACACGATTTTGAATTGCACCGCCGACGACGTGAACGAATACCTCAAACCGTTCGACATCACCGCCAAGGACATCCGGGGCTTGCACGCCAACCGGGAAGTCCAGAAGGCATTGAAGGCTATCCGGTCCAAAGGCGGGAAACTGCCGGAAGATAAGAAGGAACGGGAGAAGAAGCTTAAGGAAGAATTCAAGAAGGCCGTCGAACAGGCCGCAGAGGCGGTCGGGCACGAACCGACTACCTTGAAAAACCAATATCTTGTACCTGGGGTTGAGGAAAATTTCCTCAAGGACGGAACGGTTAAGGAAAACTTGGCCAAGCAGAAAACAGCGTCCTTCGACCATCCTTCGGCGACTTGCCCGGTTTGCGGGCAACATTATAAGATGACGTGTCGGTGTAAAATCGGCGAGAAGCGTTGCGCCAACGACCACCAATGGGTCTGGTGCCCCGAGCACAAGGTCGCCGTCGTGATCGAAGGCGACACGCACGGCGTCGGCATGCCCTGGGAGGGTTGCCGGTGCGCGTTCGGGACGCCCATGCCCAAGGCCGCCACGAAGACGCACGCCGAGAAGGAAGACGAGGAGGCCGAGCGTCTTGTCCGTCCCACGCCGAAAAAGAACCCGCCGCGGAACGACCTTCGCCGGGAGCATGTGGAGGACGACGACACGAGGGGGGAGACGAACGGCGCCGACGATGACGACGACCTTTCCTTGAACTACAAGCGGGTCGCGGCCCGTTGGTTGGCCGCCAAGCGTCACGGCAAGTCGAAAAGGAAACAATTCAAGCCCGCCCCGCCGCCCGCCCCCAAGAAAAAGGAGGACCTCGTCACCGTCCGTCGGAAGGAGGACGACAAGATCGTCCAGGTGACGGAGGACACGCTCAAGTCGACGCCGGGCAACTACGAGAAGGTCGAGGACGAGAAAAAACCCGCCCCCGAAGGAACCTCCGGCAAGGGCGGTGTTCCCGAGAAGAAACCGTCCGAGGCCCCGGCGGCGCCGAAGGAACCGGAAAAGCCCAAGGACTCTTGGAAGTCCGACGTCGGCATGTCGAGGAACGAACGGGGGAAGATCGTCGGGGTCGACACCGATTCGTTGGCGTTCGAGGACGTGGCCGACGCGCACGGGGCCGAAACCGTCGAGGCCGCGCTTTGGCTTCGGGCATACGCCAAGGGCGAACGGATTGACGTCCCCAAAAAGGTGATGAAATCCCCGGCGTGGAAGAGCGTCGCCGGGCAATTCCCGATCGCGACGAATCCCGGGCTTGCCAAGACCATGCTCGATTCCCCGGAGTCCCCTTACGGGAAAATTCTCGGAGAATACGATGTCGCCGTCGAGAAGTTTTCCCCGCCGAAGGAAAAAGCCGGACCGGAAAAACCCGTGAAGGAGAAACCGGCGCCCGAACCGGAACCGACCCCCGCCCCGGCGCCCGAACCGGAAAAGAAACCGGAACCGGCCCCGGCGGTCCAGATTCCTCCGACCGAGGAGGGGAAGGAACCGGAAAAACCAAAGGAACCTCCGGCGGTCCCGTCCGACGCGCCGGTCCAGATCCCCCCGACCGAGGAGGGAAAGGAGCCGGCCCCCCAGGCGACCCCGGAGGAGACCGCCAAGGAAGTGGACCAGTTTCTTGAATCCATGGGCGAGGACGGGAAGTCCCCCGGCGGACCCTCCGGCCCGGAAGGCCCCGACCCGTCGGAAGGGGACGTGGACAATCTCATCCAATCCTTGAAGGCCGACCCGGAAACGAAGTCGTTGGTCGCCAAGGTTTTGAAAAAGTTCCCGGAAAACGACCCGGAAACCCGACGGGCGGTCGCCCAGGCGTTTCGCAGGACGTTCGACGAGACCATGGCCGAGCTGAAGGATTCGGACACGGGCGATTTCGAAGTTTCGGAGGACCTCGCCAACGAACTTGGCGACGCCTTGAAGGATCCGTCCAAGGGCGAAGATTCCGAGGACGTCGGTCGTCAACTCGCCCTCCACGCCATCGCCAAGAAGTTGGCCGACCCGACCAACATCGACGGGGTGGGTTTGGCCCCCGAGGAGGATGAACCGGACGAGGAACGCCTGACCGATCGTGGGGCCAGGGCCGTCGAATTCTATGGAAAGTTCCCGCCCAATTTCCGGCGGGAGGCGGCAAGGCAATTGGCGGCCCGCACGCAGGAGCTGCGCGCCAAAGGGAACAACCCGCACCAGGTCGCCGAGCTCGGGCGTATCGCCATGGGGTTACAAGTTGCCGCCATCGTCAACGACGATTTCAAGGACAAGAAAAATCGTTGGCCCCGGTCCATTCCCAGGCCGGCCCCGGCCTTCGGCCCGCTCGTCAAGGTTTTCCATGAACGGGGGGACATGCACGC
>Ga0265297_10010419_pt1 | contig 11693 bp, 9 predicted proteins | sample Munlanlwell13791_FD_192502 | JGI IMG/M metagenome (GOLD analysis project Ga0265297, IMG submission 192502) | Leachate microbial communities from a municipal landfill in Southern Ontario, Canada - Leachate well 137-91 | ecosystem: Engineered > Solid waste > Landfill > Unclassified | place...
GGAGGAGAAGTAAAAAAAGTCAGTGGATGTGTGGATAAACCGGGGATGCTGAATAACTGCCTGCCGAATATCTCCAGGCTTCCGGAACCCATGACTTCCCTTATAAATGAGATTATTATAAGAGCAAGCGTAAAACCAATTCCGATTCCTATTGCATCTGCAGCCGAAAGCAGTACCGGGTTTTTAGAAGCGAATACTTCTGCCCGTCCTAAAATAATACAATTTACCACAATAAGCGGAAGATATATTCCCAGAGATTCGTAAAGCGGTGGAAGGAAAGCCTCAAACACCAGACTTAAAATGGTGACAAATGTGGCTATTACAACTATAAAAACAGGAATTCTGACCAGAGGAGGTGTTACTTTCCTTAAGCTTGAAATCATAATATTAGAACAAAGCAGGACAAATATTACACCTGCGCTCATGCCCAACGCATTTGTTAAAGAATTTGTAATTGCCAGCGTGGGACATAATCCCAGAGTGAGTATGAAAACAGGATTTGATATAATAATCCCTTTTGCCAGTTCCTTCCAGAATCTTCCTACACCATTTCTAGATTTTACTAAATTTTTTTTCTTCGGATCGCTGCCCAAACTCTGGTTTTTATTATTATCTTCTTTATAATCATTCATTTTTAACTTTAATTTCCTTTAAATTTAATCGTCAAATAATTACTTTTCCAGATTATCCAATATCTCGATCATCTTCTCTCTTATTGCATCTACTACCGCTCTTGAGCTTATAGTTGCGCCGGTTATGGCGTCTATTTTACCACCCTCCGATGCAAGGGCAATATCACTTACAGATAATCCTTTGAATTGATCCGTAAACGAGCTTTCGGTTATCCTGCTTCCCAGACCCGGAGTTTCGGTTTGTGCAAGTATCGATATTCCTATGATACCGAAATTATTATCCAAACCTACCAGAATCTCGATATCTCCGCCGTATCCACTGCCGTCTGCCATAAAAGCATAACCTATCCTGTTGTTATCCTGATATACAATATATATTTCATCTTCAATTTCATACCGGTCTATGCCGGAGAAAATATTCTCAAGAGTACTCTTGACCTCTTCTACTTTTCTTGATTCGACTGTGGATGAGGTTACGCTATTGACTGCTATCAGTAAGACTACGGCAACAGTTACGATTACAGCCAGGAATATGACCGGATAAGCTTTATTTGATAATATTTTATTACGCATTTTTTTCTTTTTTACGAAAACCAAATGGTTTTATTCTAACATACCTATCTATAAGAGGTGTGAAAGCATTCATAATAAGTATGGAGAAAGCGACCCCTTCCGGCAAACTGCCAAAATTTCTTATAAGTACGGTCAGTATACCAAGACACACCCCAAATATTATTCTGCCGTTTCTCGTTACAGGTGAAGTCACATAATCAGTAGCCATAAAAAATGCACCTATTATAAGGCCGCCAGCCATTGCCTGAAACAACACATCCCTCCCCATCAAAAACGATCCCAGCGCTACGGTTCCAATATAAAATACAGGTATTCTCCAGTCTATTATACGTAATATAATAAGAATCGCTGCCCCGATTAAAATAAGCATTACCGATGTTTCTCCCAGCGAACCTCCTCTATTTCCAAAAAACAGATCTTTGTATAAAGAAAGCTTATCTGCCTGATAGGTAAAATTTTCACCTAACGGTGTTGCACCGGTTATGGCATCATAATTAAAATGAGGTGGGATGACCCAGGAAGTCATTTCAGTAGGAAAACATACGGATAAGAATGCCCTTCCTGCCAGAGCCGGATTGAATATATTATACCCCAGACCTCCGAAAGCTTCCTTGGCAATGGCTATAGCGAAAAAGGCGCCAATTGCCACCATCCATAAAGGTATCCTGGGAGGCAGAGTAAGAGCCAGAAGCAGTCCTGTGACCACGGCACTACCATCCATTATGAATCTTTTCTTGCGTAGTTTTTTAATGACAAATTCCGAAAGGACGGCTGCTGCAACACTTGTAATTATTATATAAATTGCATAATATCCAAAGAAATAAATTGCTGCAGCGGTAGGGAAAAGTAAGGCAAATACAACTACAAACATTATCTTACTGGTAGAGAATCCTCTCCATATATGGGGAGCATGTGAAATTAATAATTTATTGTTTTCCATCTTCTATTTCAATCGATAACTTTTAAAAGCTGGTTTTTGCCTGTTTTTATATAACCTACAATTGGTATATTTGCAGGGCAGATATAAGAACAGCAGCCGCATTCTATACAATTTTCAATATAATATTCCCTGCAAGCTTCGAATTGGCTCTTTTTTACATACCTGACATACGCCAGAGGCATAAGCTTCATGGGACATATGTTTACGCACCTGCCGCAATTTATGCAATTCTGCTCAAACGGGATCCTGCTTTTTCTTAAAAGTAAGCAATTCATGCCTTTTGTTACCGGAAAACCGGTATTTACGATTGAAATGCCCATCATCGGTCCCCCGATAATCAAATAATTGACCCCGCTTTCCGTTTTACCGCAGCTCTCAACAAGTTTATCTATGGTTATACCCAGTCTTACAAGTAAATTTTTAGGATTTTCGATTGCTCCGGTAACAGTAATTACTCTATCTATCATCGGTTTCCCTTCGATTACTGCCTCGTAGACTGATTTGGAAGTTGCGACATTGTTCATTATGACTCCCACATCCATTGGCAGTCCGCCCATTGGAACAGTTCTTCCCGTTATGGTCCTTATCAGTGTTTTTTCTGCCCCCATAGGATATCTCGATTCCAGCGTGATTATTTTAAAAATACTGTCCAGTCCCATCTCTTCTGCAAGTTTCCCCAAATAAATGACAGCATCTTCCTTATTTTCTTCTATTGCTATATAGATATTTTGGGGTGAAAGTACTTTATTTAATATATAAAGACCCATTAAAACTTCTCTGCCGTACTCCAACATTACTCTGTGATCGGAAGTTATAAACGGTTCACATTCACAACCATTTAAGATCAGCGTATCGATTTTTTTATCCTTTGGAGGGTTGAGTTTGACATGAGTCGGAAAAGTGGCGCCGCCCAGGCCGACGATTCCCGCTTCTCTTATTTTTTTGATTATTTCTTTTCCGTCAATGGAGTCTATTATTTTTTTTAATCCGGAGAAATCATCGGACTTTTTAATATCGAATAATTTCTTTAATTCTATCCAGCTGTCCTCTCCATCGGATTCTATGATCACCGAATCCATCACGGTGCTTGTAACCGGATTTACTACTTTAATGATTCTGGTCACTTTACCGGATATGGAAGAATGAATGGGTGCCGAAACATAGTTCTGGGAATCAGCAATTTTTTGGCCGGTTTTTACCGTATCTCCCCTTTCAATCATAAACTCACATGGGGCGCCTATATTTTGCTGAAGAGGTATTACCACTTTATCCGGAACAGGTAATGCTTCAATAGGTTTTTTAGCTGTTATTTTATTTTCCGGCAGAGATAGCCCTTTAAATGCTCTTTTTTTCTTTATTACAATATTCATCTAATTTTTAGTAAGTAAAAAAAACAATATGTAATTCTAATTTATATATTCCGAAAGTCCGGAAGAACTGTAAAGATTTCTTTCTGAATCTATTATCAACGCTTCCACTCCATCAAGTGATTCAACAAGATCCATCCCGTCTTCCGGTCCCAGCACAAAAACTGACGTTGCGAAAACATCTGCATCTATGCATGTGTCAGCTATCACAGTTGAACTTATACAGCTGCCGGCAGAATAACCCGTTCTCGGATCCATTATATGCCCCACTTCGCCTTCCGGGTCATAATAACGGTAATAATTCCCGGAAGTAGTGACTGCTTTATCCGTGAAAAAAAATATCGGAAGAGGTTCGATATCAGTGTTTGCATCCCCGGACTTGTCGGGATTGTCCAGTTCAACGATCCATTCTTCTCCATCCGGCTTGATTCCCATCGCATATAGATCCCCGCTTATGTTTACAAGCGCCTGCTTTATTCCAAATCCTTTTATGATTTTTATTGCCTCATCGACTGCATATCCCTGGGCAATTCCGCCAAAAGTAATGGCCATTCCATCCACGCTAAACTCTATCCTATCCTCACTGACAATTATCTTATCCGAACCAATTACCGGTAAAGTCTCCTCTATCCTCTGAGCCTGAACTTCCGGAGTCTCTTTCCATAATTCGCCTGCGGACCAGAGATCAAGTAGGGGCTGAACGGTAATATCAAAACTCCCGCCGGTAATATTGTAGTATTCGATGGAACTATTTATAAGGTTTAGAAAATCGGGCGAAGGATCATCAAGATAACCATTTTTATTTAAAAATGATGCTTCGCTATTCTCATCATAAACCGATGCTATATCCTCAATCTCCTTTATTCTATCAAAGGCAGCATTTATGGCTTCGTTTCCGGTTTCTTCATCTGAAAACACAGTTATAGTTGCATAACTTCCCATCACTTCTCTGGTTTCTTCAATTCTCTCTATGGTGCTGAATTTACAGGAGCTGAAAGATAAAAATAAAAAACCAGTTATTGCAAAAACACTCAACAACCGAAGTACCTTTTCCCCCTTTTTAAAAATTGGCACTAGGAATTCCCCCTCCTGTATAATTTTTGATTATTTTATTTAAGATCAATAAATAATTTATCTTGCGACCTTCTAAATTCTTGCAACAATGAATTTTTAACAAAACTCACGTCATTATACTCTATTGGTTTATCTTTTTCTATATCTTTTCTTAAAATGCAGCCTTCTGAAATTCCAATAGGCAGCAGGTTTTCTTTCTTTGCTTTACTGTACCTTTCGATGAGTCCATAGACCATATATCTTCCGATACCATCAATTACTTCGCCGGCTTTCAGGTCCCTTTTAGCAAGAGTTATGACCTCTGATACCAGACCGCAATCCGGTGTGATTGTAGGCTCACCATAAAAATATGCTCTGGCAACAGAGAGAGGTGTTTCAATACTGGTGAGATGATAGGGCCTGTAAAGAAGATAATAGGGCCCGCTTCCCAGCATAAGGTATTCAAGGTCTGCTTTTACCATTTTGTTTTTGGTGCTATAAATTAAGAAAACACCGGGAGCAAGATTTCCGATTGCAAAGTCGACCACTCCTTTTCCTGATAATATTCCGCCATCTTCTTTTGGCCGGAACACATTTACCAGATCCTTTATATCAGCTTTCGGACCGTGCATTCCCCTGCAGTCGGGTACCAGGCCCGTAGAATTTGAAATACAGGCCATCTCTATCATTGATTTTGTGCCATCTACAAATGAAGTCATCATATTAGGGCTCGAACCCTTGCTCCTGGCATATTCCTTAAGCGAGGTCGGGTTTGCATACCTGTCGAGGGGATTATTCTTACCTTTTCCGGCAGCAATTACTTCGAATCCCAGCATATCTGCAAAATCATAAAGTTCTTTTAGGGCAGCTGGCTCATCTCCGGCTGATACCGTATATACCACACCGGCATCATCTGCCATTTTTTTCAGATATGGCCCTATAGTTACATCTGCCTCTACGTTTAATGTTATTATATGTTTTTTATGCAAGATTGCAGTGGAGGCTATGAATGCTCCGGCTTCGGGACTACCTGTTGCATCTATTACGACATCTACATCATCAATGGCAAAAAGCACATTGAGATCATCTGCCAATATAAGCTTCCCTTTTCCGGCAAGCTGGTTTAACTTTTCTCTGATGCTTTTTTGAAGGATACCGCCTTCAGTTATAATTTTAATTATACTGTCATTTTCCGGATCTAATCTACTTGCGGCTCCTGCCAGCACTATCTCGTCATTGCTTATTTCCAGTTCTTTAAGTATGGAGGCAATTCTACCAATATCCCGATTTGCTACCGCTAAAACCTGCATGCCTTCCAGATCCCTGATATGGGATATCAGACTTCTTCCCATCTGCCCCACTCCTGCAATGGCAACTTTTATGGATTCTCCTTTTTTCCCGAGATTCCTTAATTTTGTATTTAAACCAAGCATAATATCTTATAAAAAAAATGATTTTCAAGACAAACAGGAGTAATTATATTACAATCCAATCCATCAATAAACTAAAATCCTTTAGTGCAAAACTCCATATCATTTAAAAGAAAGAGATTCAAGCATACTTCGCAATACATTATCAGCAAATGTCCCGTAATAAATATCTGAAAATTTAATAAGCAGATAGAGCATATCGTCCTGGTTTATAAAGATGATACTGCCGTCCCAGCCGTCATTATCTTCACCAGGATAACGGTAATTTATCTGTCTGTAAATGATTTCATTGATTTCCCCGCTACTTTCGGCTTTTTCGATCTCCGAAGCTTCGCCGGGTTCAACTACCTCTTTTAATAATTCCTCCGCAAAATCTGAATACTGATCTTCGGAAGGAGCATAGTTTTCCTTCAGGACCCGCATATTAATAACAACATTTATATTTTCGGAATCCGGTATAAAATTTATTTCAAGCCCTTTATTACTTTCATTGTCTTCAAGCCCCCATCCATCGGGACCGAGTATGGAAAATCCATATGATTCATTTTCATATATATTTCCTGAATTAAAAGTGGCGTCCGGAATTTCCTCTTCCGTTATTTCATATCTATATTCGCGTTCCAGCAAACTGCTCCCAAATACTTCGATCCTGTAACCTCCGATCGGCCACAACTTATCATTGGTTATTTCAAAGATAATATAGCGGGGTAGGTAATAATCTGTATCAATAGTAATTTCCTTCTCACCCAGCAACTCATCCTCGCCCAGATACCACCTGACTCCGGCGGTCTCGCCTTTTATCTGACAATTTAGCTTCAGGCATGTATAAATAATATCATCGGGATAAAAACTTTCTCTGACTGCTGCAGGCTGCCCGGCTTCATCTATTTCATTTGATAAAGCCACATCAATTAATTCCATCTCAGGATATTCGATTGTAAAATCCGCACTGCTTATAAGCCTGTCATTATGGTAAAATTCAACTCTATAATTTCCCGGTTCTCCTATGATACCTCCTTCTTCGCCAGGGGTGACGTAGTTTGAAAGATAACCCGATATATATCCTGAATTTTCATTTGAATATCTGTCAGTGGGCTGCGCAATGACTTCTTCTGAGTCTTCGTTTACCCAGATAAATTTCCATATATCTTCGGCCTTGATTCCTGATACTTCTATGGCTGCAAAAATCTTTTGGACCTCGATATCAAAATTATTCATAGTATCCAGAGGAAAAAAAGTAACCGGATCTATCTCGCTGCAAATGATCAAATCACCAAAATCCGGCTGGCGGGTGCAGGAAGAAACAGGAACAATACAAAACAGTATAAAAACGACCGTAATTACAGGTATGCTTATTTTTTTTATCATATAATTTTTCATTTTTATTATGTGACTATTCTAAAGGTTCTTACTATAAAAAGACATATTTTTCATAATAAATCCCCATTGACATTTTAAAAATATTGTAACAGAATATTTCTTTATCCTTTCAAGGAGTATTAAAATCATGATTGAGTCATTTACAAAACATAAAGAATTTATACCAAAATTAATTGCGATTGCATCTCCTATAATATTACAGAACTTTCTTACTTCTACTTTGAATTTTTTGGATGTCTTTATGGTCGGCCAATTAGGTGAAAGAGAAGTTGCCGGAGTAGGTATTGCCAATCAAATATATTTTCTTTTTTTAATGTTTGTGTTTAGTATAGCTACCGGTGCCGCTGTTTTTACCTCACAGTACTGGGGTAAGAAAGATATCAAAAATATACTTTCACATCTGGGAATAGGCATTACTTTCGCCCTGATATTTTCCGCTACTTTTACGTTAATAACCCTATTGTTCCCAGGTGCATTAATAAGATTATTTAGCAATGATCCGCAGGTAATAGAACTGGGTACGCAGTATATAAGAATAATTGCATTTAGTTTAATTTTGACTTCGATATCTATCGTATACGCCACAATACTGAGAAGTACCGAAAATGTTAAATTCCCCATGGTTGCAAGTCTTATTGGGCTTGTTACTAATACGGTACTAAATTATTTACTCATTTTTGGAAAATTCGGATTTCCCAGGTTAGAAGTCAGGGGTGCGGCAATTGCAACAGTAATCGCCCGCAGTGTAGAATTTTGTATTATACTTGGTTTTACTTACCTAAAAAAATATCCTATAGCTGCCAGCTTAAAAAATATTTTTAATTATTCTAAAGAGATGTTAAGAAAATATATAAGAATATGGGCACCGGTTATGGGACAGAGTGTAGGATGGGCTCTGGGTTACAGTATGTACAGTGTAATATACGGACATATAAGTACCGCAGCACTTGCTGCCTATAACATAGCCTGCTCTATCGAACGTATAAGTCTTTTGCTCTTCATGGGACTGGCAAGTGCCTGCGCTATAATGGTTGGTAATAGAATCGGAGCCGGCGAAGAGTATAAAGCAAGGGATTATTCCAGGAATTTTCTTTTTATATCAGTAGGATTTTCGATTATAATTGCTGCAATCCTTATTTTCGTAAGAGGATATATAGTGAATTTTTATAATCTATCCGAACAGAGCAACCGCTATCTTTATTATTTATTACTGGTAATAGCCTGCATTATGCTGCTGAGGGTAATGAATATTATTTTTCAGAATGGGATCTTAAGGGCAGGCGGTGATACTCTTTTCAGCATGATAAATGAACTTGGTGGAATATGGGTTGTAGGTGTACCGCTGGCAGCAGTGGCTGCATTTGTTTTAAAACTGCCGGTATATTATGTCATGGCTATAGCGGCAACTGAAGAATTAGTAAAAATGATAGCCGGTTTTTACCGCTTTCTTTCAAATAAATGGATCCATAACCTGACAAAACAAACAAAAAATGTGTAAAAAATTTTTATAATGCGCCTATGAAAAGAAAAACAACAGTTTACGAGAGAATATTATATCACATGGGGAATACCTCTCTGATGCATTTTGCTTTCCGGGTAAAAGTAAAAGGTATTTTTAGCCAGGATGAACTGAAAGAAGCTCTCTATAAATTACAGCAAAAACATCCTCTGGCGGGAGTAAGAGTTATAATGACAGAAGACAAAAAGCAGTATATAACTACAGAAAATGTACCTCCTGTACCCATAAACCAATTTAATGAAATAGAGACGGATTGGAAAGCCGTTGCAGGAGAAGAGCTCTGTAAATCATTTGATATTTTTAAAGGGCCAATGATCCGTGTCTTTTTATCTCAACAAGAAGATATTTCCGATATTGTGTTTATCTTCCATCATGCAATATGCGACGGATTGTCGGCAGTCGTTTTCTTGCACGATTTATTTTCATTCCTGGCAAATCCAGAGCAGCCGTTAAATCAGTATATGGAAGCTCCTATATTCACAAATCTGATTAAAAAGGAGGTTCTCAATGTAATAAAGAGTAAAGGAATGCCGGAATGGCTTAAAAATAGAAAGATCCCGGAATTAAAACATACTAAAGGAGAACCTTTCCCTAAACCTGATTATATGATTCATAGTTGGTCCTTTACAGAGGATGATGCAAAAAAAATTATATCACTGGCTAAAAAAAGCAATGTTTCAGTACACGGCATACTTGGTGCCGTTTTTCTGAAATCTTTTGCACAGGAATTTGGACCTAAGGAAGGATTCAAGCGAGTATTGCAGACGCCTGTAAGCTTTAAGCCATTTTTGGTAAATGAAGTAAAGGAATACTTTGGCCTGTTTAACGGCATTCTAAAGGTTGAGATAGATTGTTCCCCTGAAAGAACGATTCCTGAAATTGCACAGGATATAAATAAAAAATTAAAGGATCAATTAGATAATTACGATCCTCTGGTTGGTTATTATTTCTTCAACGAATATGCTCTAAAGGGCATCAAAGATCCTGAGCTATTTTTTGCAAATAATCCGGGTCAGCCCATGGATTATGATTTCTCTCTTTCCAATTTAGGTAGGATCCAGATGCAAAAAGAATACGGTAACTATGAGATCGAAGGAGTTTATGGACCTATTTTCAGTGCCATAAAAGGAGAAAAAGTAATAAGTGCAAATACGCATCAGGGGAAAATGTTTTTTACCTGTATTTTTGATAAAAATTTCTCTGAAAGCAGTGCCTGCGGAAACATAATAAAAAGATCACTGGATATGTTTCGGGATATCATTAAATAAACAGGTCATAATAACTATACCTGCGTGATAGTCTGCTGAAAAAACCTATACCGAAGCAAAAAATTCTAACAGATGCCTGGCTGTTTCAACAGGCTGGTCCACGTGAACTACATGACTTGATTTTTCCAGATATTCGATTACGCAGTTTTTTATTTTATCTTTAAAATAATTCGTTTTTTCTTTTGTTATAAAACCTTCGAGTTCAGTATTGCCTCTTAATATTAATACGGGACATGCAATTTCAGGAAGCAGTTTATCCGGATCAAATCCATCAAATACATCATTTTCCAATACGGTCACAATAGTTTTTTTATCCAGTTTAAGAAAATCTGCGGCTCTTTTTCTTGCCAGTGTTCCTGTCTCTTTAGCGTTTTTTGAAATTGTGTCAATATCCCTGTATTTTTTACACAATTCAAGACTGCCGCTGAAATATTTTCGAAATTCCTTATCATTTAATTTATTTTTAAAAATAAAAGGTTCAATTAAGCTGATGCTTCTGCATTTCTCAGGGTATTCAGCCGCAATAACTATCAAAACCGCCGCTCCTAAAGAATGACCAATGAGATGTACCGGTTCATCGAACAAATTTTTTAAAAATAATCTTATATCATATACATAATCAACTACTCGATAATTTTTGGCTCTATATGATTTACCGTGACCCCTTAAGTCAGGAAGATATAAAGTATAATATGGAAGAAGATAAGGAATCAAAGTGAGATATGACTGCCAGCTGTCACTCAAGCCGTGCAAAAGAACTACCGGCGGTCCGTTATCCGGACCTTTCATATAATGTAAATTTATATTGTCACACTTGAACCGGTTACTTGTCAGCATTCTATAGATTTATATTTAATAATATTCCACAGATTATTATTTTATTATATTGAGCAATTACTATGCAATAGAAAAAGAAGAAAATAGGATGATTATTAGTCCAATCGATAAAGTATATCATCCAGATATATCTCTGCATAAGCTATATGAGTATCTGCTGCGCCATAGTATATTTTTACCTTATCCTCTTCATATAAACTGCCGCAGGTAAAAATCACATTACCAAAGAAGCCATTTTTCTCATAATCCATTTCCGGTTCGATTATTGGTTCTTTCGTTCTGGCAACAACTTTCCAGGGCTCGCCGGCATCCAGCAGCACAGCTCCCAGACAATATCTATTGATTTTTGAAGACCCGTGGTAAATCTCAAGCCAGCCTTCTTTTATTCTAAAAGGAATTGCTCCAGCGCCTATGCTCCCTTCATCCCAGTATTGTTTTCTGGTCCCCATAAGCTTCATGTGGTTACCCCAGCAAATAAGGTCGGGTGATTCCGATATCCACATATCTCTCGCTTCACATCCGATGGATATGGGACGGCTCAGAGTATAATATTTACCATTTATCTTTTCCGGAAATATTGCGACATCTTTATTATCAGGTAAAAAAATCACTCCGTATCTTGTAAATTCAATAAAATCAGTAGTTGATGCCAAACAGGTAGTAATTCCATTTAAATCGGATACCGCACAGTAAC
>Ga0265297_10010420_pt1 | contig 11692 bp, 8 predicted proteins | sample Munlanlwell13791_FD_192502 | JGI IMG/M metagenome (GOLD analysis project Ga0265297, IMG submission 192502) | Leachate microbial communities from a municipal landfill in Southern Ontario, Canada - Leachate well 137-91 | ecosystem: Engineered > Solid waste > Landfill > Unclassified | place...
AATCTGGCGATGATACTGGATGATACTAAAATTAATGGCTCAGCCAGTATTAAAGACTTTGCTCTGCCTGTTGTTGTATTTAATTTAGCGATTGATACGATTGATGCAGACCGGTATTTAAGACCTGTCGCCGACAAGTCTTCCAGGCCGATAACAAGCCCCGCAGTCGCAATAGCTGTGGCTGCTTCTGCTTTGCCTGTGGAGACATTAAGAAAATTGAATATTGATGGTCAATTAGCGCTGGGTAAACTTAAAATCAGCGATTTGATTATGCAGGACATGCAATTAAACTTAAGCGCGAAAAATGGCATAGTGACAACACGGCAATCGGTTAGGCAGTTTTATCAAGGCTCATATACCGGTAATCTCAGCATGGATATGCGCAACAAAAATCCGGCTCTTGCAGTAAACGAAAAAATTACCCATGTTCAACTTGAGCCCTTACTTAAAGATTTTAAGGGGGTGGCCCGAATCAGTGGCATTTTAGACGCATCGACACAACTGCAAGGACAAGGTAATACGAGTGACGAACTCAAATCCTCACTTGACGGCCAATTAGATTTTCTGCTTAAAAATAGTGTGGTTAAAGGCTTTAATCTGCAAAAAATGATCGATAGCAGCAAGGCATTAATTAACGGGACTGCCTTACCCGTAGATGCCAAAAATGACCAAAGCCTATTTTCTGAAATAAGCGGCACGGCGACAATAAACAACAACGTCATCGAAAACAACAACCTGATTGCCAAATCCTCGAAACTACACGCCAGCGGCAAAGGTAATGCAAATCTTGCAACTGAGAAACTGGATTATAAAATAAGTGCCAAACTTTTGAAGAAGGAAGCAATCGCCACCGAACCGGAACAAGTCCATGACATGCCTGTCACTATTATAGTCGGCGGTACGTTCGACAAACCGACTTATACACTCGATGTAGCGGCGCTATTAACGGAAAAAAATAAAGCTAAAATAGAAAAACTGGTGGATAAAAACAAAGATAAAATTAATAAATTTGCGGACAAACTCGATAAAAAATTGGGGCCAGGCGCCGGCGATTTATTAAAAGGCTTATTTAAAAAACACTAGATTACTATGATGGGGACGGCTTTAGTCGCCTACGGCGAATGAATTCGCCGCTACAGTATTGCAACGCTCCTTTATGAATCCGTCAGACTTCCAACAACGAATCCTCGCCTGGTTCGATCAACAGGGTCGAAAAGATTTGCCCTGGCAACAAACTAAAACGCCTTATCGCGTATGGCTGTCTGAAACAATGCTGCAACAAACGCAGGTTGCAACCGTTATCCCGTACTTTAATGCATTCGTAGAAAATTTCGCGACTATAGAATGTCTGGCGCAAGCGCCAATTGATGAGGTTTTACAGTTATGGTCAGGTTTAGGCTATTATGCCAGAGCTAGAAATCTGCATAAGACCGCACAGCTTATAGTTGAACAGGGTCGCTTTCCTGATACGCTGGATGAACTTGTCGCCTTACCCGGCATAGGCGTTTCTACAGCAGGCGCCATATTGAGTATTGCCTTTGGCAAAAGTCATCCCATACTGGATGGCAATGTAAAAAGAGTGCTCTCCCGATTCAAAGCAGTTTCCGGTTGGCCTGGAAATAGCCAGGTCAACAAAGAATTATGGGCTATCAGCGCTCACCTGACACCGGTAGATCGTGTAGCAGATTACACACAGGCGATGATGGACTTAGGCGCAACAATTTGTAACCGTAGTAAACCCGTCTGCGAAAATTGTCCGCTTGAGAACCATTGTTTGGCCAGAATGACCGGGGCTGTATCCTTGTTGCCAACGCCGAAACCGGCCAAAAGCTTGCCGGTCAAACAACTTGTATTTTTATTACTGGGCAATCATCTCAACCAGATTTTACTGGAAAAAAGGCCGCCCACAGGCATCTGGGGCGGCTTATGGAGTCTGCCGGAATTTGACAGTATTGAATCTGTGCACAACTGGTGTTTGTCAAATAATATGCGTATCGCCGATTTGCAAACACTGGCTACCCGCCGGCATACATTTTCGCATTACCATTTGGATTACACGCCGGTTCGTATTCAAACGAAAAACCCTATGAATAGTGTGATGGAAACAAACCAAACTGTCTGGTATAAAGCTGAACAAATTAAAACTCTAGGCTTGGCGGCACCTATCAAACTGCTGTTACAACAATATACACGCGAGAATGAAAATGACTAGACTGGTAAAGTGCGTAAAATTAGGCATAGAAGCGGAAGGCCTTGATGAGCCGCCTTTTCCTGGGCCCAAGGGTCAGGAAATATTTGAAAAAATATCCAAGCAGGCCTGGAAAGACTGGCTAAGCAGGCAAACCATGCTTATTAATGAAAATAAATTAGCCAGTTTCGACCCCAAAGCCCGAGCCTTTCTTGCGGAAGAAAGAAACAAATTTCTATTTGAAGGCAACAATGAAATGCCACAGGGCTATGTACCACCAAAATCCTGATTGTAGAATTTTCCAGTGAAAGTTATTTACCTATGTACTTGCATTGCAACGCGATTTTTTAAGTAATAGCCTACTCAGGGCTAGCGTGAATAAGTCAGTCTTGGCTTGGCTGAAGTATATTGCAAATTAAGAGGCGCTTATAGCGCTATACCTGTACTTGTGACTATAAATTTTGACCGGCATCAATGTTGCGTGGAGCGATAGATATCGTGGATACGGTAGCCTAAAAATAAAAATGAATCAGCCAATTAAGATAGAGTAGAGTATTGAATTTTATACTGATTAATACAATACCAGTTTATACCGCATGGGGTTAATTAACTTTCATTGCTGAATATAGCTAATTCGCATAGAATTCAAAAGCAAGATTTTGGGCAGTCGTTAACCTGGCTGCGTGTGTCACAACGAGAGGAGAGTATAAATGTCTGAAACAATGAAAATTGTAATAGCTATTATGGGGGTTTTTGTAGTCGGTTTTATTATGGTCGGCTTAAGTAAGGAGGAGCCGTCTGATGCACAAAAGGAGGCTGCATCAACGATAAGAAACTATGTTGCAATACAAACCATGGCTAATCAAAAATGTCCGCAGGCGATAAAAAATGAAACTGGAGAACAGGTATTTTTCCCTTCAGAAACAAAAAGTGATAAGGAGACTTACATCACACTGATCTGGGTGGGTGAAAATGTTAAAACAGGTGGGTTCAAAAAGGCTTCGTGTACTTTACACGCCGCTTTAGGTGGAATCTCTGAGCTTATCATTGATGATAAGGTCATCATAAAGAAAAAAATCTAGGTTATTATTTACCTTCTGATTGGGTCATGCAGATTTTGCATGACTTTAATCAGGACCTTTTCTACCTAATCTTGCAAGTTCGTCTCTCCATTTTATGTAACTATGTACATGCTTTTTGCGATAATCCCTTGGTATCCGATTATCAATTAAACTGTAAACATTTATTTCTGCGAATATACAATTATAAAAATATCGCCCGGTTTGAAATTTGGCATAATCCATGAAGCGCCGCAGCTAGACTGTGTTCAATCCGGGCTGTGTTTTCACAATCGCAAACTTAAGCAATCAAAGCAATAGAAAAGCAAGATCATGAATCATCATGCTAAAACAACAAACAAGTAATTTTTATGACAAAAAGAATGATTAAAGGAGTATTAAAAACATGGAAAGAAGACCGGGGATTTGGCTTCATCAAGCCGGATGCTGGTGGAAAGGATGTTTTTATACATATCTCGGCATTAAAAGGGGTGAGTCGCAGACCCATAACCGGTGATGTAATTTATTACCAGATCGCAAAAGATAATCGAGGCAAATATAAAGCCATCAATGCGCAAATTGAAGGCGCAGGCTTAATGGAAAATATTACAGGGGATATGCTGAATAATGAATCTAGCAAAAAAGGTGTTATTGCGATCACACTTGGTTTGTTAATTATCATCGCTATTGCCGGGTTTATCTATATTCGTTGGGCCCGTTAACTAGAACGGTCAATCGCTGTAATCACTTACTATCTAGTGGGGACGATTGAAGTGTCCCCACTTTGCAGATAAAGCAGCCTTATTTCATTAAATGCTGTTCTTCGAATTACACAGGTTTTATCAAAATCATCAGTTTTCAGTAAATGGGACCTCTATTAATTCAATTTTGAAAAATTGGCTCTTATAAATTTCAATGACTTAGATTCAAAAATATTATGAAAAAAGCAATTTTTAGAGGCTCCCTAAATAATATTAATGCGGCTTTAAAGAGTTTAATGATGCTGAGTTATAAAATTTTTATTGGTTTTATTGAGTAGCGTGCGGCAGAGATTTAGCCGAACCTAAACAGATCAGTTTAACTAAACGTTAAAATCAAAGAGTCACTTGATTTAATCCACTCTGCTATCAGCTAAGGTAATTTACCCAAATAGTGACACAGCACAAAACCTTAACAAGTGTGAATAGCTTATTGGGTGTTAGAATATAGATATTAAGATATTTATGTAACTATTAAGCGCAATCCAAGATTCTGATCATTAATGGGAAAAGGAATTTTGCTTAGAGGCCTTGAATTTCAGAAGTACTGAACCGTTATATATTTATCAGATTAGTTGGACGTTCTCAATATCTATCACATTATAACCCTGGCTTTGGTAAATACACTCCTAATTTAAAGAGGACACTATGAGGAACCTGAAGTTTTTACCCGCGTTGATTGGAGCGACACTTGTCATCGTTATTATTTTATATGCCGCGTTCCATTTCATATTTCTTGATCTTTTTGTTGACTTATGGTGGTACCAATCATTAAAGCTTGAAGCTTACTTCTGGTTAAGATTGCTCTACAAGTTTTTTCTTTCCGGAGGAGTAACTCTGGCGTTCTTTGCCATTTTCTTTTTTCACTTCTGGATAGCGTCCCGTTATCTGGGCTTAAACCCGCCAGATGAAGTTCTTAATAATTTAGATAAACGCCGGCGATTTCAGCGCTTTGCCGATTTCTTCATGAGTGGATCGGTAAGAGTTTATACGCCGATTTCTTTAGCGCTGGCGATATTTGTCGCCATCCCTTTTTATAACCAGTGGGAAACCTCATTACTTTACTTTTTTGGTAGTGATTCGGGGGTAACCGAAACGGTTTATGGAAATGATGTCAGCTTCTATATGCTGTCATATCCGATCTACATGCTGATTCAGAAAGAACTGCTAATTACCGCCATTTTAATATTCAGTATGGTTGGTATTCTGTATTGGCTGGAACATATTTTTGTACCCGATCAAAGTAAAGAATTTCCTTTGGGCGCTAAGGTCCATTTGACCATTTTAATTGGCTTTTTTGTCGCATTTGTGGTCTGGGGTTTCCTGTTACAACGATTTTCACTGCTTTATACCGGCGCACACGAACCGGTATTTTATGGTCCTGGATTTGTAGAAATTCGCTATAAACTGCCGCTTATATGGCTGGGAATAGTGACCTTTCTGGCAACAGCAGTGACTGCTGTCCTGTTTATTTTTTCCGAAAAGCATCGCATCAAAGCGCCCTTTTTAATATCCCTCACTGCTTTCCTCTGTATTTTAGGGTTGCCGAAGGTTCAATTTATACCTGATTTGATTCAAAAATTTATCGTCAACCCCAATCCGGTTAGATCAAATAAATCGTTTATGCAGCACAACATTAATGCGACGCTGGATGCTTATGATTTGAAGAACATCAAGACAGTTGATTTGAGTATTAAGCTGGATGCCACGCAGGACATTAATACTTGGGGTACTCAAAAGCATTTTGAGAATATTCCCGTATGGGACAGAGAAATAATCATTGACAATTATAAGCAATTACAGGAAATCAGGCCTTATTACAAAATCCTGTCTGTCGATGAAGATCGCTATTTTATTCTCGGCCATACCCGGCAGGTTAATCTGGCGGCCAGAGAAATTGATATTTCGAAGCTGCCGCCTGAAGCCCAAAACTGGGAAAACACCCACTTGCGCTATACCCATGGTTATGGCGCTGTTGTCTCACCGGCTGCTCAGGATGCCGATAAACCGCTGGTCTGGTATTTACGTGATTTAAACATGAATTCCGATGTTGGCTTCAGCATCAAACATCCGGATATCTACTACGGCGAGGGGCAATACGGCTATGCCATCGTCCCCAATAAGCTCAATGTCGTGGGAATTGCTGGTTCTGACCCGGAAATGGCAGGAGTTTACCATGGTGAGGGAGGCGTCCCCATTCCATCCCTGTTCAGAAAAGCACTATTTGCCATTTATTTGCAAGATGAAAAAATATTCTTTTCAACCAATATAACTTCACAGAGCAAGCTCAAGATACGCAGAAACATAACCGAGCGCATTCATACGCTAACCCCTTTCCTGCATCTGGATAAAGACCCTTATCTGGTTATATCCAAAGACAGATTTTACTGGATACAGGATGCTTATACTCTATCAAATTGGTATCCAGTCTCCAAGCCGGCTGACGATGATTTTCTGGACGGTCATCAAAAATTCAACTACATACGCAATTCCGTTAAGGTTGTTATTGATGCCTTTGATGGCGATGTTGATTATTATATTTCTGATCCATCAGATGCGATTATTCAGGCATATTCCAGCGCTTATCCAGGATTATTTAAACATCTGAATGATATGCCCATGGAATTAAAAAAACACTTGCGCTATCCGCGTGACCTTTATTACATGCAGATGAAAGTTTATGCAAAATATCATCAGCTGGATCCTGCATTATTTTATGAACAGGCCGAAACCTGGCAGTTTGCCAATGTCCGGGGGCAGCCAGTATTGCCTTATTATCAAACCATGGACTTTGGCAACTGTAATGAACGGGAAGAATTTGTCATGATTGACCCAATGACACCCGTTAATAGAACTAATCTCAGCATGATAAGTATCGCCGGCACACTGGATAAAACCAATTGCAGCCTGGATTACAAACCCGGTATTACCGTTTACAAGTTCGGTAAAAATGTTCAAGTCAATGGACCTGCGCAGGTTGAAGCCCTGATTCACCAGAATCCGTTAATTTCAGAGCAATTTACCCTATGGGATCAACGTGGCTCTCGGATTGAAATGGGACGTATGATTATCCTGCCGATGGGCAATAGTGTTCTGTATGTACAACCCATTTATATAGCCTCAACCACAAACAAGATACCTGAATTAATCCGGGTAATTGTGTCAATTGGCAATGAAGTTGTTATGGATAAAACCTTATGGTCAGCCTTCAAACGTTTAAAACAAATATATCTTAAGACCAATACCAACGGTGTAGGAGAAGGAACACCTGAAGCCATTGATAAGCCGCTAAAAAATTAAAGCGTTAAGACAGTTCGGCGTGTGATTAAAATTACGGTTTTAATGAATTTCCTATGTCAACCATGCTGGATGATTTCGGGTCGGGCAGCGACAGGGCCGATGCTGTTGACTTAAGAGATAACAAAATATATATGGTATCGGCGCTATGTTCTCCCTGACCAGATATCGGTAATCCGGATTGAGAAATCCATCCGGCATGGCATGGCGCAAACTTTGCCATGTAAAAGCCATGCCAGATTTCAAGTTATCTTGGTAAATTTATTCAATTAATATCTGTAACATTACCGAAAAACCAACAGGCATCAGCGACTTAGTTTACTCACCTCTGAGAATTATCTTTCCCAAATTGATTACGGTCTTCTTTTTTATGATTAGTTTTTTTCGAAACTAATGTCTCATCTATCTTTCAAGAGGGTGACTTTGAGTTGTATTGGAAAAATACAAAAGGTTTGGATTATGTTTAGGGGACCTCTAATAATTCAATTTTGAAAAAATGGTACTTATATTTTTCAATGAGTTACATTCATAAATCTTATGAAAAAAGCTATTATTAGAGGTTCCCTTTAATTGCTTTACGCTCAAAATCCTTAAGGTTATAAAATATTTTCTGCTTTGGAATATTGTCTATTTCATCCGCATCTTTAATCCTGCGCTGCAAAAAAATACTTCATTACAATATTGCCCCATGATCTGAGCCGCTTTGCCGGATAAGTCAACAAACTGTCTGGCCAAGCGGTTATCGGCTATCACACCCAGTCCAACTTCATTGTGTACCAAAACCATATCAGATGGTAACTGCATCACTGCTTCAAGTTCCTGCAAAATATCGGCTTCGGAAATTTGGTGATAAAGCAGGTTGTTCAGCCACATTGATACGCATTCAATTAACACTGGCCCCGGGCATTTTTCCAGGGCATCAAACAGCTTAACGGGTTCTTCAAGGGTAATAAAAAAATCCTGACGGCGTTGTTGATGAATGTGTATGCGGGCTTGCATTTCATCATCAAAAAATTCAGTAGTTGCCAGATAGTAAGGTTTATTTGTACCCGCTTGTTCTAAAATACAGGTTTCCGCCAGTCGGGATTTTCCGCTTTTTATGCCACCTATAAACAGGGTTTTCATGCCGGCAATATTCCTGCCGCCAATAGAATTAAAACAAGCAGATTAATACCTGTTTTCATTGCTAATGCCTGCGCGAGTGTAATGCTGTTAACCGGATTCACCGGTAAGCCCAATGCCGGTTTATGTTTGAGCTGTCCGTGATAAAAGGCGTCGCCGCCTAAAGCAACGCCTAGAGCTCCTGCCATTGCGGCAATGGGGAAACCGGCATTGGGACTTTCAAGCTTATGACCGTCACGCAATAAACACTGCCACGCACGACGTTTATCTTGTGCCAATAAAACTATAAATAACGCCGTCAGTCGTGCAGGAAGATAATTGGCAATATCGTCGGCAATGGCTGCCGTTCTGCCAAAATAAAAATAGCGCTCCGTTTTATAGGCAATCATCGAATCCATTGTATTAATGGCTTTATAGACTGCAATCCCCGGCAGGCCAAATAGCACCAGGTAAAACAGTGGCGCAATAACGCCGTCGCAGAGATTTTCGGCCCAGGTTTCCAGGGCGGCTTTATAAAGGTCTGTTTCCGTCATCGCCCCGGTATCGCGGCTAACCAGTAAACTCAAGGCTTTTCTAGGATGTTCAGCAGTAAGTAATGCGGCAACACTTTCATGTAACATGTTCATTGCCAAACCTGTCGATGCAAATAGGGCTAAAACCGGTAAGGACAACCATGCGGGCAAAAATCCACACAGATAAACAAGAGCGTTACTAATCAACAGTGTCAACGCTAATAAACTGATGACCAATAATGCACCTGGTAAAATCAGGTTCTGGTAAAAACGCCGTTCAAATCCCGAAATAAATTCGCCGATAAACACTACCGGATGTTTACAGGGGAATTCACCAAACAGCATATCGATAAGATACGCCAAAGCCGCCAGTTCAAACGCCATCAATCTGTTTGTAACGCATGCAAAATAGTGGCGGTATCCAGATTTTTCGCCACCATGCTGGTAAAGCTGTAGAGCTGCGTTTCACGATAGCGTTCATAGTCATAACCCTGATATTGGGAGTTAATAGCTCTAAAATAATCGCTACGGAAAGCATCATCATCAAAAACACCATGAACATGCGTACCGGTAAAACGCCCGCCTTGATAGTACAATGGATACTTGTCCATGCGTCCGCAATGGATTTCATAGCCTTTGATTGCAGTGTATGAATACAGTTGATAATAGCCGCGCTGGAGAATTTTAGGGTTTTGATAGACAACAATATCATCAATAAAACTTAAGCCCGATTCGACGCTGGCCGTGTCATGCTCCAGCATATCAGGATCATGCAGGCTTTGGCAGAGCATTTGAAAACCGCCGCAAAGTCCGAAAACGGGTTTATTAAACTGCTGAAGTTCTTTAAACAAGCCCTGTTTTTTCAGCCATTGCAGATCTCGGATCACAGTTTTACTGCCGGGCAACAGCACCATATCAAAATTATTCAGCGGGCGATAAGCATGAATCAATTCAACATAAATTTCAGGATCGGCCATCAGCACATCGAGATCGTTATAATTGCTCAAGCCAGGATAGGCGATAACGGCAATGCGGATTTTGACATCCTCCAGGCGCTGTTGATAATTTCGTAGGGACTGAGAATCTTCCATGTCGATATTCAATGGCTGAAAAGGCAGTACACCCAACACAGGCACGCCGAATCGCTCTCTAATGATTTTTTCGCCCTCATCGAAAAAAAAACGGTCGCCGCGGAATTTATTGATGACCACACCAATCACATTGCTGCGCATGACCGGATCCATCAGCGCCAATGTACCGTAAATTGAGGCAAAAACACCGCCACGCTCAATATCTGCTACTAAAATATTTTTGGTATTGAAGGCATTGGCGACAAAGGTATTGGAGAGGTCTTTAGATAATAAATTTAATTCGACTGGCGATCCCGCACCTTCGGCAATCACCAGATCATAATCTTGCTGCAAACGGGAAAATGCGTTCTGGACATGCTGTTTTAGCTGATCAATCTCATCATAATAAGCAGCTATGGGTAGTGTTTTATGAACCAGGCCGTTCACAATCACTTGCACCGATCCATTGCCGTGTGATTTGAGCAATACCGGATTAAATAAATAACTCGGCTCTATCCGCGCGGCCTCTGCCTGTAGATATTGCGCTCTGGAAATCTCGCGGCCTTCCTGGGTGACTGCTGAATTATTGGATACATTTTGCGCCTTAAAGGGCGCAACCTTTAAGTCCTGGTCTGCAAAAAGCCGGCACAAGGCCATTACCAGGGTGGTTTTACCAGCATCTGAACTGGTGCCAAAAACGGCTAATGGTTTCATTTGTAATATCTTCCGGGATGTAATAACTATTGATGCGGGCCGGTTTTAGACGCCCGCTTTACTCTCAACTGCATTAAGGCGACTGTAGCCGCTGCCATAATCAACCTTTAAGGACAGTGCTTTTAAACTTTTTGCCAGTTGATCTAAAGAAGCCCTGTTTTTTACGGCAAAACGCACATAACTTCTATCCAGACCTCCAAAATTATCGCAGACGCGGATTAAAATTCGCGAAGGTTCCAATTGCTTCTGCAAATGGTAACCGTCACCGCCATCTGCCAATCGTGCTAATAAAAAGTTGGCTTGCCCTGGATAAATCTTGTCAAACAATTCTGAACTTTGCAGCGCCTGATAGAGTAAATCTCGCAGCAACGCTGTTTGCTGCCGGGTCTTTTCTATAAATGCAGTATTTGCCAGCGCTTGCTGCATGTATATCATATCAAGACTGGACAATTTCCATGCAGGTTCAACACGTTTTAGCTCTGCTATTGCCTGTGCTGCCGCCATAATAAACCCGATACGGATACCTGCACAGCCATAAAATTTACTTAAGGATTTGATAATATAAAGCTTATCGTAATTGGCTATGTGTTGGGTTACCGAATTTGCACTGCAAAAATCCAGGAACGACTCATCGATAATGATGGTGCAGTCTGCCGCCTGCCACGTTGCCAATAGTGCTTGCAGGTCATAAAGCTGTCCGTCCGGCGTGGAAGGATTAACAAAAATCACTGCGCTCCGTTCCGGAATGGTTAATGTTGAGCTTAACCCGAGCCGGTTAATATGATGCTGCTTGCAACCGAGTTCCCAGGCAATATGAGCATATTCACCGTATAAAGGAGAGTATAAGACCAAATCTTCCGGTTGTAGCCGGCGTATTAAAGCAAAAATGGCAGCGCTGGCGCCGTTAAAAACTTCAATATCTGCATTGGCAGGAGCAGGATAGCGGCGTTTAATTGCCTGTTTTAACAGGCTG
>Ga0265297_10010422_pt1 | contig 11691 bp, 6 predicted proteins | sample Munlanlwell13791_FD_192502 | JGI IMG/M metagenome (GOLD analysis project Ga0265297, IMG submission 192502) | Leachate microbial communities from a municipal landfill in Southern Ontario, Canada - Leachate well 137-91 | ecosystem: Engineered > Solid waste > Landfill > Unclassified | place...
TATTTGAACAAATACAAACAAATCAGATTTTACCTGAACAGATAGCAAAGTTTGCACCAGAAAAGGTAAAGATCGAAATAAATAAAAATATTACACAAGAATTAATATCATTATTAAAAGAAATTGATAATTTTGATATTATACTTAAAGTAGATATTGAAACAAATATTAATGAAATAAGAAAAAAGTTTTCTGTAAATGTTATAAATAATGTTGGAATAATGGATAATATGGAATTTAGTGAAATTTTGAATGGTAAAATTAATCCAAGAACAATTTTAACATCAGAATCGTCGGTAGTTAGATCCTTACATGTAAAACGAGCATTATTTACATTATTCAATAATTATAACCAAATAATAAATTATAATAATATATCAAAATTATCATCATCACTCAATTACATTATAGAATTACAAAAGGATGCATTTATGTTAATAAAACAACTTCCAACAGATACTGAATTTGAAGATCAACTTTTGGATAATATAAAAAAAATAGAAGACTATAATGTTATAGAACCAAATAATATTCTCGTTGGAGAGTATATTTATACATCGTATATAGATAGATTAGTCTATCTAATTAATATAAATAATAAACTTGTTAAGAGAGGTATAAAAATTAATATGCTAACAAATCTCGCTATTCTAAGTTTATATAATTTTATATTAAATAATGAATATCGTTGTAAACCATCTCTAATGGAAGAATATATGGTAAAAATTAGGGAAAGAACTTATGATGAATCTACAACAGACAATGTGGTTTTTGAATCAGATGAAACCACAATGATAGACGATGAAGCAATTCAAGAAGAGACAATATTAGATGAAGATGAACCAGATGATGTATTTGATATGGGTGAAGATTTAGATGATGAAGTAAATGATGAAAATTTAGATAACTTATTAGAGAATTAAAAAAAATTATATATAAATCTTTTTTTGATAATTTTCAAAATTAGGATTTTCATATAAAATTTCATAATCTTCTTTTTTATTCGTATAGTGTCTTCTAATTATATTGAAATAATTATCACCTAATTTTCCAAAATATTTAGAAATATTCTTAATTCTATTTAAGTCATTTATTTTATTTAAAATATACACTATAATTAAATCTATATTTTCGTCATTTATAATATCATTAAATTGATTATATATAACATCAAAAGTATCATTTTCTTCAAATTTATATATTATTGTTTTGAGTTTATTTTCTGTGGTTAGATTATTACTAGCTTTATCAATGGTTATTATAAATGAATTGTTCCAGTCGGTATGTATATATTCGTCGCCGGACTTTATAAAAATATCAATTGATTTATTCTTATCATTAGTTGTTATATAATGTAAATTTAAATATACTTCTCTTCCTGGTGGAGTAAGTAAATATATTAATATAATTAAAATAATTACTGCAAATCCTAAATAATAATATTCCATTTATATTATTCTTTGGATATTATTTCATAATAAATAAATTATGTAAATATTTATTAAAAAAATAAGTTGAGTATAAATTATCATACTTTATTGTATTCTATTACTATATTCTATTACTATATTCTATTATTATATTTCATTATATTATTATAAAATTCCTATATTATCAGTTTCATCTTCTGGTTCAATAGATAAAAGATACTTCATCAAATAACTTCATTACAAAAAGAAATTCAATTTTTGTTTTTCAAATTTAATAATTAATTTTTAATTCAGTATCCATATATATTATTTCCGTATTAATAGATTCATTTTTACTATATAAATCAATATCTTCTGCGTTATGAACTGCGTCTATTACCTCACTTCCAGCACTAGCATAATCTCTAAGCATAATACCTTCTCCAATATGATCTCCTAAGTCACACTCCGGAAACATAGTAGGTGGTACGCTAGAATTGTTAGACATATTTATGTTAATTAAGTATATTATTATAATTATATTTTTAAATTTATATAAATTTATATAAATTTATATAATAGATTAGTTATTAACTATAAATTCAATTTTTAATTTTAATGGATAATAAAAATATTACAGAAAAATTGATATTATGGAAATGGAATAAATTAAATGAGATGTTTCCAAGAGAATTACAACTAAATACTAAGTCTTTATTAGAAAAATTTGAAGATTATTATTTATTTATGTTCAGTCATTTATATACAAGATATGAAATTATAAAATATATAAAGATGAAACTACAACCTATAATAAATAATGCATGTATATTTAGGATAAAAAGAGAGAAAATAGAAACAATATACTCAATTATATATTTTAATGGTATTATTCCTAATTATGTTATGAATTCTGGAACATTTAATTCCAACGATGGTGAATGGAGAGAAAGTTTGATTAAATATGACGATTTCGAAGAATTTTGTCAAAAAATAATTAAAGACCATCCTCAAATAGATAATTATATTACAGAACAACTAAAATCGAAAAAATTTGTTATCAATTATAGTATAATTTCAAATAATAAAATTTCGAAGGATAGAATATCAGCATTCGTATTAGATACACGAATGCAAATATTTACTCTAATTGTATCTTGGTTAAAATTTTTCATTAAATCAGAAGAGGGGCAAAGAAAAGAAAATCATATGAATCAAAATTTTGTACATGCAATAATAAGTTCAAATGACATGGTTTTTCTAAATAAATTTGAAGTAGAAAATTTACCTTTACCGGATTATCGTAAAATGAAAATAATGGTTCATGGACTAATTAGTTATTCTACTGCTGGGTTATATCAATGTGGTCATAAAATTATTCCTCTTTCTATTAATGAAGTTAATAACGTACAAAATATTAGATTCAATGCATGGAGAGAATACTTTATAGTAAGTTTAACAAATAATTTAATAATAAATAATATAAGTCCGTCATTTCCGGTATTAGGTATGTGGTTTTTAATAAATGGAAATAATATTATAGACCTATTTGAAAACGAAAGCATGAAAACCAAATTTCGAAATAGTGAATTAGCGAAAAAAATGATGATTGAATTAAATAAAAATATAAAATATATACCAAAAAATAATAGATTTATAAATATCATTAAAAAATTTAATGAAATAAATACACATGCAAATGATATAATTATGTCAAACTATGCACTTATTATTTTTATGGAAAAAATAGGAACAACAATGTATGATGTTCCGAGATTTTATACTACACGAGACACATATAAAAAACAAATTGGAAATATGTTTACAGATTATTATATATTTTCAAAATATATGTTTGAAATTATTTATGCATTATATTGTATTAATTATAAACTTGGTATCATGCATGGAGATTTACATTTAAATAATATTGTTTTATTTAAGAGAAAATTTGAGATAATTGAAACTGAAGGAAATATATATTCAATATTTATAGTTGATGGAACTACAAAATATATATTTCCCGATAATGGAGCACATATTGGTTTAATAGATTTCAGTAGAACAATTGTAAATTCAAAAATTATATCACAAGTTGAAGATCCAAAATTTGCAGAAGCACAAAGACGATATATTATATCAATATATGATGATAAAAATGTATTACACGACTGGACTAAAATATATGGAAAAAAACTTGAAAATTTACTAATTGAAAACTTTGATTTAGCATTTAAAATAATTACTGCAACAGACACATATATTTTATTTAGAAATCTGTACACATACTTCAATTACTTAAATAATAATAAAACTTTAGAGGTAAACCCAGAATGTCTTTCACTTTTAATTAAAATACGAGAATTATCAATGTATTACATAAAGAATATGATGGAAAGGGCAATTAATAAAGAAATAACAAGTATTGAATATCCAAATTTAACAATACTTAAAGAGTGTTTCTCTCAGTTTAAACTATCAGAATTTAGAGAAATATATGAAAAGATATATATATTAGATGTTTTTGATGCAACGAGAGAAATGAAAATGAATTTACAGAATTATGATGATTTTCCATCTTTTATAAAATATGAAGATGAAATAAAACTAAAAAAGAAATTTAAACTACAAATAGATGATGATAAAAAAATATATGAAGAGTATATGGATTTTCAGGAATTTCAAGAAAAGGAAATTAAAAAGGTTAAAAAGGAAATGGAAAAAATACCAACTAAATTAATATCTGATACGGAAGAGGAAAAAGAAAAAGAAGAAAAAGAAAAAGTTAATGGTTCTATGGATATTAATATTAATAATAATATTGATATTGACATTGATACAATTGAATTATTATAATTTATTTTTTTTGAAAATTGAAAATCATTTAAAGATATAAGAATAAAAATAAAAGGAATAAAAATGCCAAAACATGGAGATAAAATACATCTTAATGATGAATTTCCCACTCGTGATGAATTTTTAGATGGAAAACAAATGAATGTTCAGTATAACTTGATTAAACAAAATAAACCATTATTATTTATGCCTACTGATGTGGTCGAAAAAAATGAGAAACAATGTTATAAACTTTACATGTTTGGTATTTTACCAGACGGATCTAAAACTACAATTATCATTGATGATATACAACTTGATTTTGCCGTCAGAATACCAAGAAGATTTGAAGTAGCAACATTTAAAAAGTATATTGCAGATTTATGTAAAAATATTCATACTAATCAGGGTGATAATATTAATATTCAATATGATATTAAAGAATATTACAAAGGAATTAGATATTCGCAAATTCATAAATGGATTATTTTGCGATTTAGAAATTTACAAGAAAGAAAACTAGCATTTGATTTGCTTAGTTCCGCTGGAATGCCAGAAGATAAAACAAAATCCCTTAAACTAGCAAATAATGATACATCTTCTTATTATAAAAAGGCATGTCGAGAAAACGATTTTACGTTTGGATATTGGAATTTGATTAAAAAATATCAAGTCGTTGAAAATTATATTGATACTAAATATACATTTAGAGTCAATCGTGCAAATATAGTTTCTTTAAGAAGTAAAAAAATAGAGAATTTAAAAGATGTAATTAATGGATTTGAAACGCTAATAGAGAAAGATAAATCCATAGTGATGACTTGGGATATTGAAACATACTCGCCAGATTTCGGTGAAGTTCCAAATGGAGAACTTGATAATACACGAGTATTTAGCATATGTTGTACATTTCATTTTGTTCATTTGGATATACCATTTTTACAAGTAGCAATAAGTAGTAAAGAATGTAAAACTGATCCAAATTGGTTAACTATTCAGTGTTCAAAACAATATGAGGTAATACAATCATTTTTAAAAATCATTTATTCTATAAAACCTGAATTTATAACAGGTTTTAATGATGGTAATTATGATTGGCCGTTTATTATTGCAAAAGTGCGTAAAGGAAATGACTTAATTACTGAAATGTACGAAAAATTAAATGTAATGCCAACATATGAACTAGATGAAAAATCTATTGAGATGCGACATATTAAAAAAGAAAAAATCAAATTAGAAGCAGGTGGTGTAGATATACAGCATACATCATTTGTAGGTAGTGGATATGTAGCATTTGATACTATGATTGAATATAGGAAATTATCAACCTATAAAACATCACCAAAGTGGAAGTTAGACTTCTTCTTAGAAAGTGAAGATCTACCTCGAAAAATCGAAATGCCTTATAAAACTTTATACGAGTGGTATAGAGATTATAATAAGTCTGAAGATTCAATGAATAAAATAAGACAAATTAATGAATATTGTGTGAATGATGCGATTTCTTGTCAAAGATTAAGTGTTAAAAGAGATTTAATTTCTAATGCCAGAAATTTTGCCGAAATTTCTTGTATGACAATTCGTGATTCATTCTACAAGGCGGGAGGCGGAAAGGTTAGGAATTATGTTTTTGGATTTGGATTTAGAGAAAGACAAACGCTTTATAATACAAATCAACCAGAACGAGAAGGCGGTAGTAAATACCCAGGAGCATATGTTATTCCACCTGTTAGAGGCGTTGTTCGTGAATTTATTGCAGTTGAACTTGGAAAAGAAGAAGCAAAAGACAATATAAGCAAAGTTCAAAAATACATGAAATCGATTTTTAAATTAGAAAAAGAAAAAGATGAAATGCTTGTGAAAATACAAAAGGATATTTGGGATCTTTTAAATGATAAATTTAAAGTCAATAAAAAGATATTTACTATGAGGCAAAAACCAAAAAGAGATTTATTGAAAAAATCAATTGAAGAATTTAAAGCAACAACAACAGACGAAAAGATAATTAATTTATTAGAAATAACTAATAAATTACTTGTTCATATGGATAAAATAGATAGTGAATATGATTATTTAAAAAAGTTAAATGACTTTAAAATTATATATGAATCGGATGTATTAAATAATAAAAAAGATGAGGAAAAAATTAAGGAAAAGGAAAAGGAAAAAGAAAAAGAAATAATCCAATCCTTAAAAAAAAGGTATTTAAATATCAAATCTAATAATAGAAAACAAATTATGAAGTTTGAAAATTTTATTGTTGGATGGTTATATAGGCCTTTATATGCACTTGATTTTTCATCACTATATCCATCTCTCTTTATGACTTATAATTTAAGTCCAGAAAAAATAGTTCTTACGCGCGAAAAAGCACAGCAATTAGAAAATGACGGAAATATAATGCATCATATATCATTTGAGTATGAGGGTTCAAATGTTGAGGGATGGTCTATTAGACATAAAAATAATCGTGAAACGATGGGTATATTTTCAGCAATTTTAAAGGATCTATTTGATAGAAGAAAATCAATTAAAGTTCCATGGATGAATTATAAAAAGAAAATAGAAAAAATGGAAAATGACTTTACAATAGAACAATTAACAAATAACGAAGAATATAAAGAAGCAGTATTTCAGTATCGGAAACTTGATTCCGAACAATTAGCTGTTAAGGTATTAATGAATACATTTTATGGTGAAACAGGAAACGCAAAATCTCCTTTATTTCTACTTGTAGTTGCAGCTGGAATTACAACTGCGGGTCAAGCAAATTTGAAGAGAGTTATGGCGTGTTTAGAAAAGAATGATTATAAAGTAAAGTATGGTGATACGGATTCAGTATATGTAACTCCATCAAATAAAGAATATAGTTTGGAGGATTTAATGTATATTCTGCATCCAATTCAAGGTTTAAAAGTAGAGGAACTTCAAGTAGAAAATATTAAAAATTACTACATTAGAATTATTAACTCAACATTTGAAATTGCATCAGATAGTCAATCAAAAATCAATACTATGCTTGAATTAGATAACGGAACTAAATTCCTAAATATGGCATATGAAGAAATCTTATTACCAGCAGATTTGAATGGAAAAAAGAAATATCATGGAATTGCTCATCAAGAAGTAGCAAATATACAAACAGATAAAATATTTGAAAAAGGATATAAAACAAGGATTGCATCAACTATGTTACGTAAAATTCTTAAAGAAATACAAGTAATTATATTTGACGTAACTGGTGCGAAGGATATGATTGAGGTAGTTGAAGAAGAATTGGATTCGGTATATACTCGTGAATGGAATCCACAGGACTTTATATTGAATTGTGCTTATCGTTCAAAGAAAAATAATGTCGCCGTACATGAATTTGTTAGACGATTGCGTGATCGTGGTGTTGATGTACGTGAAGGAGATAGGTTGGAATACATAGTTCCTCGCATATATCCATACAAATATAATGCAAGAGGAAATAAAATCAAACTTAATGCCGGTGAAAAATACGAACTTGCAAGTGTAGTTATTGATAAGAAAATGCCTATTGATATTAATTATTATATAGAAAAACAAGTTAAAACCCTATTAGCGAGACTTATTTCATATCATTCAAACTTCAAAGTTAATGGAAATGATGAAGAGAATATAATGAAATTATCAACAAAATATCTTACAGAATATTGTAAAAAATACTCACAAAATTATGCAAATAAAGGAAAAATATATCAGCAAATATATAAAAAAGTATATGAGCAAGTTAATACGAAATTCGAACGAAGTGGAGTTGATACAAGTTTATTATTTAAATTTAATCCAGAAAAAAAGTCTATAATAGAACAAATTGAAGACGAGGCAAAAATGGAAGCATCAAAGGCATCAGCTGGTCTAAAAAGATATTATGATGATATTATGGGAATTGTTCGACCAAAAAGTAAAGATGATAGAGAGGAAATTATTGAAGAAAACAAAGAAGAAAATGAAGAAAAAGATAATATAATAACAAAAACAAATACATTAAAATATCAGACAATTATGGCAAAATTAATCATACAAAGTTACTATAATGAGAATAAACAAAGAAGTAGCGAAAATAATATTTACACTTTAGCGGGTATATATTTTGGTAAAAATAGTTATACTGATTATGAATCAAAATTATTTAATAAAAGTAGGAAAGATTTAATAGGTAAGTTGTCGGAAATATCAGAATTACTTAATAAGGTTTATTTATCAAGAGATGAATGCACACAAACATTTATTAATAAAATTCGTGGTCTTACAAATGTGGATAATTTGTATCTAAAACCTAATGAGGAAATTCCAACCACGGATGATATTTTAAAGAAAGCAAGTATAGAACATGAAATGAAACATATTGATTTTAAATTTACAAATGATGAAATTAAATCATGTATTGTAGCATATAGTGTCCATAAAGAGTTAATAGAAATATATAGACGACACTTAACAACTGAGGAGATTGTAAAAGAAATAAATAAAAAAAGAGATATTATGTCAAATATATTAACATTGGATTTTCCAAAGGAAAACTCATTATCAAAATTTATTCAACAAATGGAAAACAAATAAATATTTTTTCATGAAATTCAATTAATAAGTAATATAATTCTTTAATAGAATATTTTTCATTAAAATACCAATTTAATAAATTATTTGTTCCAATATTTACACACAAATTAACCCATAGTAATGCATCATTAGCTAATTCTATTATTTTAGATATTTCGTCCAATTTATATGGTGATAGAAATGAAAATATAGAAAATTTTAATTCGTTTGGTAATTTATCCATTATTTATATTATAAATTCAATTTTTATTATGTAAAAAAATTATTCTGGTGCTCCATTTTCTCTCAACCATTTAACTATTTCAAAATGACCATTTAGAAAAGCACAATTAATTGCCCACACATTCCAAGGTGCTCCATTTTCTCTAAACCATTTAACTAACTCAAGATGACCATTTTTAGAAGCATGAGCAATTGCCCACACATTCCAAGGTGCTCCATTTTCTCTCAACCATTTAACTATTTCAAAATAACCATTTTCAGAAGCACTAGCAATTGCCCATTCATCCCAAGGTGCTCCATTTTCTCTCAACCATTTAACTATTTCAAAATGACCATTTTGAGAAGCATTATTAATTGCCCATTCATCCCAAGGTGCTCCATTTTCTCTCAACCATTTAACTATTTCAAAATAACCATTTTCAGAAGCGTAAGCATTTGCCCATTCATCCCAAGGTGCTCCATTTTCATGAAGATAAACAAGACAATCAAGATGACCATTTTTAGAAGCATACGCTACTGCCCATTCATTCCATGGACATCCATTTTCATGAAGATATTTTAAGCATGGTAAATGATTATTAAGAGAGGCATTTTTAGTTGACCATTCATCCCAGGGGCAACCATTTTCATGGAGATAAATTAAGTATGTTAAACGACCACTTAAAGAAGCATATGACGCTGCATGTCCGTCCCAAGGACAACCATTTTCATGAAGATAAACAAGACAATCAAAATGACCATTTTTAGAAGCATATGAAGTTGCATGTTCGTCCCAAGGACAACCATTTTCATGAAGATAAACAAGACAATCAAAATGACCATTTTTAGAAGCATATGATATTGCTTGTCCGTCCCAAGGACAACCATTTTCATGAAGATAAACAAGACAATTAAGATAACCATGTTTGGAAGCATTTTTTGTTGTAATTTTACTCCAAGGACATTTATTTTCATGTCCATATATTAATCCATCTAAATATCCATGATTAGCACATAAAGTAGTAATATAGGTATTGTTAATTGTATAAATTTTATTATTAATAAGATTTTTTATGAAACTACGATTATATTTAAAAATTTTAAAAATAATACATTTATGTGTTGTTTTTTCTTTCAATAAACATTTGATAGAATATACATCATTATTTTTTATACTTTTGGTTATAAATACTGCAAATTTGAGTTTCGATTCCATCTTTCCTGATAGCATTATGGCTACTTCATATTTTTCATTCCATGGAAGTTTGATTTGTTTAAATGTAATTGATTTTGCAATTTCAAATTTATTTGTTATTAAATAAAACCATATTAAATCATCACTTGCTTCTGGAAGAAATTGTAACTTTCTTAAATTTCCAGCATCAAGAAATTTACATATTTCTAACAATAACTCACTCGGTAATTTATTCATTATTATATAATTATTATTAATTTTTTCAATTTTTATAAAAATACTTTTTGAATTAATTTAAAGTTATAAAGTTTGTAAATATAAATATAAAATGTCTTCAAAATTAAAGAGTGATGTTTTCACACCAAAAAAATTGCCAAAATTATGACGGATGAATTATTAAAATTTGGAGTAATAGAAAAATCAAAATTATTAGAACCATCTGCTGGTTCTGGTAGATTATTACAATATTTACCTGAATGTATATCTATTGATGTGATTGATATTAATAACGCATATTTAGAAAGATTAGAAAGTAAATATAATAACAAATTTAGAAAAATACATATTTATTGTCAAAATTTTCTTAAAACAAATTTTAGGAAAAAATACGACTATATAATTATGAATCCACCATATATACGAATTAAAGAATTAACTGAACAACAAAGAATAAACGTTGAAGAGTTTAACAAAAAATCAGCAATTAAAATAACTGGAAATCTTGATATATATTTATTGTTTTTAATTAAATGTATAAATTTATTAAGTGATGTCGGTCGTCTTGTAGCAATCATTCCAAATTCATTTTTACATACAAAGTCTGCACAACCAATTCGCACTTATTTAAATGAGAATAATTTAGTAGAAAATGTAATTGATTTTAAGTCAGATTTGATATTTGATGTTAATGTCTATGTATGTATAATTACAATTTCAAAACAAAACAATATTAAAATATTACAAGAATTATATTTAGATAATTCAAAAAATAAACAAAATAAAAAAACATTAGGTAGTATAATTAAAGTATCAAATGGAATAGCAACGTTGAGAGATAAAATATTTATACATAACGAAAAAATATTTGATGAGCCGTGTTGGAAGCATTTGTTTAAAGTAAGTAAAAATGAAAAAAAGTATATTATATATCCATATAAAGATGGAAAAATTCTTGATAGAACAACATTTAAATCAAATAATCCACAAACATATACATTTCTCAGAGCAAATAAAGATGAATTGTCAAAAAGAGATAATGGTAAAAAAGAATATCCAGAATGGTATGCATATGGTAGATCACAAGCAATTATTAAACCAAAGCAAGATGAAGTATTATATATGTCTGTTATTATGAATGATAATTTAAAAATATATAGAAAAAAACCAATTTTATTTATCTCTGGTTTATGTATTGAATTAAAAACATCAAATAATGAATACACATTAGATTTTGTTGAAAAAACA
>Ga0265297_10010423_pt1 | contig 11690 bp, 13 predicted proteins | sample Munlanlwell13791_FD_192502 | JGI IMG/M metagenome (GOLD analysis project Ga0265297, IMG submission 192502) | Leachate microbial communities from a municipal landfill in Southern Ontario, Canada - Leachate well 137-91 | ecosystem: Engineered > Solid waste > Landfill > Unclassified | place...
ATCCTGGTCGGGTGATCGCTATAATTTTGCGTTCATTGCCGAGGGCCGGGTTGATTTCCGAGACCTCGTCAAGGAATTGGCCGGCCGGCTGGGCGGCAATATCCGTCTGACGCAGATTGGGACGCGTGACGAAGCACGATTGTGCGGAATCTGTGGCCCCTGTAGCCGCGATCTCTGTTGCCGCGGTATCTTGAAGGGTTTTTGTTCGATCACTTCTGAGATGGCGGAAGCGCAGCAAATTGCTCATCGTGGCAGCGACCGGATATCGGGCCTCTGCGGCCGCCTTAAATGCTGTCTCTCATATGAGTTTGAGGGATACAAGGAATTGGACGGTCAGCTACCCCCGATTGGTTCTAAACTGAACCGCGGTCAAGTGAAGGGGACTGTGGTCGGCCATCATATACTCAAGCAGTCGGTGGATGTGCGTATACCAGCGGAGCGTTCCGACGAGAGAGACGTGATCGTCGAATTGGATATCAAGCCGAATAATTCTCAGAAGAAACGTCCGACCTAAGCCGCCCGTTCGGGCGGTTTTAAATTTGGCCGGATATGTTATAATATAGCTAGCCTTTTTATTAAATCTTTCAATAAAGTATGAAGAAGATCAACATCGCAATCAACGGCTTCGGCCGTATCGGCCGGGCGGCTTTCAAGGCCATCTGGCTGCGTTTTCCCGGTCTTAATATCGTGGCAATCAATGACTTGACCGATCCGACGACGCTAGCGCATCTTTTGCGCTACGATTCCGTCTATGGCACGACTAAGCAAGAGATCTTGGCCGTTAAGGACGCCCTGGTAGTAAACGGCCGGAGCATCCCAGTTCTGGCTGTTAAGGACCCGGCTGAATTGCCCTGGAAGAAGCTTAGGGTGGATGTGGTTCTGGAATGCACCGGTCGCTTCACTAAGAAGGAGGATTTGGCAAAGCATCTGGCGGCGGGAGCAAAAAATGTCCTTTTGTCCGCGCCATCTAAGTCCGCCGGCGTACCGATCATCGTTCCTGGCGTCAATATGGAAAAGATCAAGGCGAGTGATCGGCTGCTATCGTGCGCTTCCTGTACGACTAACTGTCTAGCGCCGGTGACCAAGATAATCAAGGAGGTTTTCGGCATCAAGAAAGCGTTTATGACGACCATCCATTCCTATACCGCCGACCAGAATCTCGTTGACGGTCCGCACAAAGATTTGCGCCGCGCTCGCGCCGCGGCGCTTAACATCATTCCGACTACGACCGGCGCAGCCATCGCCGCGACGGAAACTATCCCTTCGCTTAAGAATAAATTTGACGGCCTGGCGGTGCGCGTGCCGACTCCGGTTGGGTCGCTCTGCGATACCGTTTATCTACTAGATAAGCGGACCACTGTGGCGGCTGTAAATGCCGCCCTCAAAAAGGCGGCCCGAGGAAAGATGCGCGGCATCATCGAGGCTTCGGATGATGAACTAGTTTCCACTGATATTGTCGGTAACGCGCACAGCGCAATCGTGGATCTCAAAAATACCCGTCTCGTGGGCGGCGATTTCCTTAAACTGATTTCTTGGTACGACAATGAGTGGGGTTATGCCAATCGTTTGGTTGAACTGGCTGATTATCTAGGCCGGCGCTAAGCCTCTCTTTTTAAATATTAATCTAAAACTATGATCGAAGAGACAAAACCAAAGTTGACCCCGGCCCTGGATAACCTGGAAATGGCTCTCAAGACCTGGTTTAAGCAGTTGAAGAAATTCGTGATGGTCTATGTCTGGAGCTTCTTGTATTCTCTAATTCCCGCCCTTATATCAATGGCGCTAGTAGCTGCCAGTGTCCGTTATGGCGCAGATAACGGTCTGCTCAGCGCCCTAATGATCTTGGGTGCCGGCCTAGCCGGTCTGGTGGCGATGTACTTTGCTATCCGCGGCCAGATTGGTGCTTTTCTTCTCATCAAGAAGGATTATGCCGGTGATGAGTTGGATATATACAAGGAGACCCGCCCCTGGTTCTGGCCATATCTGGGATTGTCGCTCCTGAGCGCTCTTTTTGTACTGCTCTGGTCTTTGTTACTCATCATTCCGGGCATCATCTACGCGGTGTTTTACAGTTTCGCCGCTTTTGTTTTCTTTTTTGAAGATAAGCGGGGGCGGGCGGCCATTCGTCGCAGCACCGAGCTTGTTACCGGATACTGGTGGCCGGTTTTTGGGCGCTTACTACTTGTCGCCATCTTCATTTGGGCGATACTCTCGATTGTCTCCTGGCCGCTTGTTTCTCTGGTCAAAGATAGTACGCCTTGGCATTTGTATAACTCCTTCGTGCAACTTATGAGTTTCCTGGTCGGGCCGATCGTACTCGTTTACAGTTATAATATCTATCAAGATCTGATCAAACTGAAAGCTAAAGGGTAGGATCGGGTCTTATTGCTTTTTCATGAATATTCCCGATCACATATTAGACATCGCGCGCCAGCTCCACTCGGCGGGTCACGCGGCTTATGCCGTCGGTGGCTGTGTTCGTGATATCCTCATGGGTAAGGAACCTAAAGACTGGGATATCACGACCGCTGCGCGGCCGGAAGAGATTCTCCAGGTTTTTCCGAATGGCAAGTACGAAAATACCTTCGGAACGGTTATGCTGCCTATTTATACGGCTAGTGCGGAAGAAAACGGCCATAAATCGAAACCTTCATCGATTGTCGAAATTACGACTTACCGCAGTGAACAGGGATACTCCGACCGTCGCCATCCGGATGAGGTCAGTTTTGAGACCGAACTCGATAAAGATTTGGAGCGACGCGATTTCACTATCAACGCGCTAGCGTTCAATCCCCTCGAGCCCGAGACTATAATCGATTATTTCGGCGGGCGTAAGGATATCAAGGCCAAGATTATTCGCTCGGTGGGCGAGCCAGCGGACCGTTTTAAAGAGGATGCTCTCCGGCTCCTCCGCGCCGTCCGCTTCAGTTCTCAGCTGGGCTTCGAACTCGAACCCAAAACGCAGCGGGGAATAGTCAAGCTGGCCGGTAGCTTGAAATTCGTTTCGCCCGAAAGGATACGCGATGAATTCGTGAAGATCCTGTCTTCCGATCGGCCAGCCGAGGGCGTGACGCTGCTCCATGAGACTAAGCTTCTCCAATATATCTTGCCGGAACTGGAACAGGGTGTGGGCGTGAAGCAGGACCGTCATCATATCCATACGGTCTTCAAGCACAATTTGCTCTCGCTTCAACATTGCCCGAGCCGCGAGTGGCCCGTCCGACTAGCCGCGCTGCTTCATGACGTCGGTAAACCTAAAACGCGTAAAATTATCGGTGGCATCGCCACTTTCTATAATCACGAATATGTCGGTGCTAAGCTGGTCGAGCGGATCATGACGCGTCTGAAGTTTTCCAATGAAGATCGGGAACGGGTGGTTAATCTGGTCAAGAACCACATGTTCTATTATAATGTCGGAGAGGTGACCGCCGCTTCCGTCCGTCGGCTGATTGTCAAAGTCGGTCGGCAGAACCTGAAAGACCTTATCGAGCTGCGCATCGCCGACCGCCTAGGTTCCGGTACGCCCAAGGCTAAGCCCTATAAGCTCCGCCACCTCGAATATATGATGGAGAAGGTCCAGAACGACCCCATTTCCGTCAAGATGCTTAAGATAAATGGTGATGACCTGATGCGCCTACTCGCTATCGCTCCCGGTCCGAAAATCGGCGCCATACTCGACGTATTACTGAGCGAGGTAATCGAAGAGCCAGAACATAATACTTTGGAGCATCTGGCCGAGCGAGCTAGAAAGCTGGCTGAACTGCCGCTTGAGGAACTAAGAGCCCGCGCCAGGGAAGTGATTGAGGAAAAGCGCGAAGAAGAGGATAAGAAGATAAAACGGCAATATAAAGTGTGATTTATAAACATTAATCAAAGATTATGAAAAAAATCATTTATATTTTAGTGTTGTCGGTGGTGGCGCTTAGCGTTTCCGCCTGCAGCTATGACGACGCTCCCGAGCCAGTGACGATCGATTTTAATAATTATTCAACGGCTGCGCCCGATCAGGCCGCACCGCCGTCGCCTGCTCAGCAGAACGACGTAAATATCAGTAACATGGAAACACCCGATAAGCAGGAAAACCTGCGCGACGAATATTCTCAGGCGATTATAAAGACCAGCCTTGGGAATATCACAGTTAAACTGTACGGCAGCGATTCGCCATTAACCGTCAATAATTTTCTTAATCTGGCTAAGGCGGGATTTTATGACGGCACTAAGTTCCACCGCGTCATTAAAGATTTTATGATCCAGGGCGGCGATCCGCTGAGCCAGGGAAGCGATACACGGCTTTATGGCACGGGCGGTCCGGGCTATAACTTTAAGGATGAATTTAACGATCATCAGCTCGTTTCTGGCAGCCTGGCCATGGCTAATTCTGGGCCGAATACCAATGGCTCCCAGTTTTTTATCGTAACGGCCGAGGCTACGCCCTGGTTGGACGGGCGACATACTAATTTTGGAGAAGTCGTTTCCGGCCTAGATATCGTGAAGAAAATCGAAGCGACTGAGACAGGCGTTAACGACCGGCCACTCACTGATGTCGTTATCGAGAGCGTTGAGTTGGTTAAATAGAGAGTACTTGTCGTAATACAAAAAACACCCCGCTTCAGGCGGGGTGTTTTAGTCAAATTCAGATAGTTAGAATCTCTTTTCGAGCGGGCGGGCCTCGTTAACAACAACTTGGCGTCCGTCCAGCTCTTGGCCGTTATACATATCGATAGCCGCCTGAGCTTCATCGTCATTTTCCATCTCAACGAAGCCGAAACCCTTAGAACGATGGGTCATGCGGTCCATGATGACGACGGCGGACAGGACCTTACCGGCTTTGGCAAAAGCCTCACCGAGGGTCTGATCGGTCGTCTTGAAGTTCAAGCCGCCGACAAATAATTTTTTCATTTCTTTGACACACTAAACTTTATTAAATTGTAAGACGACCTTTTTCTTAAAAAAGAGCGGTTGGTCCGCTCTTCTTTAAAAATTGCTTACCTACTTATATTTTACCGGAAATAGCGCGTGTCGTCAAGGATGAAGAAAGTCTATTAAATCAGGACCTTAACGCCCGGGCTCATCGAAGAGGATAGGCTGATATTTTTGATAAACGTGCCCTTCGCCGAGGACGGTCTCGATTTCTGGATGGTTTCGAGCAGGGCGGCATAGTTCTCTAAGAGTTTTTGGTCATCGAAACTAATCTTGCCGATGACCGTGTGGATATTAGCTGTGTCGTCGTTTTTGAAGCTAATTTTACCCTTCTTGAGTTCTTGGACGGTTTTGGCGGGGTTGGCCGTAACAGTATCATTTTTCGGCGATGGCATCAGACCGCGGGTACCAAGGATTTTGGCGATGACGGCCAGGTTCTTCATAAGCGCCGGTTCGGCAATGGCGACCTGAAAATCAGTCTTTTCGGTCTTCTTGATCTCTTTGATTAATTCTTCGCCGCCGACAAAATCAGCGCCGGCTTCTTTTACTTCTTTTTCCTTATCTGGCGTGACGAAGGCTGCGACCTTAATAGTTTTTCCCGTTCCATGGGGCAGGCTGACCGACGCCCGGACCTGTTGATCGCCTTTTTTAGTATTGATTCCGAGCCGAAAATGGACTTCCAAAGACGCGTCGAACTTGGTTTTGGTCAGCTTCCTGACGATCGCGAGCGCTTCGGCCGGCGAGTAGGCGGTCGTCTTATCGTAAATAGCGGAATTATCAATAATTTTCTTAGCGCTCTTCTTTACTTCTTTTTCTTTAGTCATAGGGTTAGTCGTGGTAAGCGTCTGCGATTCGCCATTTGCCTAACGAGGCAGGAGCGAAACGGACTCCCACAATTATAATTATTTTATTTCTACACCCATCTGCCGCGCGGTGCCGGCGATGATTTTTTTTGCCGATTCTAGGTCATCAGTGTTCAGATCGGGCATCTTAACCTTAGCGATCTCCTCGAGCTGGGCCATCGAAATCTTGCCAATCTTTTCGGTCAGCGGTTTACCCGAGCCCTTCTGGATTCCGGCCGCTTTCTTGATGAGCTCGGCGGCGGGCGGGGTCTTCAGGATGAAGTCATAGCTCCGGTCCTCGTAGACAGTAATCTCAACCGGGATGATGCTACCCATCTTATCCTTAGTTTTGTCGTTGAATTGTTTGCAGAATTCGGCGATATTGAGGCCATGCTGGCCGAGCGCCGGTCCGACCGGAGGAGCCGGATTGGCTTGGCCGCCGGGGATTTGCAGTTTGATCTTGGTCTTTATCTTTTTTGCCATATTATTGTTGCCATGTCGGAAAGCGTAGAAGCACCGCCTGCCTGTTATTTATGATAAATATCTTAGATTTTCTTTATTTGGAGGAAGTCCAGTTCGACCGGGGTTTCGCGGCCGAACATCGAGACCGAAACTTTAACTTTACCTTTGGCCTCATCTACCGCCGTCACCTTGCCTTCCATATTCTTGAACGGTCCTTCGTTAATCCGGACCGGCGTGCCGACTTCGACATCAATCTGGAATTTGGGTTCTTCGACGCCCATCCGTTTCTGGAGAGATTTAACCTCGGTTTCGCTGATTGGCGTCGGGATGGTGCCGGTGCCGATAAAGCCGGTCACATTGGGGGTATTACGGACGATATACCAGGATTCATCAGTCACTTCCATCTCGACTAAAATATAGCCGGGGAAGATTTTTTCTTCGACTACCTTGCGTTTGCCGTTTTTGATCTTGATCTTCTTTTCGGTCGGAATCAGGATATTAAAGATCTTATCTTCCATATCGAGTGATTCGACGCGCTGTTTGAGGTTCTGCGTGACGTTTTCTTCGTAGCCGGAGTATGTATGGATGACATACCATCGTCGACCTTGATTAAGAAGTTGCTTGGCCATATGACTTAAGAACTATATTAGCTAGAGAATAATTATATGAAAAATTTGAGTCCCTGAGTAAAGATATAATCCAAAATGCCCAGGAAGACGGCCACGGCCAAACTGATGCCGATGACCAACACGGTATAGCTGTAGGTTTCTTTCTTGGTTGGCCAGGTGACCTTTTTCATCTCGGCTGCCGACTCGGCAACGTAGTTTGTGATCTTGTTCATATTTATCAGGGTATTTAAAAATAGCCTCTCGGCCACTTATATCTAAAATAATACAGAATCTTGAAGCGCCTGTCAAGGGAAATAGCCTGGCCGGAGAAGGGCACTCCCGGTTGCTTTTTGGCTCTAAAGAGGCTACAATAATATTAACGATTTTAAATAATTCGTTATTTATGGTTAGCCCAAATTTGTTTAAACGGACCGAGGAAGTCCAGCCGGTCGCGGTCAACGAAAAAGCCAAGAAACTGTTTCAAATCATCTACAGCGAACAGACCAAAAAAGAGGAGCGGGACGAAAATGTCCCGCGTCTTAGGGTTTCGGCGCTTATTTCGCGACTGTCCTTTTTTTATGAGAAGATCCGTAACGCCATCGATTACGACGAAGAGCATCTCTTGCGTAAGAATGCGATAAGTCGGATACTGCGTCGTCAGTTAGTTATCGAAGGCGCAGTCATGGGGGCGAACAGCCGACAGATAGCCGAGCATTTGTTAGTCGAACTTATTAGAGGTAGCTATCTGCCTAACAATCAATTACCGGAAACGGCGATCAATGAAGTCGAGGCAAAGCTAGCCAAATATCTCCGTCTGAAAGACGAACTTTCCGCCCGGATGACCGCCAACTGGAGTTTGGGCGGAGATATCAACGAGACTAAAGACCTCGTCCAGCGTAAGAATAACCTGATTGGCTGGATCATCACCCTGGCGGCCTGCGAGATCGAGGAACACCTGGCTCCAGATCGCGTCAAGCAGACAATCGTTGATAATCTTTTTACCAGCTTGTCCCAGAAGATACAGCTCCCAAAGGATTTGCCCTATGAAGACGACCGTGAAATCCAGATTTACTTGAGTATCGGGCGGAAATACCTGAAGTTTGATGAAGACATGCTCAGCTTCGTTCTGTTTAAATATTATAACAGCGGTTGGACGGAATTCACCGGACGCTCCGACAAGATCGCGGTTATCGCTGACGGTCTCGACGCTCTCAGAAAGACCGTGGATACGCAGCTGAGTCATCCGCTTTCGCGCCAGCTCGACCGCATTGTTCGGCGTTATAGCCTATATTTATATATTTTATCGGAAACGATCGCGACTGATCCAGCCAAACTATATACCGAGCTTCAAAAAGGAGAGCGCAACCTGATCGCCGCTATCAATAAGGTTTGCAACCAGAAATACCGCCGGGCAAAGAATCGGCTGTGGCGGGCGGCTGTCCGCAGCATAATTTATATTTTCCTGACAAAGTCAATATTTGTCTTCTTGATCGAAGTGCCGGCTATCAAGCTATTCAACGAGCCGATTAACCCCGTCTCTTTAGCGGTCAATGTTTCTTTCCCGGCGCTGCTTTTGTTTATCATCGTCTTTTTGACGCGCAAGCCGGGAGACGATAATACCCGGATGATCGTCGACGGCATCAAAGAAGTGGCTCTTGCCGATGCGCCGACCGCTCAGCCGATAGTTCTCAGACAACCGGTGCGGCGTACCTGGCTCAAGGATTGGTTCTTCAATTTGATCTATGCCTCTGGTTTTATGGTTTCTGTTTATGTCATCGTTCGGGTACTTACCGCCATAAACTTTAACTGGGTGAGTATTATCATCTTTCTCTTCTTCCTGGCCTTCGTCAGCTTCTTCAGCGTGCGTACGACAAAAGGCCTGAAGGAACTGACGGTCGTCGAGCGTCGGGAAAATATCTTTACTCTGCTTCTAGACTTATTCTACATGCCGATCATCATGGCCGGACGCTGGCTGTCCGGGAAGTTTTCGAAAATCAATATCTTCATTTTCTTGTTTGATTTCGTGATCGAGGCCCCGTTCAAAGTCTTAGTGGAGATCGCTGAAGATTGGACTAAATATATCCGCGAACGGCGGGAAAATATCGAATAGTTATGAGCAGTCTCAGAATAGTCGCCACGCCGATCGGCAATCTGGAGGACCTCACATTTCGGGCGCGGCGTATACTTGAGGAAGCGGATTATGTGCTCTGCGAAGATACCCGTATCACCCGGAAACTCCTCGACCATTACGCCATCAAGACGCCGACAATTTCTTATCACCAGCACTCTGGCCCCCTTAAGGTCGCGAAGATCATCACACTTTTGAGGGAAGGCCGGGATTTGGCTCTAGTCACTGATGCGGGTACACCCGGTATCTCCGACCCGGGCGGCCACCTTATTTCCGCTGTTCGAGAAGAATTGGCCGATCAGGTGAGGATCGAGAGCATACCGGGAGTTTCCGCCTTGACAGCGGCCCTATCCATTGCCGGCGACGGCTTCGATCGTTTCTTGTTTCTCGGCTTCCTGCCACACAAGAAGGGCAGGCAGACCATCCTTCAGGAGATCGCCAACAGTCTTTATCCCGTAATCGTTTATGAGTCTAAGCACCGTATCCTGAAATTCCTGGACGAAATTGCCGCCGTCTTGCCCGCCGCCGCGATCATTGTCGCTCGGGAGATGACTAAACTTCACGAAAGCCAATATTTCGGTAATCCCGCCGCTGTTAAGAAACAGTTGGAAAGTGATCCTAACAATCTGAAAGGCGAATTCGTCGTCCTCATCAGGATTAAATAAGCAATATGTCGCAGACAGAAAAATATTTTTACGTAACGACCACCCTGGCGTACATCAATTCCGCTCCGCACATCGGTTTTGCGGCGGAGATGATCAAAGCGGATGTCATCGCCCGCTATCAGGCGCAGCGGAACGCCACGGTCTTTTTCAATACCGGAACAGACGAACACGGGCTGAAGATTTATCAGAAAGCCCAAGAGATGGGGATGGAGATCCAGCAATTCTGCGCTGAATATTCTGCCAAATTTCGCCCGCTCAAGGAAAAGCTCGACCTGTCCTATAATAAGTTTATCCGCACCACCGATCCGGACCACCAGCGCGCCGCCCAGGAATTTTGGCGTCGTTGCCAGGCCGCGGGCGACATTTATAAAAAACTCTATAAGGTCCGGTACTGCGTGGGCTGCGAGATGGAAAAGACCGACTCGGAGTTGGTAAACGGTCGCTGTCCACTTCATCCGGCCGCGGAGCTTGAAGTGATTGAGGAAGAGAACTACTTTTTCCGGTTTTCTCGCTACCAAGAAAAATTGCTCCGTCTTTATGAAGAACGGCCAGACTTCGTCGTCCCGGCGGGACGTCTGAAAGAAATCACGGCCTTTGTTGCTTCCGGCCTCCAGGATTTCAGCATCTCCCGCCTTAAAGAAAAGATGCCGCACGGCGTAGCCGTTCCCGGCGATGATAGCCAGGTAATGTACGTCTGGTTCGACGCGCTGGTTAACTATATCTCGACTCTGGGCTGGCCCGGTGATGAGGCGGGAAATTTTGGTCGTTATTGGCCCGGACTCCAAGTTTGTGGCAAAGATAATTTGCGTCCGCAAGCGGCGATGTGGCAGGCGATGCTCATGTCTGCCGGCTTGGAGCCATCTCGACAGATACTGGTCTTTGGCTTCTTAACTGTGAACGGCCAGAAAATATCCAAGAGCGCCGGTAACACTGTTGATCCCTATGAACTCGCCGATCGCTACGGCTCTGACGCCGTGCGTTATTATCTGTTAGCTGAAATTCCGCCCTTTGAAGACGGCGATTACTCCGAAACGAAATTTCGGGAACGCTATAATGCCGACTTGGCTAATGGCTTGGGGAATCTGGCGGCCCGCGTTTCTAATCTGCTGGAAAAAAATGTTATCGTCACTGAGCTCTCCGCTAGCCTGTCTCATCCGGGTATCTTAGAGACGGCGAACCGTTTTACGGCCGCTATGGAACAGTACCGCCTGAATGAGGCGCTCCAAACCGTCTGGGAGAAAATCAAAAATTGTGATATGTTACTGACAAAGGCCGCTCCCTGGAAGATGACTGATATCCAGGCGATCGGCGCGGTGTTAAAGCCGCTCGCTCAAGATATCCTAGATGTGGCTTATCTACTACAGCCTTTCCTGCCGCAAGCAGCCGGGAAAATCGTTAGTCAGTTCAGCTCCAGTCAGATAAAAAAAGGTGAACCACTCTTTCCGCGCCTGACCGAGAAGGATTAATTACTCTCAATAAATATATGTCACTTTTCGACATCAGTTTACTAATCATCCTCGCCGGCTTCGTTATCGGCGGCCTATTTAAAGGGGTTATCCGCATGGTCGGCAATCTGATTGGCCTGATTGTCGGAGCCTACGCTGCTAGCCGCTACTATCTCGCCTTTTACGACTGGGCGGATCGTTTTGTGAATGTCAGCGAGAATATCGGCAAGGTCTTGGCCTTTATCATACTCTTTATCGTGGTTGCTAAGCTGGTCGAACTGGCCTTTGTCCTGATTGAAAAAGCTTTTAAAGTGATCGCCTTTATTCCCGGCAGCCGCTATATAAATAACTTGTTGGGCGCGGTGCTGGGATTTTTAGAAGGGGCATTGTTCATGGGCCTTATCTTGTATGTCATTTCCCGCTACACCCTTATCGAAAATTTCTTTGGTAGCCGGATAAGCGAGTCGGTCGTTACCCCCTGGTTGTTAAAGATCGCGGAGATGTTCCTTCCGCTTCTTCCCGATACCCTGAAAGCTCTCCAGTCGATTATCTAAGAACGGATCATGCCTTACCTTAAGTTGAAAAGCGGCGAAGTCGCGGCACCGGTCATCCGGCAGATT
>Ga0265297_10010424_pt1 | contig 11690 bp, 9 predicted proteins | sample Munlanlwell13791_FD_192502 | JGI IMG/M metagenome (GOLD analysis project Ga0265297, IMG submission 192502) | Leachate microbial communities from a municipal landfill in Southern Ontario, Canada - Leachate well 137-91 | ecosystem: Engineered > Solid waste > Landfill > Unclassified | place...
CGGCAGTCAAACTGCTGGCAAACGCCGACCAGACCGCACCGTCAATTTTTAAGCTGCCGGTAAAAACCGCATTGCCGCTTACCGTGCTGCCCAAATGCAAATCCGCGGTACCGGTATTAGTCACAAGTAAATTTTGACTGCTGGCCTGACCGGGTTTTAACTTGCCAAAATTCAGCTGGTTGGGCGTCACTGCCAAGCCGATGGCGTCGCCGTGGATATTACCCGGCCCGCCGCTTTGGTCAACTTCTACGGTTAAGGCCACGTTTTGGCTGACTTCGGCGCCGACCTGAATTTCTTTTTTCTCGCTCCGCACAAAACCTTCCGTCTCCACATAGACTTCATAAACGCCGTTGCCGGCAATGGTAATCTGCAGTTTGCCGTCGGCCGTGCCGGTTTTGGTTTCGCTACCGACTTTAACCGCCGCATTCGGCAGCGGCAGCCAGCCACTGCCGTTGAAATATTCTATCGTGGCGTTCACGGTTTCGCCGGAACTGACCAGGGTTTTATCCAAAGAAATCCGGGTCGGGCTCCAGCCCCAATCGCCGTAATACCACAAGACTTCATCGCCTGACTGGAGCTGATAGTCCGCGGCGCCGACGCTGGGCGAAATATGATTGACAAAATACATCCAGCCCGACATGCCCGCCGCGGCTTCCGCGTTGACCGCGGACAAATAGCGGCCGAAAGCGCTGTCAGTAATCACATAAGTATAGCCGCAGGCCGCAGCCGCGTTTTCAATGATATCCAAAGCGGAACTCGCATCCACCATTGTATCGCATAAAACACCATTTTGACCTTCAAGCCGCAGATGATAAGCGCCCCCCGCCGAATCCGAATCAGCGGGATAATAGGCAACCGGATAGCTTTTTCCGGCCAAGGCAATGACCGCAAACGCCGTCATGGCTTTATTGTTGCCGACTGTGCCAACACTCTGCCACCAAAAACCGCCGTCGCTATCCTGTAAGGACTGCAAATGCGTCAGTGGGTTCTGGCCGTTTTTTGACCAGTCAGCCGGGTTCTCACCGAGCTTGTAAATCGCAGAGATCACCCAGGCATCGGAACCGGAATCGGAAGTATCCGCGGCCGTGTAACCGAAACCGCCGTCGTCATTTTGCGCGTTTTTCAAATAATTAATCGCGTTTGCCATTCTTTGATCAGTTGCCGGCAAGCCGCCTGACATTAACGCCATCACCGCCGCGGCCGTGTCATTGGTATCGCTGCTGCCCGCAGTGCTGTAAGACCAGCCGCCGTCGCCGTTTTGGTGGCTTAAAATGAAACTCTTGGCCCCCAAAAATTCCTGGCTAGCCGTATCTTTAACCGCCGCCAAAGCCAGCATCGCCCAAATGTCGTCGTTGATCAAAATCTGATCGCCAATTTGGCTGTTGTTATAAAACGTCTTAAGCTTGGCCACATAATCAAGGTTGCCGAAGGTGGCCGGATTTTGGTTAATTGCCGCCAAAGCCAAAATAGTTTTGGCGTAGTCAGTCGCCAAAGTTCCGGAAACGGTTTTTAGGTGATCGGCCGGCAAACCGGTTTGACCGGCCGCAGCCATTGCCATAGTCGTCCAGGCGCTGGGCGTCTGGGCCTGCAAATACGCAACCGCCGCCGGCACGTCCGCCGTCACCGCGGCCGGGGCAATCGCCGCCGCCAGCATGACAACGAGCAAAAACCAGATTTTTACGTTTTTCCTCATAAAAAATCTCCCTTTTTCGAGGGAGTCGGTCTGAAGCCAGAAAAATTTCGGGCTGACACCAACTCTTAATCTCGAAGAGTAAAGTGAATTAAACGCCTTAATTTCGCGACCTGGCTTATCCCCTGTTTTTCGGGGCTTCACAGTTGCGGATCAGCGGAGGAATTTCACCTCGCTTCGGAAACTAAGGCGGATTGTTAATGTGACTTTATTTTAGGCGAAAGATTTTAAACTGTCAAATAAGGGGTGGGGATAAAATAAAATCTCAAAGCTTAAATCTCAAATCTCAAAGTTGCATCATAAAACCGTAAAACCAAATAAGCCTTATTTTTTAGTTATAGTTTTGAGATTTGAGATTTAAGCTTTGAGATTTTTAGTCTTCGATCCCCTTCCTCGCCAGCAGACCATGTTGGTATGGGTGCTTAATCTCTTTCATCTCCGTGACGTAATCTGCCAATTTAATAATCTCTTGCGGCGCGCGGCGGCCGGTTAAAACCAGCTCCGTATTGACCGGTTTATGCTTAATCAGCTTTATTATATCGGCGCTGGAAATGAGCTTGAAAAATAAAGCCAGGAATATCTCATCCAAAATCACCACGTCAAACCGGCCCGATATTAAAATTTTATTTGACCAGAGCAGGGCTTTTTTGGCTCCCGCGCGGTCTTTGGCCTGGGCGGTCTTAACAATATAAGATTTTTCGCCGAAACGTTTCAGCGTCAGTTCCGGCAGTTTTTTTAAGCTTTTTAACTCGCTGTAATCCTGACCCTTCAAAAATTGGACCACGTAAATTTTGTAGCCGGCGCCAATGGCACGCAGCGCCAAACCCAGCGCCGCGGTGGTTTTACCTTTGCCGTCGCCGGTATAGACGTGGATTTTGCCCAGATTATTTTTCATAAATTCAAGCCGTTAAAAAAATCCAGGCAAGGAAAAAAAGTCCGACTGCATAAAAAAAATAAAGACAGCCAATAAAAAACGACGTTTTACCCCGAATAAAGTTATCTGCCAAAATCCAATCAAATACTAAACCAATAGGTATTTCACCTCTAAACCTCAAACATTCATGTTTAAACAGCGCGACCCAGCTTTGAATCAACGGGGAAATAGCCAATAAAAAAATGGCTACGGAAATTACAGCGAGCCAACATTTGCCGCCGGCCAGAAATAACACTAAAGCGGCAGCTAGCGTCACCAAACCAGCCAGCTCAAAATGATGCGCCAGTTGGTAATAGCTAAAATACTTTGAATTAATGCGGGGGGTTTTAAATAACCACATAATTTAATTGGCAAATTTTATAGATAATTCTTGGTTTCTATAATCGCTAAACATGACGTTGATCCCTTAACGTCGCCAATGTACACATGGATTTTGCCCAGATTATTTTTCATCGCTTTGGCTTTTTCGGCTCGCAAGTCGGATTATCTCTAAGGTAAGCTTTTAACTCATCAACGGTTTTAAAATAATGCCAATAAACTTCGGGGTTGTTTTTTTCGCACTCCGCTTGGGCGTAATGGCGGCAAATATTGGGCCGAGTCTGATAAATCTTGCATTCACCGGCGGCATTAAGCTGCTGGCAATCCGCATTGGCCTGCAGATACCAGCCGTCTTCATCCACAAATATGCTCATCCCGTGGTAAAGATACCAAATGGCCGCGTCCAAATCTTCGGGGTTGTTGGGCGGATCCATTTCAATGCTGATGTAGCGGCAGCAATTGGAGCAGCCGCGGCATAAATTTTCACTACTACCATCAGCGTCCGGCGCGCTGCTAGTTTCCATAAAGTTATAAACGTTAATCGTAAGCTTTAAAATCCATTATACCCCTAAAATGGCAAAAAATAAACTCCGGCTCGGCCTCACCATCTGTCTCCCTCTCCTTACTATTTAGCTTTAAACAAATGCCCCTCTCTTTCACATAGAGAGGGGGTTAGGGCGAAGTAGCTTTAAATTTCCATTAGCCGCACTTGGAAAAACCGCAGCTGCGGCACTTTAAGCAGCCCTCGGAGATTTCCAAAAGACTCCCGCATTCCGGACATTCCGGTGCGGTGCCAAAATCGGCGATTGAGCGTTTAATATTCAGGCCATTGCCGTTGAGATGAGGTTCGGGCGGCAATTTCGCCATATCCTCTTTACTGACTTTTTCGCCATTATGAAACTCCAGGCCCAATTTCGGCTGGCTGCGGACGATATGCCGCTCCATAATCTGCGCCACGGCGTCAGGCAGCGATAAGATCATGCCCATGTCGGTCCAAGACGGCATCGGGCCGCGAATGCCCTTGATCTGCTTGATGATTTCTTCCGGGGGAATTCCGGCCCGCAAGGCCAGCGAAGCCAAGCGGCAGATGGCTTCCGATTTGGCCGAAAAAAAGCCGCCGGCCTTGCCGATGGTGGCAAAAACTTCAAACGGCTTACCTTCTTCATCATCGTTAATCGTAACAAACAAATCGCCGTAGGAAGTGTTGATTTTGTAAGTCGTACCCCGCATCATCGCCGGCCGCTCGCGCTTGTAAAAAGGCTGGGCGGGCAGCGCCGGCACGGCCGCTTTTTCTTTGGCCGGCGTTTTGCCGGTAGTCAAAACCTGCACGTCGCGGCTGCCGTCGCGATAAATCGTAATGCCTTTACAGCCGGTTTCATAAGCCAAAAGATAAGCCTTGGCGATATCCTCTTTGGTCGCGTGATTGGGAAAATTAATGGTTTTGGAAACGGCATTATCAATGTATTTCTGAAAAGCGGCCTGCATCCGAATATGCCATTCCGGGGAAATATCGTGCGCCGTGACAAAAACCCGTCTGACATCTTCGGGCACTTCCGTCAAATCGCCCACGGTTCCATGGGCGGAAATTTTTTCCATCAGCTCTTTGGAATAGAAATTATTTTCCTTGGCCAATTCTTCAAAATACGGATTGACTTCCACCAATTCCACCCACTCGTCGCCTTTCTTGCCGATATGCGATTTGCGCACATAAGCCAAGGCGTAAATCGGCTCAACGCCGGAAGAACAATTGGCAATCACGCTTAAAGTGCCGGTCGGCGCGATGGTCGTGCGCGTGGCGTTTCTGATGCCTTCACTTTCCGAAGTGTCATAAATGCTGCCTTCAAAGTTAGGAAATACGCCCTTTTCCTTGGCCAGCGCCACGGACTGGGCATCGGCGTTATCTTTGATGAATTTCATGATTTTTTCCGCCAAATTTATCGCCTCGGTTGAATTGTAAGGAATACCCAGCTGGATCAGCAAATCCGCCCAGCCCATTACGCCCAGTCCGATTTTCCGGTTGGATCGGGTCATGTCGGAAATCTGTTTGATTGGATAATTGTTCATATCAATGACATTATCCAAAAACCGCGTCGCGACTTTAGTCACTTCACCCAGCCGTTCAAAATCGATTTTTCCCTCTTTGACAAACACCGCCAGATTAATGGAGCCGAGATTGCAGGACTCGTACGGCAAAAGCGGCTGTTCTCCGCAAGGATTAGTGCTTTCAATCTCACCGACATGCGGCGTCGGATTGAATTTATTGATCCGGTCAATAAAGACGATGCCGGGATCGCCGTTTTGCCAGGCATGGCTGACGATTTTGTCCCAGACTTCTTTGGCTTTCAGCCGGACTGATACTTTGCCGTCGTGCGGATTGACTAAGTCATACTCTTCGTCTTGATCCAGCGCCGCCATGAATTTATCGGTAATGGCGACAGACAGATTGAAATTGTTCAGTTTATTGCAGTCTTGCTTAGCGGAAATGAATTCCATGATGTCCGGATGATCAATGCGCAAAATCCCCATATTAGCGCCGCGCCGGGTGCCGCCCTGCTTGATCGTATCGGTCGCCGCATCAAAAACCGTCATGAAAGAAATCGGACCCGAGGCCTGGCCGTGGGTGGAATAAACCACGTCGCGGACCGGCCGCAAGCGGGAAAAAGAAAAACCCGTGCCGCCGCCGGACTTATGAATCAAAGCCGTATTTTTGATCGCGTCAAAAATGCCTTCCATGGAATCAGGCACCGGCAGGACAAAACAAGCCGATAGCTGACCCAGCTTGGTGCCGGCGCCGGAAAAAGTCGGGCTGTTGGGCAAAAACTCCAAATTGACCATGATTTCCATGAACGCCTTTTCCAGCTCGTCTTTCTTTTCCTGGCTCACGCCATACTTGTCTTCCGCTTTTATGATGTAGCTTGAAACTCGCTTAAACAATTCAAGCGGCTTTTCAATCACTTTGCCGGTCTCATCCTTAAGCAAATAACGGCTTTCCAAGACCTTTAAAGCGTTTTTCGTAAGTTTTAATTTTGGTTCGCCGACGCCGAAAATCATAGTATTTATCTTAAATTAGTGACCAAAAAAATAAGACAATCTTTGCCTTATTAAAATTTTCAAGACTCCTGCCGTTTTTGTTTTAGCGGTGTTTTTATGTTTTTTTACTGCCTCTACTAATCTACGAATCAATTACAAATTTACGAATGGGTTATTTTTTTATTTGTAAATTTGTAGATGATTTGTAATTTGTAGTATTATTTATTTCATTTTTTTTCTGATGAAAGCCGGAATTTCCAGCTCGTCATCGCTGCCGGCTGCGGGTTTTGATTCCGTGACGGTTATCTTTTTGACTAACGGTTTTTTCGCCAAACGCGGCGCCGACATGATCTGAGGCTGAGGCTGCGGCTGCGGCCGATTCTGGCTTTCAATAAACTCGTTTGGCGTATAAGCCGATTCCCTGACACCTAAAGCTTCAGGGGACGTTCTTTTTTCGTGGCCGGAAAAACCCGTCGCCGTAACCGTAATCTTTATTTCATCTTTCAGATCTTCATTAATGACCGCACCAAAAATAATCTTAGCTGACGGATCCGCCGACTCGGTAATGACCCGCGCCGCTTCATTGACTTCATGCATGCCCAAGTCCGGACCGCCCACGATGGTAAAGAGGATGCCTTTGGCGCCGTCAATGGAAAGCTCCAGCAAAGGCGAGGAAATCGCCGCTTTGGCCGCTTCCACCGCCCGGTTTTCTCCGGTGCCGCGGCCGATACCCATCAAAGCCGAACCGGTATCGCGCATAATGGTTCTCACGTCCGCAAAGTCAACATTCACTAATCCCGGCACCGTGATTAATTCCGCGATCCCCTGCACGCCCTGTTTTAACACTTCATCGCAAATTTTAAACGCTTCCAGCAAAGAAGTCTTCTTGTCAATCACCTGTAATAACCGGTCATTAGGAATGGTCACAATCGCGTCCACCCGGTCTTTAAGATTGTTATAACCGCGCTCGGCGATATCGCTGCGCTGTTTGCCTTCAAACAAAAAAGGTTTAGTTACGATCGCGACCGTCAGCGCGCCGGCTTCCTTGGCGATATTGGCGACAATCGGCGCGGCGCCCGTGCCCGTGCCGCCGCCCAGGCCGCAAGTAACAAAAACCATATCCGACCCTTTCAATAAATCCCGGATTTCACTCTGGCTTTCTTCCGCCGCCATCTGCCCCATATCCGGATCCATGCCGGCACCCAAACCCCGCGTCGCTAATTTGCCGATATGCAGTTTCACGTTGGCTGAAGAATGATGCAAGGCCTGAACATCGGTGTTAATTGCCAAAAATTCCACGCCTTTAATCTGCGATTTGATCATGCGGTTGACAGCGGCACCGCCGGCGCCGCCCACGCCCACCACCTTGATTTTGGCAAAAGTTTCAATATCGGGTTTGATTTCGGCCATAATATAGTATTAGCTTGTAGGAAAGTAGCTATCTTTTAAAAATTTTCTTGAATTTGCCGGCCAGACCCTTAAAACCGGGCACCAGATTAAACCATTTGCCTAAACCGCCTCCTTGATTGCGGCCGCGCATCTGGCTGCCCCAGACGACCAAGCCCAAGGCAGTAGAAAAAGCCGGATCATTAACCTTGTCAATGGCGCTGGTGATATTTAACGGCTGACCCAAGGCCGCCGGCAGGCGCAATCTCAGCTTCGCCGCCTCTTCCATGCCGAATAATTTTGACCCGCCGCCAGTTAAAACAACACCTGCAGGCAGTTTACCACTTCGGTCAATCTTTTTCAACTCGCCGTCAATTTTTTCAAAAATTTCTTCAACCCGCGCCTCGGTAATCTCCGCAATGTACTTTTTTGACACAAAATTGCTCTCTTTTCCTTCCAAAATACCGATATCAATCTCATCGCGCTTGCCCACGCCCTCGGACGTGGCCGTACCGTATTCCAGTTTAATTTTCTCCGCCGTGTCAATGGGGATGCGCAAGCCGATGGCGACGTCGGAAGTGATGTGATCCGACCCGATCGGCAAAACAGCCGTGTGTAAAATGTCGCCTTCTTCAAAAACCGCGAGGCTGGTAGTCGCGCCGCCGATATTGACAATGGCCACGCCCAATTCTTTCTGCCGGTTGGTCAAAACCGCTTCCGCCGTGGCGAGGATGGAAAGCACCAAATCCTCAATATTGATCCCCGGCCGATAAACCGCCTTGGTTAAATTCTTAATTTGCGAAGTTAATCCCTGGATAATCTGAGTATCCACTTCCAAACGCACGCCCGTCATGCCCAGCGGATCTTTAATCCCGGCCTGGCCGTCAACCGTGAAACTCTTGGGAATCACGTGTAAAATCTCGTAATTTTGCGGCGTGGCGACCGTCCGGGCCGCTTCAATCGCCCGTTCAATATCATCTTCGGAAATTTCGCCGTCCGAGCGGGCCACGGCCACGACGCCGCGGCTTTCCTGGGAAATGATATGGCTGCCGGAAATTCCCACCCAAGCGCTTTCAATCGGCAAACCAACCATGCGCTCGGCTTTTTCCAAGCAGGCGGAAATTGAAGAAACCGCGTCCTCAATGCTGCTAATGACGCCTTTACTGATGCCTTCAGCTCCGACTTCCGCGGAACCGATAATATGAATTTTTTCTTGGTTACCGACGTACTGGCCGACTGCCATGCGAATTGCAGTGGAACCGATATCTAAGCCGGCAATAATCTCTTGCTCCGCCATAAATTTTATAGCCCCTCCAGCTTAATACAGCTGATAGCCTGGGGAAAATATTTAATATTTTAACACAATTGCCAAGTTTAGACAAGAAAACATAAAAACAAGAAAACAAAACCGCAATCGGATTGTATTTTTGTTTTCTTGTTTTTGGTTTTTATTTTGATTTTACGATTTTGGCCTGCAATTTTTCCATCAACTGCGCGTCTTTTTTGCTTTTTTCATGATCCAAACCCAAAAGGTGCAAAAAACCGTGAGTCAAAAGCAACGACAGTTCCGAATCCAATGAATGTTTGGCAATTTTGGCCTGCCGCCGAGCCTGGGGATAGGCAATAATGATTTCGCCCAAGTATTCCGGGCCGCAAAATCTGAAATTTTTTGCCTGATCATGGGCGCCAAAGCTTAAAACATCGGTCACTTGATCTTTTCCGCGATAAATCCGGTTCAAGCGGCGCATGGCCGCATCTCCGACCAGCGCCAGCGAGATTTCAGAATTTTTCAGGGCGATTCCCTGCCGCTTAAGCTGAGTTTTCAGTTCACGGCCGGCAACGATTTCAATTTCAGCCAGCGCCCGCCGCCAAAAACTTTGCCCTGGCTTTTTTCCGACTGACTGATTAACGGCGAACCTGATCATGATTTACCGGCTTAACTGCAAATTTTTTATCATCACGGCAAAAGTCGTGGCAAAATTCGTTTCCTGCAGGCTGCCGACGTTATAATTTAGCAAATAAACCAGACTCTTGTCCCGGCTTAAGAAATAATACGTTCGTTCATCCGGGCTGCGGTAGCCGGACAAACCGCCGATCCTCATGGCCGTCAAAACATTGAAATCGGCATTGGGATACTCGGTTCGATACCAATCCTTTAATTCCATTTTATTAGGGTTATCCAAAATCAGCATTTCCACAAATTCCCCCTGGGGCGAAACGAAAAGCACTTCCATTTGATCCGTACCCTGTTCTTTTAAGCGCCATTTTTTAGGATAAATTAAGGAAAAAAACTTACTGCTGTAATTACTAATCAAGCCGGAATTAGCCAGGTTGACTTTGGGCCGGGTCGGATCGTAATTATTCAGCAATTCCTCGCCATCCAGATAAGTATCATTGTCCGAATCGGCTTTGGCGGCGTCAGTGCCGTACAATTGCTCTTCCAAAGCCGTCAAGCCGTCGTTATCCTGATCAAAGGCCGCAGGCAAGGGGGTGATTTGGGGCTCATCGGGGGCCGGCGCGTTGACATTCTGATTAACATTAGCATTGAGGTTGGCATTCGCATTGGGCGTGGAGGTCGGCGTGGGAGACGGTGTGGAAGGCGGTGTTATCAAACTATCAGGATTTAAAAGCAAATCAAAATATTGGCCCTGACAGCCGGCATTTTTTAAAGTATTTGTATAATCGGCGCTCGCCGCCGTTGAAAATGACATCGTTTTCATGCTGTCCTTTTGACCCTGAAGCATTGCTAATAAATCAGCCACAGCAAATTTGCAGGTCATATCTTTATCTTGCAACTGTTTATAAATGGCATTCGTTTGATCGATTGTCGCTTGAGGCGTACCCGCGGGAAAGGCTATATCGGTTCTACCCATGCGCTCATAGTACGTGCATTTACCGTCGGTAAGCCCTTTTAATTCAATATATTTGCTTGATGTTTGTTTTACCTGTCCAAGTTCAAGAGTAGCCGTAAGATTTACGATCGCCGGCTGACAATTCTTTGCGGCGTTAATCAAACAATCAAAATCATTATCGCATGCAATGGGATTTACATTAGTATCAGCATTGTTATTGGTATTGATGCCGGCATTAGCTATGACCGGCGTGGCGGTTTTAGCCTGATTCAAACTCTGATTAAGGTAATAAGCCACGGCTAAAAGCGTACCGATCACCAGCACGCCCGCCAGAATAATTAAGACCAGGCCGATATTTTTCTTTTTCGGCGCCGCGTAAAAACGCTCGGGCATAATGTGAACCTGCTTGCTGATTTCCCCCTCGCCTTCATTACCCAAGGTTTCAGGGGTTATTTTTTGTTTTCCAAATGCCATCTTTATATTTTAATAAAAAATTAATAAATTTGTGATTTCTTTGGGATTTGAGATTTTGGATTTGAAATTTTGCTCAACCTAGGCCATATCACCTTGAAAACAATTATTATGGCGCTATGTTGATTGTATTTCAACTGCTGAAATTCTTACTCAATCTTTAACAGCTTGCCCGGACCCTTCGGATCATAGCCGTGCTGGACTTCTTCCCCGTCAAGATATTTGTCGCCGTCGGAATCTGAATTTTTCGGATCAGTCTTAAAGATCTTAATTTCATCGCGGTCGGTTAAGCCATCCGCATCCGTGTCAGCCACATTGATGTTTGTACCGTATAGCAGTTCTTCCGCGTCGGTTAAGCCGTCACGGTCAGTGTCAGGCGGCGGCGTGGGCGGCAGATTGACGTTTACCACCGTCCCCGGGTCTGAGGGCGGTGCCGGATTTAACGGGACGTTGATATTTACCGGCTGGCCGGTATTGACTCCGGCATTGGCGTTTGCGGCCGGTGTGACCGGTATTGCCGCGCCGAAAAACCGGGTATAACCGTACCAGCCAGCCACGGCCAAGCCGGCCAAAGCCGCCAAAACAATAATGACTAAAACAGCGATTTTTAAAATCCGGCCCAAAAGCGGCGATTTTTCCTCTTCCGGCAGCATCGGCCGCGGCGGCGGCATTACCGGCCGGACCGGTGTTGGCTGGCCCAGCGGCGGCAAAGCCGCCAAAGGCACGCCCGGGCGCGCCACAGGCTGAGCCGGACCCTTAACCGCCAATTCATTGGCATCTACGTCCGTAAAAATGTCTTCCGGTTCCTTAAATGACGCCATCGGCGGTACAGGCGGCGCATATGGCGCGGCCGGAGGCGGCGTAACAGGTTGGTTAGGGCGCGGCGGCACTGAGCCGCCCAGATTGGGGTTAATTTGGTCGTCAAACATATGAGTTAATATTACATGTTTAGAAAGGTGAACAAGTGGTAATACTGAAGTTGCATGGCTGGCCGGCTGCCGGACAATCC